>VFSW01003629.1_pt1 | contig 23121 bp, 20 predicted proteins | sample 5358111 | NCBI WGS metagenome assembly VFSW01 (sample SAMN11554181, study PRJNA540505) | mine drainage metagenome | isolation source: sediment from site ElyBrook_90M | place: USA: Ely Copper Mine, Vershire, VT | collected 2017
GAACCCGCATGGCCAGCTTGGAAGGCTGGAGCTCTACCATTGAGCTACACCCGCGTGTCTGCAATCAGACTTTATGCAGTCTAGAACACCGCAACTTGGTCAGTCGCGGTCCTTGAAACGGTAGAGCGTAAAACCTTTTTCCTGGCGCGATTGCCATCGGGTGCGCAGGCCAGCAACACGGAATCGATCGGGGGTGGTACGACCCTGACTTGCCGTTCTCCGTGTCGTCGAGTGGAGTCACTTCTGGGCCTCGTCGGCGCGCAAACACTCGTCATCGTCTCGAGGTAGGACTGTCGGGCGCGAAAGTGGCTCCATAAGTATCGGCCTTACACGGGTATTGAAGTTTTCTTACCGAAACAGCACACCCACTACACATCGTCTCCACCACACGCCCAGACGGGGTTGCTTCACTGGAAATTGTGTGGGAGATGGATGTGGCAAGAGTGATGGCCGCCTCGCTCCCCACCTAAAGGAGCGTAGATGAGTTCGACAATTATGGTTACCGGTTCTCTCGGTTTCATCGGTTCGCGTCTCACCGGACAACTACTCGACGACGGCTTCGACGTGATTGGCGTGGACTGCGCCACTGATGCGTACAACCCCGCGGAGAAGCTCGCACGTCTCGAGACGTTACGCGTACATCCTCACTACCGTCACTCGGGAGTGGACCTTGCTGACGCGTCACTAGATGGACTCCTGAGCGGGGTGGAGGTGGTCTACCACCTGGCGGGTCGGGCCGGAGTCCGCGAGAGCTTCACGTCGTTCGCCAAATACCGTCACGACAACGTTGAGGCGACTGACAATCTTCTCGTCAGCGTACGGCGAGCCCCGAGCGTCCGTCGGCTCGTCTACGCCTCATCATCTTCGGTCTACGGCAACGCCGACCTCCCATTCCGCGAAGACGGTCATACGAATCCCCTCTCTCCTTACGGCCAGTCGAAGCTGGACGCGGAGCGACTTTGCCTCGAGAGCGACGGGAAGGACGTCCAAACGATGGCGCTGCGCTACTTCACCGTCTACGGACCCGGACAGCGTCCCGACATGGGCTTACGGCTCTTCGCCGAGGCGGCTATCGAGCGCCGACCCCTCACACTCTTTGGTGACGGAACGCAGAGTCGAGATTTCACCTACGTCGACGACATTGTGGCCGCCACTCGACGCGCGGCCGACACTTCCGTGAGTGGGCTCGCTATCAACGTGGGTGGAGGCTCGCGCATCACGTTGCTCGAGGTGTTTGAGATCCTCGCCGAGTTAACGGATGAAGACATCACCATCAACTACGAGTCGTTCGCACGAGGCGACGCTATGCACACCGGCGCCTCCCTCGAGAGATCCGAGTCGATACTCGGATTCAAGGCCCAGGTTGACTTCCGCAGTGGCTACAGCGCCCAGGTGAAGTGGTTGCAGTCGCTTCTTTCGAACGCCGGGAGGAAGGGATGACTCGGACCCCGAGCACTCTTCGACGAGTCCTGCTCTACTCGCACGACACCTACGGTTTAGGGCACCTCCGTCGCAATTTGGCCATCGCCGAGCACCTCCTGGACGGGCACCCCCATCTGCAGGTCGTTCTCATGACGGGCTCTTCGGTGGCTGATCGCTTCAGTACTCCGGCGCGTCTCAAGATTGTTCAGTTGCCTCCCGTCATCAAAGTCGGAGACGAGGACTATCAGTCGCGCGACCCTCGCTGGAGCACCGACTTGGTTCGACGTTCGCGCAGCGCAATTATGAAGGACACCGCCCGTCGTTTTCAGCCCGACGTTCTCCTGGTCGACCACGCCCCCCAAGGGATGAAGAAAGAGTTGCTTCCGGTCTTTGAAGTTCTGCGCTCCGAGTCACCGGCGACGCGGATTGTCTTGGGGTTGCGCGACGTCATCGACACACCTGAAATCGTCCGCAACAACTGGGAGAACGCCGGCGTATACGACACTCTGGAGGAGGTCTACGACCGAATCTTGGTTTACGGCAACGCCGATCTCTTCGACGTCGCCTCCCTCTACGGTCTCTCCGACGAGGTCTCGGCGAAGTTGACCTACTGCGGGTACGTCAGTCGTCACCGGTACGGAACCTCGGCCCGCGACGACGTCGAAGACTTCGTTCTGGGCATCGCCGGAGGTGGCGGTGACGGTGCGGAGGTGCTGGCGGCGACGTTGAGCGCGAGCGCGGCCCTAGCGCGGCGCTGCGTCGTTACGACCGGCCCCCTCATGAGCGAACCCGATCGTCGGGTCCTCGAGCGTGTAGCGGCGTCACACGATCACGCCAGCATCGTGGAGTTCGTGAGCGACCCGAGCGAGATGATGAGTCGTGCGAAGGTGGTGGTAACCATGGGTGGTTACAACTCACTGTGCGAACTCATTGCGTTGGGGGCGTCCACCGTCGTGATACCGCGAGTCCACCCGCGCCGAGAACAGGCCATTCGAGCCCAGATGTTCGCGGACCTCGGCATCGTGTCGGTCGAGTTGCCCGGAGAGGACCTCGCGAGTCGATTGAGAGACACGCTGGCCCGAGTTATTGACTCCGAGGAGGTCACCTCCTCGACGGTGCTCGACCTCGGGGGACTCGACCGCATCGAGACCGCCCTCGAGTTAGAGGCCAGCGCGAGTCGTCGCCACGCAGAGTCCCACCGGACGGCTCGGTCCACGTCGAAGGCGTCGTCATGACCGGAACCGTGGCCTACCTGACGAAGAGGTTTCCTCGACTGTCGGAGACGTTCATTCTCGACGAAATTCTGGGTCTCGAGGCGGCGGGCGTTCCTCTTCGCCTCTACGCCATCGCTGATCCGCACGAGAAATTAGTGCAGCCCGACGTCTCCCGGGTGAAGTCGCCGGTGGTGTATTTACAGAGTGGCGCTGCTGGCGTGGAGCGTTGGAGGGCTTTGCGCGAGACAGTGGTCGCCCACACTCAGCTGCTTCGCGAATCGCCGCGTCGATACCTCGGTGTCGTCTTCTATATCGCCCGTCGACGCCGGCACCTCTCGACCGTGAAGAACTTTGCTCAGGCCGGTCGACTGGCGGCACTGTTGCGAGAGAATGACACCCGTCACCTGCACGCGGCGTTCGCCCACGGACCGGCGTCCGTGGCGCACTTCGTTCACCTCCTCACCGGTCTGCCCTACAGCTTCTCCGCGCACGCCAAGGACATTTACGTCTCGGCCCCGGACCTGCTCGCCCGTAAGGTGCGTGACGCGTCCTTCGTTCTCTCGTGCTCGGAGTCGGCGCGCACTGCTCTCACCTCACTGGCGGGAGCGGACACCACCAAGGTCATTTTGGCCCATCACGGAGTCGATACTCAACGTTTTACCTCATCAGAATGGGTAGGGTCGACCGGCGTCGACGAGTCACCCCTACGCATTCTGGCGGTCGGACGACTCGTCGCGAAGAAGGGGTATCCCGTTCTCTTAGGGGCCCTCAAGATGATGAACGCAGCCGGTCGCACTCCACGGTGCACGATTGTGGGAGAGGGTACCGACCGTGAGCAACTGACCGCGCTCGTCAATGACCTCGGTCTCACCACGACCGTGGAGTTCGTGGGTTCCCAAACTCACCAAGAAGTAGCCGAACACTTCCACCGCGCCGACGTCTTCGTTCAGGCGAGCGTGGTCCTCGCTAACGGCGACCGCGACGGGATTCCTAACTCGCTGCTCGAAGCGATGGCGAGTGGGTTGGCCGTTGTCGCGAGCGACGTCGCTGGTATCCCAGAAGTCGTCACTCCGACCTCTGGTCTCCTCGTTCCCCCGGGTGACGCCCTCGCCCTCGCCCGCGCCCTCGAGAGGCTCGATGACGACGTGGCCCTGCGCCAACGCCTGGGTGATCAAGCCCGTGAGCACGTGGTGGAGAAGTTCGATCGGACCGCCTGTGCGCTACGTATCGCCCCCCTCTTCGGTGTGGAGGTCGGGACACGGCCCGGCGCACTCGGCCAGTTCACGGTGCCCTACGTCGCGGATCGCGAGGGATAGAGACGTTGTTTCAGTACTTTCGTCCCCACGTGCGCCCGGTTCGCGGCTTGTTGAGCGCGGGCCTGCTCGCCAGTGTGATGTCGGCGGTGATGCAATGGATCGCCCCGTGGCCGCTCAAATACATCTTCGACAGCGTGATTAGCCACAAGCCCCTGCCGTCGTGGATGTCGGGGCTTCCGACGAGCGCCAACTCTCTCTTGTGGTTCATGGTTGCCGTGATGGCGGTCGTGGCCGGGTTGCTCGCCCTCTCGGACTACTTCTCCACTCGATTCGTCGCCACCGCGGGCCAGCGAGTCATCTTCGCAATTCGCGGCCAGCTGTTTCGCCACATTGAGGCCCAGGGCACCGGGTTTCATCAGCGTCGCCGTGTAGGTGACCTCCTGGCACGTCTAGGGGGTGACGTACAAGCGATCCAGAGTGCCGTCGTTACCGCGCTGCCGACCCTCGTGCGCAACGTCTTGACCCTCGTCGGGATGATCGCGATCATGTTCGTGGTCGACTGGCGATTCTCGCTGCTCGCGTTGGTTCTCGTTCCCGTTCTCGGGTTCGCGAGCCGTTACTACTTAAACAAGATTAAGTCGATACAGCGTCGCGCGCGCCAGGCTGACGGTGAGGCCAGTTCCGTGGCCCAAGAGGTGTTGACGTCGATGACCGTCGTTCAAGCCTTCGGCGCCGAAGACGTCGAGGCGAAGCGCTACGAGGAAGCGACCGGTCGAGGACTGGAGGAGAATCGACTGGCCATCGTGGCGCAGTCCCAGTTCACGCCCCTGGTCACCTTGGCGATGACCATGTCCACCGTCGTGGTCATCTACTTCGGAGTGCGCTCCATCAACTCGGGGCAGTTGAGTGCGGGAGACCTCCTGGTCTTCATGGCCTACCTACGCGGGATGTTCAGCCCCATTCGCCAGCTCTCGAAGCTCGCCGGAGTCGTGGGCCGCGCCCACGCCGCGGCCGATCGAGTCATCGAGATCTTGAATACCCACGAAGAGGTGTTCGTGGCGCCGGACGCGGCGCACCTGCACCGGACCCGCGGAGTGCTCACCTTTCGTAACGTAAGTTTTGGCTACGACGAGGACACCACGGTGCTCTTCGGGGTCGATCTCGAGATTCCGGCCGGTACGCGTCAGGCGCTCGTGGGACTGACCGGATCCGGTAAGAGCACCCTGCTGCGAATGATCCCGCGGTTCCTCGACCCGACCTCGGGTGTGGTCACCCTGGACGGGGCGAATATCGCTCAGGCGAACCTTACGGACCTGCGCCGACAGATCGCCTACGTGCCCCAGGAGCCCTACCTCTTTCGCGCTACGGTCTGGGAGAACATCCTGTACGGACGTGAGGGGGGCGAGCGCGCGACGGCGATCGACGTCGCTCGACGGGCCGGACTTCACGAGGTCATCGAGTCTTTTCCCCAGGGCTACGACACGATGATTGGCGAACGTGGTCTCGCCCTTTCGGGGGGGCAACGTCAGTGTGTCTCCATTACTCGGGCCATGGTCCGACAGGCTCCCGTACTGCTCCTGGACGAGCCCACCGTGGGCCTCGACGCGGAGTTGGAGTCGCTGATCATGGCGGCCCTGGAGATTGCGGCGGACGGACCGACCACGATCATCGTCAGTCACCAGCTCGCGGGACTGCGGTGGGTGGACCAGATCGCGGTCCTGAGCGAGGGGCGAATCCTCGAAACCGGTAGTCACGCCGAACTCGTCGCTAACCGGAGTGTCTTTTGGAGTTTGAGTGAACTCCAGAGCGCTCACCTCCACGAACGCGACGTGGACGAGTCGGTGTCGCTATGACAACGATCCATCAAGAGAAGAGGAACAACATGCACAACGGGAAGAACACGCAAGAACTGTCGGTACGAGCGAGCAAAGTGTGCGTCGTGGGTGCGGGGTACGTGGGACTCACCGCGGCGGTGTGTCTGGCCGAACTGGGCCACACCGTCGTATGCGTAGAGTCCAACCCCCAGCGACTCGGGAGGCTCTTAAGCGGCGAAGTACCGATTCACGAGCCCGGCATTGACGACCTCCTCACCCGACACGCCAGTAGTCGTCGACTCTCGTTCACCGACGACGTCGAGGTGGCCATGGACGGAGTCGCCGTCGTCTTGTTGTGCGTGGGGACGCCCCCGCGCCCCGACGGCGAACCCGACTTACGCCAACTCGGTCGCGCCGCGACGCAGATGGTGGCCGCCGCGCACAGCGACGTCCTCTTGATTGTGAAGAGCACGGTACCCCCGGGATCCTGCGAAGCGCTCGAACTGCTCGCGGCGGGACACGCTCGCGAGGGGGTCAACGTCGTGGTGGCGTCGAACCCCGAGTTCCTCCGAGAGGGTCAAGCCGTCTGGGACTTCTTTAATCCTGACCGGGTGGTGGTGGGAATCGACGACCCGCAGATGCAGCACTTGGTCACCGATCTCTACCCGGCGCAGTGGCCCCTGATCGTCTGTGATCGGCGTAGTGCGGAACTCGTGAAGTACGCGGCCAACACGTTTCTCGCGGTTAAGATCTCCTTCGCGAACGAGGTCGCTCAACTGTGCGAAGCCCTGGGTGCGGACTCTCAGAAAGTGCTCGCCGGAGTCGGACTCGACGCGAGAATCGGCGGGGCCTTCCTCTCGCCGGGACCGGGTTTCGGTGGATCGTGTTTGCCGAAGGACTTGGGGGGCTTTATCGCGGTGGCTCAGTCGGTGGGCCAGCTCGCCCCCCTCGCGCGCGCGGCTCAAGTGGTCAATGGTGAGGCGCTGGTGGGGCTTCTCGGAAAGCTCGAGGTGGCCCTAGGGTCTCTGTCGGGCAAGCGAATCGCCATCCTCGGACTCGCGTTCAAGCCGGGCACCGGTGACGTGCGATTCTCTCCCGGAGTGGGACTGGCCGACGCCCTCGCTGAGCGCGGGGCCCTGGTTCGAGCTCACGACCCCGTCGCTACTCCGATCAGCACCACGATGGAACTGGTGAGTGACCCCTACGACGCCGCGCAACGTGCCGACGCCCTGGTCATCATGACGGCGTGGCCGGAGTATCGCGAACTCGATCACGAACGCCTGCGCGAGACGATGTCGGGCCACGTCGTGATCGACGCGGTCAACGTCGTCAGCATCGGGGAGGTGGCGCACGTCGACTTCGACGTCTACGGAGTGGGTCGCGGGCTGACCACCGACTTCGCGCCCGTGCTGTGGCCGCCCCTCGAGTGGATGCTCGACGCCGAACCGCGACCGGTCACGGTGACCCAGTGACGCCGCGTCCATCGGTGCTCTACTACTGCCAGCACTCAGTGGGCTTGGGCCACCTCGTGCGATCTCTCGCCATTGCCCAGGCGTTGAGTGAGGGATTTCGCGTCGTGATCGCGAGTGGGGGAGCGGTTCCTCCGGAACTGGCGGTGCCCTCGGGGGTGGAACTGGTAGCCCTGCCGGCCATTGGCTCGTCCGACGGACGGGGCTCCCAGCTCATCAGTCTTGAGACCGGGCTCGATTTGGAGGAGGTGTGGCGGCGGCGCCAGAACGTGCTCGGGACGTTGCTCGATGAGGTTCGCCCCGTCGCCCTCGTGATCGAGTTATTTCCGTTTGGTCGTCGAAAGTTCGCGCGCGAACTGGTTCCGTTCCTCGAAAGAGCCACTTCCCTCGACCCGGCTCCGGTGATTGCCTCGAGCGTGCGCGACATTCTCGTCGATTCGAAGTACAACCAGCGAGAGCTCGACGACTGTGCCGCCCTTCAGCTCAATCGTTACTTCGACGCGATCATCGTGCACGCGGATCCGAATTTTGCGACCCTCGATGAGACGTTTCGTCCCTCGATTCCGGTCGAACCCTCCATTCACTACTCGGGCTTCGTGGTGCGTTCCGCTCACCGACCACCCCGCCTGCGACCTTCAGCACCCGAGGTGCTCATCTCGGCAGGGGGCGGCAAGGTGGGGGCGTCGTTATTTCGAGCCGCCGTCACGGCGCACTGTCGATACCTCGACCCGCTCGGAGTGCGCACCCGCGTCGTCACCGGACCGTTTGTGGACCCGGTGATCGTCGCGCAACTCGAGGCCGACGCTAGGGGTTGTGCGACGTTAGAGATCTCCAGATTCGAACCCCACCTCTGCGAAGCGATGGCTTCGGCGTCGATGACGGTGAGTCAGTGTGGTTACAACACCGCCCTCGACATCATCCGCGCGGGGGTGCCGGCCCTCGTCGTTCCCTACGACGCCGACGGCGAGACCGAGCAGGCGTTTCGCGCGACTCGACTAGCCCGCAAGGGGGTGGTGAACTCGTTGTCCATGAATGACCTGACTCCCGAAACCTTAAGTGGAGCCATCATCGGCACACTGTCCATGAGGACGCCCACGGTCACCTTTGACCTGGGAGGGAGCACGGAGACGGCCCGCATCGTGAGTGACCTCGTTGAGCAGCGGACCCGTCGGGTCCTCTCACTCCGTTGACCGAGTCTCACATTCCCCCCGTGGCCGGTTCTTCCGCGAGGGCGAACGCGGCGCGCATCATCCTCGTCCGACACGCCAGTACGGACTGGAACTCGGGAGGATTCATGACCGGCTGGGCGAATCCGGAGTTAAGTCCGCTCGGTCGCGCGCAGGCCCGTGCCGCTGGTGATCTGCTGCGTCGCCGGGGCGAGGTTCCCTCGCACGTCGTCACCAGTCGGAGTACTCGAGCGCTCGAGACCGCGCTCGAGATTGTGCGCGTCCTCGATCTCGACCTGGAGGTGCGCACCTGCTGGCGATTAAATGAACGTCAGGTCGGGGCGCTCCAGGGGCTCGACCGCGCGGCCGCGATACTTCTCTACGGTCGGGCAGACTTTCGTGCGTGGAGGCGCCAGCCCTACGCGCGACCACCGGCACTGGACGAAAAGGATCTGCGTCATCCCCGCCACGACGCCCGCTACGCCGACGTCGACGCGTGCCGCTTACCGGATTCCGAGTCGCTCGCTCAGTTGAACCAGCGACTCGTCGAGGGGTGGGTGAGAGATATTGAACCGTTGACTCTGACGGGTGACACGGTTCTCGTGGTGGGTCACTGTCACAGTCTGCGAGCCCTGGCGAGATTCCTCGAAGGATCGTCGTCGCGAGCAGGAGAGTACTTCGGAGCCCCCGCGGACTGTGTGACCTACGTACGTGACGAGCGCGGGTGGATCCTCGTTCTCGAGGACTCTTCGTCACCCGCCTCGGCGACCGACGTCACGCAGGTGTCGAAGAACGAGTAGGTCGAGGGCTCGTCGTTCTAGTGGGGAGTTGGTTCGCTCGGAGGCAGTTCGTTCCGTTCGACCAGGGGTAGATCGAAAGTGAATTCGCTCCCCGCACCCGGGGTGCTCGTGAGATAGATGTGACCACCGTGCGCGCTGACGAGCGCCTCTACGACGGCGAGTCCGACCCCCGTACCCGCGGTGCCGCTGGCGTTAGTTCCCCGATAAAAGCGACCGAAGACGGAGCCGAGTTCGGCGAGCGGGATTCCGCGACCAGTGTCACTCACCGTGACGCGCCCCTGGTCCCCGTGGGGCTGAACAACGACGCGGACGCGACCACCCGCGGGAGTGAATTTCTCCGCATTCGATAAGAGATTGACAATGACTTGTTCGAGTCGGTGGGCGTCGCCCCGGACGTTGGTGGGGGAGAACTGCACCGATAAGTCCACGCCGCTCTGGACAAACTGCGGGGCGAGACGTGCGGCGGCGTTGGACGCAACACCCGCCAAGTCCAGTGGTGCCATCTCGAGGGTGAGTCCGGCGGCCTCGGCCGAGGAGAGGACGCGTAGGTCCTCGATAAGTCGAGTGAGTTGATGGACCTCTTCGGAGAGCGACACGATCGCTTGGTTGTTGAGGGGGGTATTGCCCACGGAGAGATCCTCGAGTTGTGCGTGCAGGACCGAGAGGGGGGTTCTCAGTTCGTGCGCGAGGTCCGCCACCATTGAACGTCGCAGGGCGTCTTCAACCTCGAGTTGTCCAGCCATCGTGTCGAACGCGGAGCCGAGTTCGACGAGTTCACCGGTCGTGTGCAGAGGTCCCACGCGGCTAGCGCGATCACCGGTGGCGAGTCGACGGGTCGCGGCCGTGAGCACGCGCAACGGTCGAACAATCCGGCGTGTGCCAAAGATGGACGCTCCGAGGGCGACGAGGAGCGCCAGCCCCGAGGCGACCAACACCGATGTTTCGATGGAACGACGAAAGGCGACCTCTTCGGGGAGAAGGCCGTTACGGGGAAAGGTGAAGGTGCCCGTCGCGATCACCGTCGGACCGACCCTGATGTCGACCGTTTTCACGGTCCCCCCCGGTACCGAGGGGGGGACGAGCAGGTAGATCATGGAGTTCGCGCGGATGACGACACCGACGCCAATAGCGCGCACCAGGTCCCTCGACGCGGCGAGGTCCCGCGGTTTCCAGTCGCGGTCCTTGTCACGCAGGTAGGTCGCCCGCACCGAGTTCACGATGGCGGTGGTGCTGGCCTGTTCCTGCTCATTATTAGCGTTCGTCAGATCGATGTCGGTCAGGAGCAACGTCAAACTGGCGAGGAGGATCACCGAGGTCATTGCAACGAGAATCGAGGCCAGCGCGAGGCGGACCCCGAGAGGACCGAGCCACTCGGAGCGCTTCCAGAATCGACGCGTCACGGCAGGTCGTCGCGGGTGAGGCAGAGTCGATATCCCACGCCCAAGACCGTCTCAATGAGCTTGGGATTGGTGGAGTCGTCGTCGAGTTTGCGGCGCAGGTTCTTGATGTGCGAGTCGATCACCCGCTCGTAGCCGTCCCATTCGTAGCCGCGCACCACGTTTACCAGTTCGTAGCGCGAGAAGACTCGACCCGGCACCCGCGCGAGTTCGACCAGAATGCCCCATTCGGTGGGGGAGAGATTGATGGCGACGTCTCGTAAACGAACCTCGTGACGCTCCTCGTCAATGGTGACGAGGCCCTCACCGAAGGAGAAAAAGTTGGACCGAGCGCCCACCACGCTCCCTCGTCGAAGCAGGGCATTCACCCGGAGGACCAACTCGCGGGGACTAAAGGGTTTAGTGACGTAGTCGTCGGCCCCGAGCTCTAGTCCACGGATGCGGTCTTCGTCACTCGAGAGTGCGGTCAACATCAGTATCAACACGTCGGAGGTGAATCGAATTTCTTTAGCCACGTCCAGTCCCGAGACGTCGGGTAACCCGAGGTCCAAGATGACTAACTCCGGGGTGTTGCGAGCGACGAGTTCAATGGCCTCGGCGCCCGACCCGGTCGTGAGTACGTTCAATCCTTCTCGCTCCAGATTGGTGCGAATGAGATGACGTAACTTCACTTCATCTTCGACAATGAGGACGCGATGAGCCACTAACGCCCCTGGGTGGGGCGATCGATGCATCGCGTTCGGGGAGTTCTCATCAACGGACTTTACGCCTCTTCGTGTCTCGAACCTATCGTCCCCCAGAGTGTCGATTTAGTAGGTAAGTAGCCGGTAAGAAGCGCGTGACAATACCTTGAGAAGTGACTCTAGAAGGGCGCTCGGAAGCGCGAAGGAGGTGAGTCCAGGTGGCTTAACGAGATCGTCTGACTCTAAGCGAGCCACCATCGAGTCAGGCCACTCGCCGTCTCCGGGTGAGCCACCCCTGACCCCAGGCCGCGGCGAGAAGCACGAGAACTCCTCCGACCGGCTCGTTCCACGTCACTCGCTCGTGGAGGAGGAGTGCCCCCACGGCGACGGCGACGACTGGAGTGAGGTAGGTCGTCGTAGAGGCAATGGCCGATCCGGCCCGCTCGATGAGGTGGAAGTTCCAGACGTAGGCGAGGCCGCTCGAACCCGCCCCGAGAGCGAGCACGGCGAGTACTGCTCCCATCGACGGAGTTCCGCCGTGGTGGGGGTGCCAGAGAAGGGCCGGGCTCAGGACGAGGGTGGTCGTGACCAACTGGCCGGTCGCCATGGACATCGGTGGAAGCTTCAAGGGGGTGAGGTAGCGCCGGGTAAAGGGAAACGAGACGCCGTAGCAGGTCACCGCGAGGAGTAACGCGACGATTGTCCACCACGGGTTGCGACCGAGTCCGTGCCACACGCCGAGGACCACGAGCACTCCGAGGAGTCCCAGGCTGAGCCCGCGTCGCTGATCTCGAGTGAGTCGTTCGTCGCGGAAGACGAGAGTCAGAAAAAAGATGGTCGAGAGCGGGGTCAGGGCGTTCATGAGTCCCGCGAGCACCGAAGTGGCGCGCGTTTCGGCGAGGGGAAAGAGCAGAGCGGGCACAACGTTCATCAAGAGCCCGTTCACCGTGAGCAGCCCCCAGACCCGCTTCGAGCGGGGAAGGGGGGTCGAGGTCAGCCGGGAGCCAATCAGCAGGGTGAGGGCGCCGAGCGACGAGCGGGCGAAGGCGACTCCACCCACGCTCAAGAATCCCAGGCCCTCCTTGATGAACCAGAAAGAGCACCCCCAGATGACCCCGACCCCGAGGTAGATCGGTAGCCATCGGGGTACTCGAGAAGACACCGTTAGAGGCTAACGGCCCCAACGAGGAGCGCCGGGGAGCCCCGTAGGCTACGGGGGTGGACGAAGTGTCGGTGTACGAACAAGTGGGTGGCGAGGAGTTCTTTCGCCGTCTGGTGCAGGGCTTTTACGCTCGAGTGGAGAAGGACGAGATTCTTCGTCCGATGTACCCCGATGAGCTCGACGAGTCCAGGCGCACCCTGCAACTCTTTCTCATTCAGTACTGGGGCGGTCCTCGGACCTACTTGGAAGAACGCGGCCACCCACGTCTGCGAATGCGCCACGCACCGTTTCGGATCACGAAGCGCGCGCGCGACGCCTGGCTGACGGCGATGACCGGCGCCCTCGACGAGGTGCGCAACGAGATCAGCCCCGAGGCCTACGAGGAGATGACCGAGTACTTCGAAATGGCCGCGACGAGTATGCGCAACGTCTGAAGAGTCGGCAGGTGAGGTGCAGCCGGTAGCGTGGGGAGGTGGACCGTTACCGTTGCAGCGCTTGTGGAAATTTGACTCGATTCGACGTGACGACGACGACGACGGTGCGCGCGTTTCATCACTACACCATGGGTGGCGACCTCAACGTCGAAGAGCCCGAGGTACTGAGTGCGACGGTGGATTCGGTGACCTGTCGGTGGTGCGGCCACGGGCGCAACATCGAAGTCGTGGCGTGAATCTGCGGTCTTTCGAGACCCCTCGTCGTCGTCGCGCCCCCGAGTCGTGGCGTCACCGTCTCGGTGGGAACGACGTAGATGCTCCCTGGACACTCGTCGTATCGCTCAAGGTGAACTGCGAGAGTTGTCAGAGATTCTCCCGGGTGGACCCTGGCGCACTCGTCCCCCTGCGACTCGTGCTGGTGAGTCGGGAGTTTGTGGACTGGACCGACTTCGAGACTCCGGTGCGCGTCGACCCCGAGTTGGTCGAAGACCTACAGATCACGGGAGCTCCCTACTACGCCGTGATCGACTCGAACGACTGGGTAGTAGCGGAGGGAGCGGTCTTCGACGTTCACCAGATTCTCGCCGAGGTGTTACCCCTCCTCGTGTGACAAGCTCCGAGCACAGTGGAGACATGAACCTGCAGACGAGAAACCCGCTGATCGTAGATGTGAGTTGCCAGGAGTGCGCCCGCCACTCCACTCCCGAGTGCGCCGACTGTCTCGTGAGTTACGTCATCGGCGGCACGCCCGAACACCTGAGTCTCTCGAGCAGTTTGGCCGCCGCGGCCGACGTGCTCGTAAGCGAGGGACTTCTTCCGGAGCTGAAGTATCGACCGGGGAGCCCTTCCTCGCCCCACTAGCGTGGGCGGGTGGCTCGCCACCTGCTGATTACGAACGACTTTCCCCCGAAGACGGGCGGAATCCAGGTCTATCTCCACGAACTCTGGGGTCGCCTGGAACCCGGACGAGCGGTGATTCTCACCGCGAACTCCCATCCCGAGGCCACCTCCTTTGACGAGAACAGCGATCTCGTTATCGAGCGGGTTCCCCACTCGACGCTCTTTGCTCCGACCCTCGGGGCCTACCGGGCGATCGAGGCGGCTATCGAGCGCCACCAGCCCGAACTGGTCCTCCTCGATCCCGCCTGGCCCCTCGGACTTCTCGGACCACGTCTCTCGCGGCCCTACGGAGTTGTCCTGCACGGGGCCGAGGTCACGATTCCCGCTCGAATTCCCCTGGTCGCCTCGAGCCTGCGCTACGTCCTTCGCCACGCCAGCGTCGTGGTCGCCGCCGGTCAGTACTGCGCCAACGAAGCGCGGAGGAACGCGGCCGAGTGGACCCCCCCGATTATTCAGGTGCCACCGGGGGTCGACAGTCTCCGTTTTCGCCCCCTCGAAGACGAGGAGCGCCTCCTCGAACGAGAGCGCCGCGGCGTGGGCTCGGAGGACTTTCTCGTCGTCTCCTACTCTCGCCTCGTCCCGCGCAAGGGTATGGACACTCTGATTGAGGCGGCGGCTCTCCTCCAGACGCGCTGTCCCCACCTACGGGTACAGATCGGGGGATTGGGAAGAGACCGGGCCCGGCTCGAGCGGCTCGCCTCCACTCGCGGGGCCCCGGTCGAGTTTCTCGGACGGGTGCCCGACGAGGATCTCCCGACCTGGCTCGGATCAGCCGACGTGATGGTGATGGACTGTCGTCGACGCTGGGCCGGGCTCGAACAGGAGGGTTTCGGCATGGTCTTCGTCGAGGCCGCGTCCTGCGCCGTACCCCAGATCGCCGGTCGCTCGGGGGGCAGTCACGAAGCGGTGCGTGACGGTGAGACCGGGATTGTTCTCGATAATCCCCGTAGTGCTCCCGATCTCGCGCGCGCCCTCGATGAACTGTGGCGGGACCCGACCCGACGTCGAGAGTTCGCCGACGCCAGCCGCTCGTGGGTACAGCGGGGGGGCGACTGGTCCTACAGCGCGCGACGACTCGCCGACGGCCTCGCCCCCTTCGACTCGGGGTGGGGGAGCGGTGCTGAGTAGATTTGGGGCGAGGAGGTGCGCGACGTGGCGTCCGACATCGCACTAGGAGTTGACGTAGGGGGGACTAAGTCCCTCGCGGTGTTGATGACCAGAAACGGTGACGTTCTCGACGAACTCACGACACCGACCCCCCACGACCCCTCGCGCGCGGCGGGAGAGGCCATGGCCGAGGTGCTGGCCGGCCAGGCCCGCGAACTGACCGCTCGACACGGAGTCGACGCCGCCGAGGTTCCGATCGGTATCGGTGTACCGGGTCTCGTACGCCGCGACGGGAGTCTGGCCTACGCCCCGAACCTCCAGAGCGCCTCGGGGGCCGACCTCCCGAGCGCCCTCTTCGCCCTTCTCAATAATCACTCGGTGCACGTCGAAAACGACGGCAACTGCGCCGCCCTGGCCGAGTACGCCTGGGGTGCGGGCCAGGGAGTGGACGACTTCGTGATGGTGACCCTCGGGACCGGAATCGGTGGGGGCCTCATCGCCAACGGGGAGCTGGTGCGCGGGCGCAGCGGTTTCGCCGGCGAAATTGGTCACATGGTGGTCGAGGCTCGTGGAGCCCCCTGTCACTGCGGAGGCTACGGCTGCTGGGAGCGCTACGCCTCGGGCAGCGGTCTCGGGCGCCTCGCCTCGCTCGCGGCGGCGCAGGGGCGACTGCCCACGCTGTCGGTGAGAGCGGGGGGTCCCGAACTGGTCCGGGCCGAACACGTGACGGCCGCCGCCGCCGAGGGCTTAAGCGAAGCCCTCGCGCTTCTCGACGAGGTGGCGTGGTGGCTCTCTCTCGGAATCTCCAATCTGGTCGCCATTATGGACGCGGGACACTTCGTGATCGGGGGCGGACTGTCGGTCGCCGCCGACTTCATGGTTCCCTCGGCGACGACCTACCTCGCCGAACTCGTCGAGGGCTACCCCTCGCGCCCCCCCATCACTCTCGTTCCCTCGGCCTTCGGTGTGCGCGCCGGCGCGATCGGGGCCGCGGCGGTGGCCTTCGAGCGCGCGGGGTGAAGGTTGGGCTGATTCTGCCCAGTTTTCGGGCCGACGCCCACTCGAGTCTGGAGTTGGCCCGCCGGGCCGCCGACCACGGGGTGGACGGGGTCTTTTGCTACGACCACCTCTTTCCGCCCGGCGAACCCGCTCGAGCCTCCCTCAGCCCCTTCCCCCTGCTCGCCCGGGTGAGTTCACTCGAACCCCGGCTGGTGGTCGGACCCCTGGTGGCCCGAATTGGTCACGGTTCTCCCGCGCACCTCGTCGCCCAGGTCCGCGCGTTGCGCGACCTGGCGCCGGGTCGGGTGATCGCGGCCCTCGGGGTCGGAGACGAACAGGCTCGTCGAGAGATGAGCGCCTTCGGGTTGACGATTCCCTCGAAGGACCAGCGTCTCCGCGATCTGGGGAGCGTCGCGCGCGCGCTCGACGTCCCGGTGTGGATCGGGGGGCGTAGTCCGACGCTCGTCGATCTCGCCGACGAACTGGGGGCGGCTCTCAACCTCTGGGGAGCCTCACTCGACGAGGTGGCCGGGGCCTTCGCGGACCGAGAGGTCACCTGGTCCGGGCTCGCGCCCGATCCCCTCGACGAGTGGCTCGACTCGCTCGCCGAGCGGGGGGTGACCTGGGCGGTCGTGACCTCGAAGGAGACCCCGGAGCGCCTCGGAGCCTGGTGCGCTCGTCGCTAGTTCACTAGAGTGCCCAGATGGAGTTTCGTCGCATCAACGGACTGCCCCCCTACGTCTTCGCCCACATCAACGGGCTGAAGGCGAGCGCGAGAGCGGCCGGTCGAGACATCATCGACTTCGGCTTCGGTAATCCCGATCTGCCGAGCCCCGATTTGGCGGTCGAGAAGCTCGCCGAGGCCGCCCACAATCCGAAGAATCACCGGTACTCGGCCTCGCGGGGACTGCCCAACCTGCGCCTGGCGATGGCCCGGCGCTACAAGATGCTCTTCGACGTCGACCTCGATCCCGAGACCGAAGTGGTGACGACGATCGGTGCGAAGGAGGGCATCACTCACCTGATGTGGGTGCTACTCGGGCCGGGAGACAGCGCCCTCGTCCCGTCTCCCTCCTACCCGATCCACCTCGCCGGGCCGGGATTTGCCGGCGCCGAGGTGATCACCGTTCCCATGGTCGATCCCGGTTCGAGCGACCTCGACCCGGGGGAGAGCTTCTTCGACGGACTGACCCGGGCCTGGAGTGAGGCGACGGTGAAGCCGCGGGTCATTATCTGCTCGTTTCCCCACAATCCGACGAGCGCGGTCGTGGACCTGGCCTTCATGGAACGACTGGTGGCCTTCGCGCTGGAGCACGAGATCATCGTCTGTCACGACTTCGCCTACGCCGACCTCGGATTCGACGGCTACCAGCCCCCCTCCATACTCCAGGTGCCCCGGGCGAAGGAGTGCTGCGTCGAGCTCTACACCTTGACCAAGTCCTTCTCGATGGCCGGCTGGCGAGTGGGCTTCATGGTGGGTAACGCCGAGGTGGTGGCCGCTCTCACGAAGCTCAAGAGCTACCTCGACTACGGGACCTTCCAACCGGTCCAGATCGCCGCCATCGTCGCGATGAACGAGGCCTCGGACTACCCCGACCAGTTACGGGTCATCTACCAGTCCCGCCGGGACACCCTCATTGAGGGGCTCCAGCGGGTGGGCTGGCCGGTCGCCGCCCCGAAGGGCTCGATGTTCGTCTGGGCGCCGATTCCCGAGCCCTACCGGGAGATGAGTTCTCTCGAGTTCTCCACCCACCTCATCACCGAAGCCGAGGTGGCCACCAGCCCGGGTCTGGGATTCGGCGAAGGGGGTGACGGCCACGTCCGTTTCGCCCTGATCGAGAATGAGTTACGGACTCATCAGGCCATTCGTAACCTGCGCCGCGCCCTCACCAAGCTGCAGTAGGGTGGCGGGTCGTCGCGCGACGACCGTTTCGCAGCACGAGAAAAATTCTCCCCGACAAGAGTTGACAGGGGAGTAATTACAATGCTGTAATGACACAGCATCTTGCGACGACCGTGGTGGGAACCACTACATGTTGTGGTTCACACGGTCGGGGAAGAACCGGGCGTCGTAGACCCCACGCAGGACTAGAAGATTCGCCTCACACTGGGAGATTGACATGGCCATCGCACCTCAGCGCCTCGGACTCGGCATCCGCCGCTTCTTTACGACCGAGGGACGTCACCCCTACGACGAGGTCGTCTGGGACCGTCGCGACGCCCGTCTGACCAACTACCGCGACGGCTCGGTGGCCTTCGAGCAACTGGGTGTCGAGGTTCCCTCGACCTGGTCGTTCAACGCCACCAACATCCTCGCCCAGAAGTACTTCCGGGGCACCCTCGGACTACCCGAGCGCGAGCACTCCCTGAAGCAGGTCGTAGACCGGATCGTCGACACCATCACCCAGTGGGGGGTCAACCGGGACTACTTCGTGGACGAGGAGGAGGCCGAGACCTTCCGCGACGAGTTGAAGCACCTGCTCGTGACCCAGAAGGCCGCCTTTAACTCGCCGGTGTGGTTCAACATCGGAGTGAAGGGCGTGCCCCAGCAGGCCAGCGCCTGCTTCATCTTGGCCGTCGAGGACTCGATGCGCTCGATTCTCAACTGGTACACCGAAGAGGGCATCATCTTTAAGGGTGGTTCGGGCGCCGGGGTTAACCTCTCGAAGATTCGTTCCAGCCTCGAACTCCTCGAGGGTGGGGGCACGGCGTCGGGTCCGGTGTCGTTCATGCGCGGCGCGGACGCGTCGGCCGGCACCATCAAGTCCGGCGGAAAGACTCGTCGGGCCGCGAAGATGGTCATCTTGGACGTCGACCACCCCGACGTCGAGGAGTTCATCTGGTGCAAGGCCAACGAGGAGAAGAAGGCCCGCGTACTGCGCGACGCCGGCTTCGACATGGACCTCGACGGTAAGGACATCCACTCGATCCAGTACCAGAACGCCAACAACTCGGTGCGCGTCTCCGACGAGTTCATGCAGGCGGTCGTAGAGGGTCGTGACTGGAACCTCGTCGCCCGCGACGGGGGTGAGACGGTGAGGACCGTGCCGGCGCGTGAACTCTGGCGCGACATCGCCCGGGCCTCCTGGGAGTGCGCGGACCCCGGTCTCCAGTTCGACTCGACGATTAACGCCTGGCACACCTCGTCGAACACCGACCGGATTAACGGATCGAACCCCTGCTCGGAGTACATGCACATCGACAACTCGGCGTGCAACCTGGCCAGTCTCAACCTCATGAAGTTCCTCCACTCCGACGGGCGTTTCGACGTGGAGGCCTTCAAGGCCGCCGTCGAGGTCCTCTTCACCGCCCAGGAGATTCTCGTGGGCGACGCCGACTACCCGACCGCGAAGATCGGGGAGAACTCCCGTAAGTTCCGTCAGTTGGGCCTCGGCTACGCCAACTTGGGGGCGCTGCTCATGGCCTCGGGCCTCGCCTACGACTCCGACGGGGGTCGCGCCTGGGCCGGAGCAATCAGCGCCCTCATGACCGGTCACGCCTACGCCGTCTCGGCGCGCACCGCCGGTCGTATGGGGCCCCACGAGGGCTACGCCGAGAACAAGCAGCCGATGCTGAACGTCCTGCGCAAGCACCGTGACGCGGCCTACCAGATCGACGGGGAGTTGGCTCCGGCCGACCTCCTCGCGGCGGCCCAGGAGTCCTGGGAGGAGGCCGTCGAGCTCGGCACCCGCTACGGCGTGCGTAACGCCCAGGCGACGGTTCTCGCGCCCACCGGCACCATTGGTCTCTTGATGGACTGCGACACGACGGGTGTCGAGCCGGACCTCGGCCTGGTGAAGTTCAAGAAGTTGGTCGGCGGGGGCACGATGTCGATCGTGAACCAGACCGTGCCGCGCGCTCTCACCAAGCTCGGCTACGGCGCGGACCAGGTGGAGGCGATCATTCGCTACATCGACGAGAACAAGACGATTGTCGGAGCCCCCGAGTTGCGCCACGAGCACCTCCCGGTCTTCGCCTGCTCTATGGGTGACAACACCATCCACTACTCCGGTCACGTCCGCATGATGGGCGCGATCCAGCCCTTCATCTCGGGAGCCATCTCTAAGACGGTCAACATGCCCGAAGACGCCACGGTCGAAGAGGTGGAACAACTCCATATGGACGCCTGGAAGCTCGGCGTGAAGGCCGTCGCAATCTACCGCGACAACTGCAAGGTGGGCCAGCCCCTCTCGACCGCGAAGAAGGGTGGCGAGAAGGCCGAGACGCCCGTGGCGCCGAGCGACGGGTCACTCGAACTGCGCCAACGCATCGCCGAGTTGGAAAAGGCGCTCGACCTCTCTCGTCACGAGCACTCGGTGGTCGTGGGAGCGGTACGCGAGCGCCTGCCCCGTCGACGGGTCTCGACGACCTTCGCCTTCCGCGTCGCCGACTGCGAGGGGTACGTCACCGTCGGTGAGTACGAGGACGGTCGTCCCGGTGAGGTGTTCATCAAGGTCTCGAAGCAGGGTTCGACCCTGGCCGGGATCATGGACGCCTTCTCGATCTCGATCTCACTCGGTCTCCAGCACGGAGTCCCGCTCGCGACCTACGTGCGCAAGTACGTCAACATGAAGTTCGAGCCGAGCGGCATGACCGACGACGCCGACCTGCGAATCGCGACCTCCCTCGTGGACTACATCTTCCGCCGTCTGGCCCTCGACTACCTGGCCCAGAGCGAGCGCGAGGAGTTGGGAGTTCTCTCCACCAGTGAGCGCATCCAGCCCACCCTGCCCGAAGTGGTGGAGCAGGCGACGCCGTCGCACCCGGTGAGTGAGCAGCCGACCCTGCTCGACCCGGCCCCCGTGGCGCGGGTCAGTGCCCCGGCGCCCGCTCCGGCTCCGGAACGACGCGACGAACAGCGAGACGCACCGATGTGCTACTCCTGTGGCGACCACATGCAGCGTTCCGGCTCCTGCTACGTCTGCTCGAGTTGCGGATCGACGTCGGGCTGCAGCTAAAAAATGGGACTCTTTTAATGTCTCCTTCCTAGTAGTTCGTGCTGGTGGATTGAAGTCCAGTTCTACTGACGAAACTGGGAATCAAGAGTGCCTCCCTTGGGTTAATCCCCGAGGGAGGCACTCTTCTTTGATTTCACACCCCTTGGCGAGAGTTGGGACTCTGATCTCGGGAGTGAATCGATGAAATCGACAGTGAAAGTTGTGAGGCCTATCGAGGTGGACTGGACCATACTTGAGGCACTTCTTGGCGAGCCCCCAGTAGCGGTCGAGCACGTGACATCGCCGTCGATCCTCGTCGACGGAAGGTTCCATGAAGCGGCCTCTCGCTGGCTTCGACGGAAGTACTTGCTGCGACCTATCGAGAGCACGGTCAACAGCCACGCCAGCCGGCTCGCGCGTTACATCGCCTACCTCCGAAATGAACGTGGACTCGACCACCCAAGCGAACGCCATGCCGACCTGTTCGCCGCGACTGATGACGATGTCCGAGCCTTCTACAGAGCCCTGCAATTCGATCAAGATACCGCGGTCAGTTCGGCTACGTGGCGCGCCCAGTTGTCAACCCTCAAGCAGATTCACGAGTTTCTCCGTGAGGCTTACGGTGTCCCTTTACCGTTCCGATTGGTCACTTTCACGAACCCAGTTGGCATCAAGTCGACGGCAGCTATCGAACTGCGCGCTCGAACCCGGCAAGGAAGTAGTGGTGTGCCGGTCACCCCGGGTTACGCGGAACTGCTGGTTCAGGGGGCGTTGCGAATCGACCGAGACGGGCACCAAACCCTTTCGCGTTCCGTCGATCGCGACGCGGCGCTAGTGAGCTTCGGGCTGGCTACTGGAGTTCGACACGAAACACTCGCGACGATAACGACCTATGAGATCCCCGCACTGACGGATCGGCCATTCACGTCAATACGTGTTCCGGACTTCATCACGAAGGGTGACGCTGGTGGCGAGGCGTTGGTCTTTGCCCATCGGTTGCACGCAGTGCATGACTACATCAGTGGAGGTCGGGCGGAGTTGATTGAACATGGGACGCCCTTCCGCCCGGTCAATCCGATTCGAATTGTGGGACTCCTCGGGTTCCCGTGGGTCACTTGATGCCCTGATCGAGGAGCATCATCCTCGAAAGGCCAGTCCCCACTTGGGTCGATGGTCGTGGTGTAAAGCGTTGAGTCCTCGTCAAATGGCGCGCACGTAGTTCTCGTAGTTTCGGAAGCGATCAAACAGCCGAAACAGGAGGGACTACATGCGCGCCACCACTGCATTTAATCGCATCATCGCCATCGACGGTGTCGTCGTTGAAGGCGTGAGCTTCACACCCGAAGGAGTCGTGGTGAAGATCCGTCGCAGAAAGCGTGGCCACCAGTGTCCGTGCGGCTTTTCAACCAAGGTGAACCGGCCGATGATCGCGACGCTGGTGCGCTCCATCTTCGATCAGCCCGACCGGATGAGCACCTGGGCCAAGTTGGCCGAGGTCACCAGTCGGCTCACCGAGGCCGGTTTCTTAGACCAAGCGACCTACCTGCTCGACGCGGCCGACGACATCTTGGCCTTTGCCGCCTTCCCCTTCGAGCACTGGAAGAAGATCAGGTCCAACAACCCCCAAGAGCGCCTCAACAAGGAGATCCGCCGGCGCACCGACGTGGTCGGGATCTTCCCCAACCGCCAGGCGGTCATCCGCCTCGTGGGCGCGCTGCTGGCTGAGCAGAACGACGAGTGGGCCGTCTCGAGGCGCTACGTGACCATCGAATCACTCAGTCAACCCGCCATCATCGAACTGTCGCTCGAGGATCCGAGACCAGCGATCAACGCCACACTCGTCAAGGAGGTTGCCATCGATCTCACCGCGGCCTAGAGTTCACCACGAAGAGATTGGCGCGGAGAACGTCGAAGCCCACGAACTCTTACACCACTTGTTGGGACTTAACCTGGCCTGTGTTAATCCACATCCATTCAAAGCAACCAAATTCCCCACCAAGCACCGACCCTCTCAGCAACTGTGTGCCGGTTCACACGCGTCAAAAAATTGAAGTTCTCTCCCACCATTATCTCATCTTGCTGCCGAACTCGCTCACGGATGTGAATTCTTGAGTTCTTTAATGCGTCGATTGCGCGTCGCTGATGGCCACGGACCCTCAACGTCAAGTGGGTCACGGAGGAACTATCCCCGGATGCGCGACTGTGCGACTTACCCCGACACTAGGTCCAAACGGACCCGGTTCCTCGGTGGCTTCACCTCATCTTGTCCGACCTCCGATGAGTACTGGGACGAGTATCTTCGAACTTGCAGACCACGGGTGCGCAGCGAGCGCAGGAACTCGGCCCAGAAGACCTCCTCCT
>VFSW01003630.1_pt1 | contig 23121 bp, 16 predicted proteins | sample 5358111 | NCBI WGS metagenome assembly VFSW01 (sample SAMN11554181, study PRJNA540505) | mine drainage metagenome | isolation source: sediment from site ElyBrook_90M | place: USA: Ely Copper Mine, Vershire, VT | collected 2017
GGGATTAGGGATTAGATAGAGACCTCGCGGTAGACTGTAAGGGTGCGGATCGCGCTGGCTCAAATCAATCCAACAGTGGGGGACTTCTCGGGGAACCTGCGGAAGATCGCGGCGTTTGTCGAGCGGGCGGCGGCGCAGGGCGCAGCGCTGGTGGTGTTTCCTGAGCTCGCGACGTGCGGCTATCCTCCTGCGGATTTACTGGAGAAGGAATCGTTTGTGCAGCGTGCGGAAGAGACGCTGGCGGCGGTTGCTGAGTTGACGCGCGGAGGGGGCCGGCCGGCGGTGCTGTGTGGCTCGCCGATGCGGTGCGAAGGGGCATCGGGCAAACATGTGCGCAATGTTGCGGCGCTGATGGAGGGCGGAGAGATTCGATTTGTGCAACAGAAGATGCTGCTGCCGTTCTATGACGTGTTTGATGAGCAGCGATACTTTGAGCCGGCGCGGCAGCAATCGCTGACGGTGGTGAAGGGGCAGGCGGTTGCGATCACGATCTGCGAGGATGCCTGGAACGACAAGATGTTCTGGCCGCGGCAGATGTATCCGGTGGACCCGATTGAGGAGTTGATGCGGCAGTGGGGAATGCTTCCGCAGCCGTTGAGCGGGCATCGGCTGATCCTGAATATTTCGGCTTCGCCGTTTTGGCATGGGAAGCTCGAGGTGCGACAGCGGATGATTGGCGCGCTCGCGAAACGCCATGCGGCGACTGTTGTGATGGTCAACCAGGTGGGAGCGAATGACAGCCTGATCTTCGATGGTGGGTCCTTTGCGGTGGGCCCAAGTGGGGAAGTTTTTGCGCAGGCGCGATGCTTTGCCGAGGACCTGCTGGTGATCGAGACAGAGACGACGAATGCGAAGGTTGCGGTTGCGACTGGAGCAGATGTTGGCACGGAGCGGACGTGGGATGCGTTGGTGCTGGGGACGCGGGATTACGTGGGTAAGTGTGGGTTCAAGAAGGCCATCGTCGCGTTGAGCGGTGGGATTGATTCGGCGCTGGTGGCGGCGATTGCGGTGGAGGCGCTGGGAGCGGAGAACGTGCACGGTATTGGGATGCCGAGCGAATTTTCTTCGAGCGGATCGGTGACGGATGCGGAGAAGTTGGCGAAGAACCTTGGCATTGCGTTTTCGACGGTGCCGATTCGCGAGATTTATACGCAGTTTGAAAAGTCGTTGGAGCCGATCTTTGGGGCGACGGGGGCGGGTACGAGTTTTGGTCTTGCTGAGGAAAATCTTCAGCCGAGGATTCGAGGGAGGCTGCTGATGGCGCTATCGAATAAGACGGGTGCTCTGGTGCTGACGACGGGGAACAAGAGCGAGATGGCGTGCGGGTATTGCACGCTGTATGGAGACATGGTGGGAGCGCTGGCGGTGATCGGCGACGTGTATAAGACGGAGGTGTATGAGCTGAGCCGGTGGGTGAATCGTGAGCGTGAGGTGATTCCGAACGATACGCTGACCAAGGCGCCGTCGGCTGAATTGCGACCGGGACAGAAGGATACGGACTCGTTGCCACCGTATGAGATGCTCGATCCGATTTTGCGAGCGTATATCGAGGAGTACAGGTCGGCGGAGGAGATTGTGCGGACGCAGGGCGTGGATTTAGAGCTGGTGCGGACGGTGATTCGGCTGGTGGAGTTGAGTGAATATAAGCGGCAGCAGGCAGCGCCGGTGTTGAAAATTTCGAGAAAGTCGTTTGGTATGGGAAGACGATTTCCGATTGCGGCCAGGCGCGAGGTGTAGCGTGATGGCTCCAGGCGAGAGTTTGGTTTGCGGAGAAGACAGAGCGTGAAGAAGGGTTGGATTTTGAAAGGGACAGAAAGCATGAAGAACATTTCATTGATGGTAGTGATGGCGATGGTTGGAGCGGGAGTTACGGTGCGAGCGCAGGCCCCTGCACAGGAATCGCCCGCGACGGCAGAGTTACAGCAGGCCGTTCAACCGCAGGCGCCGACGCCTCACGCTGTACCGGTTAATCCGTTTCCGGCGGTGAACCCGAAGAACTTTACAGCCGATTCGCCGACGCCGACGGTCGTGAATGATTTCATGAAGACGGTCTGGGGTTATAACGACGATGTGAGTTGGAGCGTACAGGCGATCCAGAAGACAGCAGCCCCTGGCGTGGTGCGGGTGGTGGTGTTTGCCGCCAACAAGACGCAGCCGGGAAAGATGACCAGGAACGAATTCTACGTTACTTCGGACGGGAAGCATGCTATCGCCGCTGCGCGCAGTGAGTTTGGGGCGAAGCCGTATGCGGATCGGCGGAAGGTGCTTGAAGACGGGGCGAAGGGGCCGGCTGAGGGGGCGGCAGGTAAGGACTTTTTGATGGTAGAGTTTGCCGACCTTCTGAATGTGAAATCGAAGGAAGCAAATGATGCGATCAGCAACCTTGCGAAGGAGTTTCCGCAGGCGAGATTGGTGTTTGAGAACCTGCCGGCGGAGGGCAATCCCTATGCGTCTCGTGCAGCGGCAGAGGGTGTGTGCGTGAGGAAGGCGAAGGGGGATGCTGCATTCTTTATCTACGCGGACGCGGTGTTTAGCAAGCAGAAGGGGCTGACGGCAGCGACGCTTGAGCCGGCGCTGGGTGCTGCTGTAACGGCCGCGGGTGCAGATCCAGCGAGTGTTGCTACGTGTGCGGATTCGCAGGTTGCGAAGGATGACGTGAAGGCGTCGATTGCGTTGGGGACGGCGGCTGGGATTGATCAGGCCGCGGTGCTTGTGGTGAATGGGCGCGTGCTTCCTGTGGCGTCGGTGCAATACGAGACGCTGAAGCAGGTTGTGGCGTATCAAGCGCAGTTGGACGGGATCGCGGTGCATGTGCAACCGACGCTTTCGACGTTGAAGTAGCTGCGCTATGGCACTGAAGGAGACTGGATCGTGAAAATTACTGTAGTGTCTCCGCATCGTGGAGATGCAGCGTTTGCGCTGGGTCTTGCGATCGAGGCGTGGCTCGTTGAGGGCCACGCAGTCGAGGTGGTGAGTTGTTTTACGCGCAGCGAGTTTGCGCCGTACTCGGATGCTGGATCGTTGCACGCCAATGACCGGATGTCGTTTGTTACGGCGGTAAGGAAGCGTGAGGATGAGGCTTGGCGGAAGCGATACGGTGCGGCGAGATTGATTGTGACGGACTTGAATCTGAAGGACGCGCCGATCCGTTTGCACTGCAGTCTGGATAAGGTGTTCGAGCGGCCAGCGGATGTTTCGGAGAAGGTCGTGTCGAAGATTCGCCGGGCGCTGGAGATGAGCAAGGCGGGGGCGATAGTGCTTCCGCTGGGGCTCGGCGGGCATGTGGATCATGTGAGTGCGCGCGATGCGGCGATGCCTGCGGAGACTTCAGCTCTGCCACTGGCATTTTACGAAGAACTTCCGTTCGCTGCGCGCGCTGAGGGAGAAGAAGCTTTCGAGAGAGCGCGTAGCCAGCTTCCGCTTGGGTTGCAGACGGAGTTGCAGTCGGTGTTTGCGAGTGCGCTGCATGAGGCGGGAGATTCGATCGAGGGTGCTGTGCTGAGGAAGCGACGGGTTGCGTGGTGCTACGACTCGCAGATTGATGAGAGTGTTACCGCGGAGATCGCGGAGTTCAGCAGACGCTATGGGGGGCGTGAGCGACTCTGGGGCAATGCGGCGTGGCGTGCCGACGCGACGTTGATGGCAAAGGCGATTTAGAGTGAGCTGATTATCTATAGTTGGGGAGCCGTCCGGTGGTGGTTGGACGGCCTTGTGTTGCCAAAAACTAATCCCTAGATGATCTCAAGTTTTTTCTCATAGCGACCGATTAAGTTAGTACAAGGGCGCGAGGAATCCTGCTAGTGCAGGATTCTTGGCGTGACCATCTGCCTTGTGCTGTGCTCGCGCATGGAAAGCCTTTGCCGAGCGCTGTAGGTATAGACCGTCAGCGGACAAACGCCTGGCTGGAGTGATTTCTGGCTGAATAGCGCAAGGCTCACCGCATTTTGCAGGCTTGGGGAATATCGGAAATGCCTCGTCACTGTCAGCCGATTCTTTCATTCATCCGGAGCAGTAGGTCGAGTATTAATTTGACGGCTTCGAGTATCGCGCAGCATTGCCAGCATGCTCGGAGCGAATGGTTGGGGAGCCCGGTGCGGAATCGAGGGTTGGAGCTCGCGATCCTGTTGAGTCTCGCTGGTGTTTGCGCATCCGCAACGGGCCAGTCGAGCAATACATTTTCTGGAGCCACAGCGGTTGGTCAAACCTCGGCATCGCTCAGAGGGGTGGTGACAATGACTGCGGGTGGTGTGGCTGGAGCACCTGTTGCGCTTGCGCAGGGCGTGGCTAATTCTGATTTTGCTGTTACGAGCGGAGGGTCATGTACGGGAGGTGCAAGCTATAGCGCCGGACAGCAATGCACCGCGATGATCGTATTTCAGCCAAAGTATCCAGGGCTTCGTAGTGGCGCGGTGGTGATTGAAACTTCGGGTGGGAGCTATATGGGGTCGGCTCTGCTGACTGGAGTTGGAACTGGATCCCTGGCGGTTCTGGCGCCGGGTACGATCGACACGGTCGCCGGTGATGCGGATTGGATTTACCAGAAAGCGACGGATGGAGGGTTGGCGATTCTTGCACCGATCTTTCTCCCCACGGGCATTGTTGCTGATGCGATGGGGAACTTCTACATTGCAGATTCACAAAATAACCGTATTCGCCGAGTGGACCCGAACAAGGTGATATCGACGGTGGCCGGTACGGGAATTCCTGGCTATGGAGGTGACGGGGGGCCGGCGATCGATGCCATGATCAACGTCCCGGCCGGGTTGGTGCTCGATGGTGCCGGAAATCTGTACTTCGCCGATACCGACAATCACATTGTTCGACGCATCGACGCCTTCACGGGGGTCATCTCAACGGTGGCAGGAACGCCTGGCAAGCAAGGCTCCTCAGGGGATGGAGGGGTTGCTACCGGTGCGGAGCTTTCGTTTCCTGAAGGCGTTGCGCTGGATGAGGCGGGTGATCTGTTGATCGCTGATACAGGGAACAATGTTATCCGCGAGGTCACAGCCACTAGTACTGGCTTTGGAAATATAAGCACGGTTGTGGGCACCGGAGTTGCGGGCTTCAATGGGGATGGAGAGGCAGCGACGAGTGCGCAGTTGAATAGCCCCTGGAGTGTCGCAGTTGCTCTGGATAAGTCGATATACATTGCTGATCTGACGAACAACCGCGTGCGTAAAGTCGATCACTCTGGAACCATCTCGACGGTTGCTGGTTCGGGCTCGCGTGGGTTCATGGGGGACGGCGGACTCGCGACGCAGGCGGTGCTGGGGGAGCCGGCTGCCGTGGCGATCGATCCCGCTGGTGATCTCTACATTGCTGACTCGGATAATAACCGTGTGCGTGAGGTGAACGCGTCGACGCAGTTGATTGAGACGATTTGTGGCAATGATAGCGAACAGTTTGGCGGCGATGGTGGGGCGGCAAATCTTGCCAGCATGTACGGACCGTATGCTCTGTTCTTTGACCAAACAGGCAATTTATTTATTGCCGATATGTTTCATAACAGGATCAGACGGATCGACGCGCTGGCGGTCTCGTTGAAGTACGCAACGATCAAGGTCGGGAACGTCTCGGCGCCGCAGCCTGTGGTGATTGCAGACGATGGTAATGCCGATCTCATTTTGAGCCAACCGACTTTGGTGAATGGCGCGGAGGATGTTGGAACTACGACCTGCACGACAGGCGCGGATGTACCCTCTGCCAGCACTTGCAGTGTTGGTGCGTCGTTTGCGCCGACGGTGATCGGTGATCCGGTTCTGGGTTCGATTACGGTCAACTCGGTTGCTGAAGCAACGGCTCCGGTCATTAGTCTCTCTGGGCAAGTGCTCAGCATCACGCCGACTACCCTGGCGCTGTCGTCGAGCGTGAACCCGAGCCTGGTGGGGGCGGCGGTGGAGTTTACGGCTACGGTAAGCAATGGTGGCACTGCTCTTACAGGCACGATCATTTTTCTCGATGGGAGCACGCAGCTATGCAGTGTGACGGTTGCCAGCAGCGCGGCAGCGTGCAGCACGTCCGCGTTGGCGCTGGGTCAACATAGCATTAGTGTGAGTTACTCAGGTGATGCTAACAATGCATCCAGTGTCTCGGCTACGTTGATTCAAGTGGTCAAACAAGCGCCACTGCTGGCTCTTACAGTTGCGCCAAACCCGGCGGTCGTGACGGCGAGCGTTACGCTCATGTTTACCGCTACGGCGCCGTCGGGAATACCTACAGGCGCTGTCACGTTTTACGATGGCACGGCTGCGCTGAGCTCGGCCAACCTCTCGTTGACTGGGGGTGCAACTTATTCCACCGCGCAGCTCAGCCCCGGAACGCACAGCCTCTCCGTGCGATATGCTGGCGATGCTTCCAATGCGTCGGGTCAGTCCAATGTGGTGAGCGAGGTCGTGCAGCAGGCGACCACGGGGACGACGATTGCTTCGAGCAATGTCAGTGCACCGGTTGGATCTGCAGTGATTCTTACGGCGACCGTTGCCAGTACGAATGGTCCGTCGCCGACGGGGTCCGTGCAGTTCAACGACGGCGGCACTTCGTTGGGGAGCAGTGCGGTTGGTAGTAACGGAATAGCGGTTCTATCGACTGCATCGCTCATGCCGGGGGTGCATTCGGTTGTCGCCGTTTATAGCGGGGATCAAGATGATGCAGCCAGTAGCTCCGCGCCGGTAGTTGAGACTATTCAGCAGATAGCTGCGGTGACAGCGCTCTCCGCTAACCTTAACCCCATCTCAGCGGGAGCGACGCTCACTCTCACTGGAGCCGTCAGTGTCATCGGGTCGTCTACGAACGGGGGCGTGCTTAGTGGAACTGTTACGTTCAGTGAAGGCTTGATCCATCTCGGTACATCACCGATCGATGGCTCAGGTCATGCTGCGTTCAACGTGAGCACACTGTCGACGGGTTCGCATTCCATTGTTGCTTCTTACAGCGGAAATACGAACTACGCCGCGAGTACGTCCGCGATCATGGTTGAGGTGGTGCAGTCTACTGCTACAACGACTACGTTGACCTCTGCGATGACGACGACTCTGTCTGGCCAGGCTGCGGTATTCACAATTGCGGTGAACAGCGCGACGGGTATACCGTCTGGCAATGTCATGATCGACGATGGTGCGGTTAGCATCGGGCAGGTCCAAGTGAATGCCCAGGGAGTGGCGACGTTCTCCTTAGCCACGTTAGGCGTTGGGACTCATTCGTTGACGGCAGCTTATGTTGGGAATGGAAACTACAACCCGAGCACGTCGAGCGCATTGCAACATTCGGTTGTTCTTGCGACTTCCTCGCTGACACTTGCTGGCCCGAGTGCGGCGGTCAATGCTGGCTCGACCTTTGTCGCGATGTCGACGCTCAGTAGCAATGGTGTTGCGCCAACGGGCGTGTTGACGCTGCGAAATGGCGGCACCACGATCGCAACACAGAGTGTAACGGCGGATGGTACATTTACCTTTCCCAACCTCAGCTTCGGTGTCGGGACCTACCAACTTACAGCTCTATACAGTGGGGATGCGAATAATGCGGCTGCGAGTTCATCTGCGGTAAACGTGATCGTCCAACTTGCACCCACGGCTACTTCGCTGATAAGCAGCACGAACCCAGTAACGGTGGGACAGAGCGCAAGCTTCACCGCGATGGTCACTGGGGGTAGCTCTATTCCGACGGGCTCGATCATATTCACGGATGGGACTGTTGTACTGGGATCGTCTCTTGTTAGTACAAATGGAAGTGCCGTCCTCAACATAAGCACGCTGACGTTTGGTGTCCACTTGATAGCTGCGACCTATGAGGGCGACACAAACCATGCCCTGTCGACTTCCACTGTGCTGAGTGAGCGGGTCGTGGAACCTGCAATCGTGTCACTGAGTTCAAGCGCAAATCCATCCATATTCGGCGCGGGCGTTCTGTATATGATCAAGGTCACGGGTGTGGGCGCACAAATTCCGACGGGCACTGTTATCTTCCGCGATGGGTCATCGATCCTTGGGACGTCGGTAGTCGATGGAAGCGGAATGGCCACCCTGCAGAATACATCGTTGATGGTAGTGTCACATACGATCTCTGTGAGTTATAGCGGAGATACGAATTACTCGGTGGCTTCTGCGACGCTGATACAAACGGTACAGAGTGCGACTACGCAAATCACACTTGCGTCCAGCTCGAATCCGGCTATCTATGCCACACCGCTAACGTTCGCCGCGACCGTCATCGACAATGGAGGTATAGCAACAGGTTCAGTCGCGTTCACCGACGGTGGTGTTTTGATTGGCAGTGCGTTGCTGAACTCCAGCGGCGTTGCGGCGCTCACGCTATCGACGCTTACTCCGGGTACACACGCGGTTGTGGCTAACTATGCGGGCGACAGCAATATCAGTGCCTCGAGTTCTACTCCCGAAGTCGTTGCGGTGAAGCAACTGACGTCGATTGCGCTGGCGTCGAGCGCAAACCCCACCATGACGCTTAGCTCGATTGTGCTTGCTGCGAACGTCAGAAATAGTGGTGTGGGGCAGGCGACGGGGACGGTGATATTCACGGACGGATCGACCCAGTTGGGTACTGCGATACTGAATGCCAGTGGGGTCGCTTCGCTCACTGTTCCTCTGTTGAGCGCCGGCAACCATTCCTTGCTGGCGGACTATGCCGGCGATTCAGAGAACTTCGCGAGCACGTCGTCGAGTCTTGCGCAAGGAGTCGAGCTGCGTCCGACGACTGTTGCGATTACTAGCTCTAATACGGATCCAACTAATCCGCAACAGGTTACGTTGATCTCCGCTGTGGGCTGGGTGGGGCCCGTTGCTCCAACAGGAACAGTGACATTCGCCATGGGTACGCTGGTGCTTGGAAGCAGCCAGATCGACGCCATTGGCATAGCGACCCTCACTGTAATTCTTCAGCCGGGGACGGAGAGCATCGTCGCTACGTACAGCGGCGACGCCTCCTATGCGAGCTCGAATTCGCTGGCGACGACGATTTCTGGTGGCGTGGCTACACAGTTCACGATTGAGATTAATCCATCGAATATCACGTTCCCGACGGCGCAGCACGCCAGCATCAACATTAGTCTGACATCGTTGAAGGGCTACGCCGATACGTTGGAGCTTGGCTGTCTTGGGCTCCCATTCGCTGCGACGTGCACGTTCAATACACCGCAGGTGGGCCTCGATGCGAATGGCAACGCTGCGGTGCAGTTGGTCATCGACACGGGGGATCCGCTGGGTGCGGGTGCGACGGCAAGGTTGCAGGCAGGGCGGTCGTCCGGGGTACTGCTTTGCATGTTGCCGTGCCTGCTGGGAATTGGGTTTGGAGTGAGACGGCGCAAGATCGGAGTGAGCGCATCGCTGCTGCTTGCCTGTCTGATTGCGATGACGCTTTCAGCGATGGGTTGCTCTGGATTGCGCATGAGTGGAACGCCGCCGGGAACGTATACGTTCAAGGTCACGGCATCGGGCAAGGGAACTGGAACGACTTTGTCGCAGACTGTGACGTTGACGGTGACGCAATGAATTGGGTTAGTCGCTGGGTGCGTGGCGTATGTTCTATGGTTCTGGTCCTTGTTGCCGTGCAGAGTTTATCCCGCGTAGTGAAGGCACAGAATATTGCGACAGCAAAGGGACCGGGCAGCTATGTGGCGGTTGGCGGCGAAGTATCTGCCTTCCAGGCAGACTATGGACAGCGCGTGATTTACGGTGGTTTGCTCTATGCTGATATGAATCTAACCTGGCGTTATGGCTTTGAAGGCGAGGCGCGCTATCTTCGCTTCAACAGCTTTGAGAATGTCACCGAGACGAACTATTTCGTGGGGCCACGTGTGATGTTGAAGCCAGGGCCAATGCGGCCCTACGTAAAATTTCTTGTGGGGGCGGGGAAGATCACGCTACCTATGGCTTACGCGCAGGGGACGTTTCTCAGCTATGCTCCGGGCGGCGGTGTGGACTACATCGCCGGCGATCGACTTACGATTCGCATCGTCGACTTCGAGTATCAACTGTGGCCTGGATTTTCTTCGTATGGAGAACTCCGCCCCTATGGCATCAGTTCGGGAATAAGCATTCGCTTGAATGCAGCAGAACACTTTCCGAAAAACGCGAGTCGCTCGCGTTGGCACTGATCGATCAGCGTGGCGAAGATGGAGTCGACCAGACAAAACCGGTGCCGCGGATGGTATTGGATTCAGGTCGCGGCCGATGTTGAGTGGATGAGTTGGAGGATACCGCTTAGGATTGCGGTGGGAGATGGCGGACAGCCGGTAACCGTGGTGTTCACAGGAATGACGTTTGCGATGCTGCCCCGACTTGCGTAGCTGGTACCGAAGATTCCTCCACAAGCACCGCAGTCGCCGATGGCGATGACTAACTTTGGGTCTGGCATGGCATTGTAGGTGCGCTTGAGAGCTTCTTCCATGTTGACCGATACTGGGCCGGTCACGAGCAACAGGTCCGCGTGGCGTGGACTTGCGACGAATCTAATACCGGCACCCTCCAGGTTGTAATAGGGATTGGAAAGCGCCTGGATTTCCAACTCGCAGCCGTTGCAGGAACCGGCATCGACGTGGCGGATGCAGAGTGCGCGCCCGAGAATTCTAAGCACATCGTTTTGTAACGTCCCGATCGCAAGAGTTGATTGCTGAGGAGCCGGAAGGGGCTCGGTCAACAAGCCTGTACGCAGGATGCGTGAAAGTGTGTTCCACATAGTTAAATTACCCGTCGTGTCCGCTATAGGACAGGTTGAAGGATTTGTTGATCATGGGGAAGTCCGGAACGATATTTCCCAAGATCGTGTAGTCGATCAGTGGCCAGTTCTGCCAGGAAGGGTCGTGTGCGTGGCAGCGACGGATGCCGCCTTCCGGGCCGGTTTCGAGAGCAATCATGACGGGACCACGCCAGCCTTCAACTAGACCGATACCGAGAAGATTTGGTGCTGCGGCGGGAACCGTGGTGTGGATTGCGTGCTGGGGAAGGTCGATGAGAAGTGCGCGGCAGAGTCGGAGGGATTCCATAACTTCATCGAAACGCACCTGCACGCGGGCTGCAACATCGCCGCCGTGTTGGATGATCATATTTACGGAGAGCGAGTTATAGGGAGACCAGGGATGGTCTACCCGTAGATCGCAGGCGATGCCGGATGCCCTGGCTATTAAGCCGATTGCACCATATTTTTCTGCCACACTTTGTTCGAGTCGGCCGGCTTCACGAAAACGATCCTGCAAACCTGCATGATTGTCATAGATAGACCGCAGATTAATTACAGATAATTCCAATGAGTTGTATAGCTCGAGTAGTAAAGAAGGTGCATCTTTTGTTAAATCGACTGCAATTCCGCCAGGTATTAAATAATCGAGAAGATAACGCGTTCCGAAGACTGCGGTATTGGCCCGCAGCAGTGTCTCTTTCAGTGCCGAGAAATGCGTAAGCCCGAAGGAGAAGCCAGCATCGTTACCGAGTGCGCCGAGATCCCCAATGTGATTTGCAAGGCGCTCATGCTCGAGCGCGATGGCCCGAAGCGCGAGGGAACGCGGCGGACAGGTCGTATCGGTGATAGCTTCGAGAGCTGCGCAATAGGCCCAGGAGACGGCGCCGGCGGAGTCGCCGGAGACGCGCGCGGCTAAGCGATGAGCGGTTTGCTGCTGGAGGCTTTCAAAAAGCTTAGCGACACCTTTGTGGGTGTAACCAAGTCGTTCTTCGAGGCGGAGGACCTTTTCTCCGACGACAGAGAAACGAAAGTTTCCGGGCTCGATGGTACCTGCATGAACGGGGCCTACAGAGATCTCATGGACGCCATCGCCCTGAACGGAAACGTAGGGATAGGGTTCGGAGACGATTGGATATTGAAGATTTCTATCGACGTCTTTACGTAAAGGGAATATTGTCTCGGGCCAACCGCCGTGGCGGAGCCAGTTGCGAGTATCGAGTTCGTCGGTCGCGATTCCTAGCAGGTCGTGGATTGCGCGCTGCATTCGAAGCGCGGCAGGAAATAAGGCTGCAATGCTCGGATAGGAGGGTGTCGATATATCTGCAATTCGGTGCTCTACGACGAGTACCGTGTCCGGCAAAAGATACGTTGCGTTGATGCAAAATCCTTGGCCGTGATCGCGATCATCGGTTCCCCAAAGGGTAAGAAAGCGCGCTCCGGACTCCTGTAAATCCTTGCTCACGTGTAACCATTGCTGCTGATCCACGCACAGACGGGTGGTCGGTATGTTGGCTGGCAGCGTTGTTTGTGAAGTATTGGTTATGGAGTTGGGCGACATCGTTATCCTCCAATCAACAGTGCGGCAGCACGATACCACTCTGCAAGTACGTACGGAATATAGACACCAAGCATCAGGACGATGCCGAGATGAAGAAAGACCGGAATCAGTGCGGGCGAATGTGGCAGCGGTGGAGCATCGCTGTCTCCGAAGACCATCGGCTGGACCTTGCGGAAGATTGCAGCGAATGCGACGCCGAGGGCGATCAGAAGAAATGGCGTGGTCCAGGGATGCTCTCGCATGGCTGTGGTCAGGATGAGGAATTCGCTGGCGAACACCCCGAACGGAGGCATGCCGAGAATGGCGAGGGATCCGAGCATCAGCCCCCAGCCGATGGTTGGACTGATGGTTACCAGGCCGCGGATACCGTCCATTTGTTGCGTTTCCGCGGTCTGTGACGCGTGTCCGGCAGTGAAGAATATGGATGATTTAGTAAGCGAGTGAACAGTCATATGGAGCAATGCGGCGAAATTTGCAATAGGTCCACCAATGCCGAAAGCAAATGTGATGATGCCCATGTGTTCTATAGAAGAGTAGCCGAATAGCCGCTTGATATCACGCTGCCTCCAAAGAAAGAAGGCACCAAAGACTGCGGAGAGTAGACCGAAACCCATTAGCATGTGGCCCGGGAGATAGGAGCCTATCGATCCTTCGACTAATATTTTGCAGCGGATAACAGCGTAGAGTGCAACATTCAGCAGCAGGCCGGAGAGGACGGCGGATACTGGGGTTGGGCCTTCGGCATGAGCATCGGGGAGCCAGTTATGAAGAGGTACGAGACCGACTTTTGTGCCATAGCCTACCAGTAGAAAAACAAATGCCAGACCCAACACCCTGGGTTCGAGTTGACCCTTCACGGCATTCAGGTGTGTCCATAGTAAGGCCGTCATGCCTTCATGGCCTAGAACGTGTTCAGCCGCTAAGTAGAGCAAGATCGTACCGAACAGCGCTTGCGCAATGCCCACACCGCAGAGGATGAAATACTTCCACGCAGCTTCCAAACTGGCGCGGGTGCGGTACAGCGAAACCAGCAGCACTGTCGACAAGGTGGCTGCTTCCATTGCCACCCATAGCAGGCCCATATTATTTGTAAGCAGCGCTAGAAACATCGCCGCCATGAAAACCTGATACATACTGTGGTAGAGGCGTAACCTCGCAGGATTGAGGCGGCCGCGCTGTTCTTCGATGCGCATGTACGGGCGGGAAAAGAGCGAGGTAGTGAAGCCTACAAAGGCTGTGAGCGCTACAAGGAATACGTTGAAGGAGTCGACGAAAAACTGGTCATGTAAGAACAGCATCGGTCCGTGCCGAAGTATGCGCAGAACCAGGAAACATACGGCTACCAGCGTGGCGAAACTTATTCCGGCATTCAATTCGGCGGCGTAGCGGTGCGGCCCAAAAAGCGCCAGAAGGAGTGCCCCCAGCAGCGGCAAGCCAAGAACCATCAGTAATACCAAGTCATTCCTCCTTCAGTGCTTCCATGTTGCTGAGATCGAGGCTGTCGAATTGCTCGCGGATCTGGAAGAAGAATATTCCCAGGATGAAGAACCCGATCAGCAGATCGAGTGCAATGCCTAGCTCGATGACCATCGGCATACCATATGTCGCGCTGGTGGCCGCGAAAAACAATCCATTTTCCATAGCCAGAAAACCAATTACTTGTGTAACTGCTTTGCGGCGCGTAATCATCATCAGGAATGCAAGAAAAATTACGGCGAGCGCAATGCCGATGGTATTGCGCGTGATGGTGGCGGCCATTCTGCTGATGGGTTGCGCCAGCCCAAAGGCAAAGATCACCAAGCCTAAACCTACTAGCATGATGGTCGGAATATTGACGAGCGGTTCACTGTCCCACTGCACACCGAGACGATGAATGAGGCGATTGAGTATCCAAGGCAAAGCGATCACTTTGAGTAGAAGCGTGAGCGCAGCTGAGTAGTAGAGTTCCGTGATGCCGGCGCTGTACGCCACTAAAAGAGTTGACGCAAAGAGCACGGCGCCTTGCCAGGCGAAGAGTGTAATTAGCCGCTGCGTGCGTCGTCGTGACAGCATGGCAAAAGAGATCAGCAGCAAACCCGAGGCGAGCAGGTTTAATAATTCGGTTACCAGGTATGACGGATGCATTTGATTCATGCCCCCAACAGTAGATGAACGAGTAGACCGAGGACGGCGAGCAGAAATGCAATCGCCAGATATTCCGGGGCGCGAAAAATTCGCAATTTAGCTGACAGCGTTTCAATCAGCGCCAATGCCACACCAGTCATAAGGAGTTTTCCAAGGAGCGCCGTGACGCCGATCGCCAACGCAACAAGGCCAGCTTTACCATGCGTTTCGATTCCCCACGGGAGGAAGAGCGCGAAGCCGATGCAGGCGTAGTTGAAGAGCTTCAAATCCGACGCCCACTCCACCAGTGCAAGATGGCGCGCGGAATATTCAAGCACCATTGCTTCGTGGATCATCGTGAGTTCCAGATGGGTCGCTGGATTGTCGATTGGGATGCGTGCATTTTCTGCCAGTAGCACCATTACAAACGCAACCGCTGCGAAGATCAGGCTGGGATCGACAAACAATGGACGCGAGATTGTTGCATCAACGACACTGGGCAACGCGGTGCTTCCAGACAGCAGAAATGCATTGAACAGGACCATCAAGAGCGCGGGTTCCGCGAGAAAGCCGATCATCATATCGCGGCGGGCACCCATCGTGCCGAACGCAGTGCCAATGTCCATGGCCGCTAGCGACTGGAAAACGCGTGCGGTTGCGAATAGACCGATAAGCGCAATGGCATCGGCTGCTCGCGCGAAGGGAAGATTGGTGGCAATGGATGGGATAATCGCTGCCGCGAGCACCATGGTCCCAAATAAAATGTAGGGCGTCATCCGAAACAGAGGTGAGGCGTCTGTGGCCAACGCAACGTCTTTGCTAAACAATTTGCGCAACATGCGATATGGCTGAATGAGCGGTGGCGCCGTGCGGCTCTGAAGCCACGAACGGCATTGCGCGATCCATCCGGCAAAGAGTGGAGCGATAGCGATTGCGAGTAATACTTCGCCGAATTGCCGAACCATTGTGATGGCGGTCATAGGACAAATACCAGAAGTGCAATCAAGGTGAGAAAGCTAAAGAGAAGGTAGGAGGACAGACGACCACCTTGCAGCAGGCCCATCCAATCTGCCAGGCGTTGTACACCGCTCGCGATCGGCAGATAGAGTGTTCGCCAGATGCGGTCGCCAATGTGGATTCGATAATGCGGAGCCGTGTCGTCTGGGGCGGGCATCTCACGTTCCATGTCGAAAAAAGTACCGAAGCTGTGCCGGATCGGTTGGCCAAAGCCCTCCGCTGTGTCCTGCATCCGTGCGGTCTGCCATGGGTAACCGCAGTCACACGGAACAGTGCGGCGCATGCGCCCATGAGCCAAAATGCGCACGACGACAAAGGTGACGCCCAGCACCGCTACGAGACCCGCGAGCAGTAACACGCCGCTGTAGGACGCTTGCTTTGGTGCGATCGGTGCAAGCCACAAAAAGGATGAACCGAGATTGACCTTCTGTCCCAACAGCATGCCGGTGACGGTGCTGGCAGCGCGGAGTGCGAGCTGTGGCATGACCCCGATCGCAATGCAGCCGAGCGCCAGCCATGCGAGGCCTATGCGTTCTAACCAGTCGGCATCATGCGCATGTACGAGAGAGGGCTCGCGATGCTGGCCAAGAAAGATGACACCATAGAATTTGACCATGACATACGCTGCTAAGGCTGCTGTCAGTGCGAGCACGGCGGCACCCAGCGGGATCAGCATGTTGAGAAAGGAGTGAGGAATCTGTGGGGTATAAAGAAATGATTGCAACAGTAACCACTCAGAGATAAAGCCATTGAGTGGCGGCAGGCCCGCAATCGCGAGCGTACCCACGAGAGCGAATGTCGCCACCCAAGGCATGCTGCGAATAAGCCCGCCAAGCTTGCCTAGACTGCGCTGGTTGGTAGCGTGCAATACCGAGCCCGTCGCCAGAAAGAGCAGGCTCTTGAAGATGGAATGATTTAGCGTATGTAGCAACGCGGCAGACAAAGCAAGGGCGGCGAAAAGAGGCAGGTGGGCCGCGTCGAACAGAATCGCAAGACCGATGCCGGTAAAGATAATGCCTATATTTTCGATGGACGAATAGGCGAGTAGACGCTTCATATCGGTCTGTACGGCCGCGAAGACAGCTCCAAACAAAGCCGAGAAAAGGCCCACACCGAGCAAGACGACGCCCCACCACCAATAGCGAATATGTAAGAGATCGAAGGAGATACGCAACATTCCGTAGACAGCGGTGCTAAGCATCAGGCCGCTCATCATTGCGGATACAGGCGATGGGGCTGCGGGATGTGCCTCGGGCAGCCATACGTGAAGGGGAACGAGACCTGCCTTGGCTCCGAAGCCAAGCAGCGCAAGCAGGAAGGCAGCGCTTGCCCAGATTGGTAGGAGCGAAGCGCTGCGCATCGCATCAAAAGTGAACTGCCATCGCCCGCCTTGCAGCACTCCGAAACTTAGCAGGATGCATATAGCACCTACGTGGGCAATGAGGAGATAGAGGAAACCTGCGCGTCTGATCTCAGCGATACGGTGTTGGGAGGTAACAAGAAAATAGGAACTGAGAGCCATGGTCTCCCAGGCAACCATAAAAAAATATGCATCGTCTGCGAGGATGACCAACACCATGCTGGCCAAAAATAAGTGATATTCGAGACAGAGTAATCCGGGGGCCGTACCCTCGCCGGAGCGGAAATAACCTGCAGCAAATATCGAGACTCCTGCACCAGCAAGACCGATAAGTAGAAGAAAGAATCCAGACAATGGATCGAGGCGTGCATGGAACGGGAGATTAGGTAGTCCGAGGGGGAGGATACCAATCTGCGTGACATGGCCTGCAGCAAGGAAAACGCAGGCAACCATTGCGACGCCAAGGCATACGATGGCTCCAAGCGGGAAAAGAAAATGTGCAATAAAACGCGTGCTGCGCGACCGAAGCATACCTGCAAAGCCAAGAAGAATCAAAAGAATTGCAAATAATAACTGGCAACGCAGACCGTGTGACTGAACGGCCGCTGTCATAATGGCAATCATCGTACGATGTGCGCTCAACGACAAAACCCAGCCTCCTTTATTGCCAGAACCTAGCACCGCAACCGCAGGACCTGGAATGATGATCGATTGGCAATCGTTAAATTCCACTGCGGTATTGCATCAGGGTTGAACCATTCTTTTCTTTCTTGAGATCAACGTGACGCTTCGATGGACTTGATATCCATTTCATCCAATAACTCAAGTGATTCCTTGAGATGTTTTTGGAAGTAGCGGCGCATTAGTGTAAGAACCTTGATGATGATCGGATCCCGCACCGAGTAAAAGACTTTATTCCCCACTTTGCGGTTAGCTACGAGCTGCTTTCCTCGAAGAACGGCGAGATGTTGGGAAACATTCGCCTGCTCCATTCCAAGTTTGTCCATGAGATCGCCGGCGGAAAGTTCACCATCCACTAGAAGCTCAATGATCGCGATCCGAGTAGGGTGAGCAAGCGCCTGGAAGATGTCGGCTTTAAATCGTCGCAGAGAGTCAGGCATAATGTGATCCGTTCAATACGAATATGCATATAATCGCATATACCGTGAGCGGTTGTCAATCTCTATCCGGGAGTTCCGATGCATTTTCAGACGCTGTCCTCGGTTGTCATGGGCAGACCCACATTTCATGTGAGATCCCTGGGCTTATCTGTGGGCATCGAATAGGCTCACATCCCGTAGTAGAGAGGTCAAGGATTGGTAGTAACACAATCATCTGATTAGAAATCTTCACATCGAGACGCAATGTGCAAGTTCATTCAGGCTCGTCGGCCTTCATCGAAAAGCGCACCAGCATTACAAGGAAGGCAATATCCGTATGCTAATTGAATACGGATATTGCATGATCCTGTCTCCTTCTCGTGGAGGGTCTTTGAAGTGTGCTATTCGATACACATTTGTTCTGAAAGCTCTGCTACGCTCAGCTTTAGCTAGTGCCTTAGATGTAGATTTGCAATCCGCCTCAACCAAGGAATCATGAGTAAGCCATGAAAACGATCTTGAGAATTGCGACGGGCTTTGTTTTTTTGCTTTGCTTCCAGCATGCATATGCAGTGCCAAGTTTTGCGCGTCAGACGGGACTGTCCTGTAATGTGTGCCATAGCAATCCGCCTGAACTGACAGCGTTCGGCCGCGAGTTCAAGCTTAGGGGCTATATCCTGAGTGATGTCACGCCGACCGATAAAATCGGATATGCCAAAGATCTTTTGCTTACGAAGTACATACCGCTGTCTTTCATGATTCTGGTGTCCGACACCGCATTCCAAAATGTTGCACCTGGCACACAAAATAGTGATGCCGGCTTTCCGCAGCAACTCAGTCTGTTTCTGGGGGGAGGCCTTGCATCCCATTTTGGTGCGCTAGCGCAGGTTACCTATAGTCATTCCAGCGATGTTTTTGCGATGGATAATACCGACCTGCGCTATGCCAACAGCACTAAGTTGGGCGGCAAGGACTTAGATTACGGAATTACGCTGAATAATAATCCTGGCGTTGAAGATCTATGGAACAGTACGCCTGTATGGGGATTTCCGTGGATATCGTCGGAGTCTGGTGTGGGTTCGATCGCGTCTACACTGATAGATGGTTCGCTAGGGGCGGATGTTGCAGGTGTGGGTGCCTATAGTATGTGGAACAACCATCTCTATACGGCAGTGACAGCCTACCGAAGCGAGCACGAGGGCGGTCCGGCGCCGGTCGACGGCCTCAATTATCAGTACAACATTAGTGGTGCTGCACCTTACTGGCGCGCAGCCTGGCAGCAGACGTGGGGCGCAAACTATCTTATGGTTGGCACCTATGGGTTGGCGGTCAACTCACACCCTGATTCCATTAGCGGTCCGGTAGACCGGTACATTGATCCTTCGTTTGATTTTCAGTATGAGCGTCCATTTGGTGCGAACCTGCTCGATGCGCACGGAACCTGGATTCATGAAAGCTCAAACCTGGGGGCCACCTTTGCCGCGGGCGGGGCAAATGCAGCTCACCATGAACTGAATACTTTCAAGTTTGACAGCACGTATCACTGGTCGAGTAAATACAGCGCGACGGGAGCTCTGTTTGCCACGACTGGAACTGCAGATCCGGTGCTCTATGCTCCAGTTCCTGTGACCGGGAGTTCCAATGGCAGTCCGAATACGAGTGGGTATATTATGCAGTTCGCATACTGGCCAGTGCAGAATATCGACATCAGTGTGAATTACACGGGCTATACCAAGTTCAATGGTGCGAGCGTGAACTACGATGGCGCAAATCGCAATGCTTCCGACAATAACACGGTGTACATGGCACTGTGGCTGGTCTTCTAGGAGAACGAATGGAACAGGAACCTGCAATTCTTGAAGTTAATCCGAAGGAGACGATCGTCATCAACCGGCGCTCGTTTTTTGGCGCTCTGCTCAGTATCGGGGCGGCTGGGATGGGAGCCATTCTTGCTGTTCCCGTGCTGCGTTATGTTCTTTACCCGCTGTACGCGAAATCGAGTAAGAACACGTGGGCTCCGATCGGTGACATGAATGTATTTGCGAATTTATCGAAGCCGATTATGAAACCACTCGACCTCAAGCTAGTAGATGGATGGCGCGAAGTCGATACGTCGCAGACCGTTTATGTGACGAAGAGCGAGAAGGGTGAGCTGGGCGTCCTATCGTCCATATGCCCCCACATGGGCTGCACGATTGCCTGGCACGAGGGGCAGGATGAGTTTTATTGCCCGTGTCATGGAAGCGTGTTTTCACCTGATGGAGCACATGTCTCCGGCCCATCGCCGAGAGACATGGATCCATTGCCGCACAAAGTAGTTGACGGTAAGCTCCTGGTCAACTTTGAGTATTTCCGTGAAAATGTTCCCAACCAGGAAGTATTGAGTTAGGTGGCGATGTGGGTGATCCAGTGAAGAGTACACCTGACAAGAAGGCGCCATCGGGCATTTACGGCTGGTTCAACGAGCGCACGGGTGTGCGGAGCCTGATGCATGCATCGCTCGATGAACCTATACCTGGTGGGGCGCGCTTAGCTTATATTTTTGGTTCCGGACTTATCTTTATTTTTATATCGCAGGTAATTACGGGGCTATGTCTTGCTCTGTATTATGTTCCATCGGTGGAGTCGGCACATACCAGTGTTGCTTACATTACCAAGCAGGTTGCAGCCGGGCAGTTTCTCCGTAGTCTCCACTACTACGGTTCGAGTGCGATGATTATCGTGCTGTTGCTGCATTTCCTTCAGACGTTTATTTATGGTTCTTTCAAGGGGCGGCGTGAGTTGCTCTGGATTTCTGGAGCTTTCCTCTCTTTGCTGGTGCTGGGTATGGGGTTCACTGGCTACCTGCTTCCCTGGGATCAGACTGCGTACTTTGCTACCGCGGTAGGAACGAATATTGTTGGCGAGGTTCCGTTCATTGGGCAATGGCTGACGGACATGTTGCGTGGTGGTGACTCATTAGGGACGCTCACACTGTCGCGCTTTTACGTTGCCCATGTATTTCTGATTCCGGGTTTAATCTTTCTCTTTATCGGGACCCATATTGCATTGTTCCGCAAGGCGGGTCCTGCCGGACCTATTAGCGAAGATCCAGTTCATCCGAAACTGCCACCGGAGAGTTTTTATCCGCGCCAGGTGATTATGGACATGGCGTTCGCGCTGCTCCTGATGGTGGGGCTTGGAATTCTGGCGTACATCCACCCCGTACAACTGGGCCCTATCGCTGATCCGAGTGACCCCAAATTTGTTCCGAGGCCCGAGTGGTATTACCTACCGATGTTCGAGTGGCTGAAGTTCTGGTCGAGTCGAATGGAGGTCTTTGCGGTGATTGTTATTCCCGCAATTCTTGCGCTGCTGTTTTTCTTGATGCCGTTCCTGGATCGCAAGCTGGAACGCAGGCCCTGGCGGAGACCCATTCCGCTGCTCGCGGTATCTTTCGTATTAGTTGGAATGATTTTTCTTGGGTTCAAGAGCCATCTGGATGATTTGCGAGATCACAGTGTTGCCGAGCAACTCGCATTTCAGGAAAAGCAGGCCGAGGATTACACCAAGGCGCCGTTCATTCCGACGATGGAATCCGCGAGTGGGCAGCCCCTGGCGGCGGGACCTGTTGATCCACTCATCGCGAAGGGGCGAGCTATATTCAACGCCAAGGGATGCTCTGGATGCCATGGGCAAATGGGGACGGGCACGGCGCAGGCTCCGAGTCTCGTTGGGGTGACCATCAAGTATCCGCTGCCGCAGATAACGGAATTGATTCACCATCCGAATGCACGGATGCTTGCGGGCCATATGCCGTCGTTCGATCTGTCTACGCCGGAGATGGCGTCCCTGTTTAGCTATCTCGGTAGCCTGGGAACGAGTGCTGCGAATGCGCCCGCTGCGACGGCTGATGCCACATCCACTACGCCAGCAGGAGGTGCGGCACCAGCGGTTGGGGAGGCAACGGGTGCGGCAATGCCAGCAGCGGGGCCGGTAGGGAAGATGTCGGCAGCTGCAGCTGCGGGGGCAGAGGTTTTTCAGGCTCGCAACTGTGCTGGATGTCACGGACCGGCGGGTGCAGGGACGGCTCGCGTACCGGCAATGGCTGGGCTGATTGCGAAGAGCTCGGATGCACAGTTGATGCAGCTTGTGCAGGCTCCGAATGCGACGATGAAGGCTGGGGGCATGCCGCCGCTGGTCGCAACTCCCAAAGAAATTAGCTCGGTGATTGCCTATCTTCGGTCGCTGGCTCCGGGGAACGCGAAGCTGCAAACGTCGTCGAAGGGCGCCGCTGGAGCAGGAGCGTCTGCACAGAACGACCTCTCGACTCCTTATGTTTCGCCGTCACAGCCTGGGGCCGCTGTGGCGCCAGCGAGCGTGCCTGCGCCGGCATCTCCAGCGCCCGCATCGACCGCTGCGCAGGTTGCCGCAACCAGCAGCGTGACGTTGCCAGGACGCGCACTCTTTCTTGAGAATGGGTGCCTGGCGTGCCATGGACGAGACGCGCGCGGTACGCATTTTGCGCCTTCGTTGATTGGCATTACAAAGAAATATCCTCCTACTCAACTGACGTATTTATTACATCATCCGAGGAAGGCCATGACCGCGGGAGGCATGCCTGCGGTCACTCTGGATGACGCAAAGATGAAGCAGCTGGTGGATTATCTTTCGAGCCTTGGAGTTGCGCCACCGCCAGAAGTAGCGGCAGCCGGTCACGCTACGCAGCCTGCGGCTGGGCATTCCGGGGCATCTGCAGGAGGAGGAGGCGCGGCGACTGTTGGTGTGGCTCCGAAAGCTATGCCGGTGGTTCCGTTGAGTGCAGATGCTATTCGCGGGAGGGTGATCTTCCAAAATAATCGCTGCGAGACATGCCACGGAGCAAATGGCTTGAATGGAACGGTAGCGGCCCCGGGGCTGGCTGGAATGGCGTCGGTGCTGCCGGCGTCGGTGCTGGATAATCTGCTGCAACATCACAGCACGCAGATGAAGAACGGCAACATGCCGCCGACGAATATGAGCACTGCTAACAGGAAGGCAGTTGTCGCTTATATTCGCTCGATGCCTTCACCGCCGGACACGCAGTAGGTAATTTGCTATTTCATGAATTGCAGGCTGTAGGCGGTGCTGGGATCGATGGGCTTCTCGATGATGTGCAGGTCGAGAAGCTGAGTGTACAGAGTGGTCCATCGGGCGGGATCGAACTGCCCAGTCTGCGAGCCTGAGGGGTCGTCTCCGGTGACGTAGTGGCCCGTCTTCAGGGCGATGTAGCTTTAGTTGGCCCAATCAGGGCTTAGTGCGGGATTGAGCTTTTCGAT
>VFSW01003631.1_pt1 | contig 23120 bp, 24 predicted proteins | sample 5358111 | NCBI WGS metagenome assembly VFSW01 (sample SAMN11554181, study PRJNA540505) | mine drainage metagenome | isolation source: sediment from site ElyBrook_90M | place: USA: Ely Copper Mine, Vershire, VT | collected 2017
GGAGTGTCCACTAGCAGCCCGCGACAGCAGGCGAACTCGGCGGCGAATTTATCGGTGAATGCCGCGTCCGCCTTGAGAGCGCGAATCACCTCGAACTCCTGCGCGGCCATCTCGCAATCACGGCGCGATTCATCTCCGTGCAACTGCACGGCGTCGAGCGGAACGGCACGCGCGATGCGCAGCACCTCCGATATATTCATATTTACGAATACACCGACCAGCTTCACTCGTCCCCTGACGCCGGTGACGGCGCGGGCAATTTCCTGCGCCTGCTCCAGTGTGATGCAGCGCGGGCTTTGCGGATAGAAGTTCAGGCCGAGCATGGCGGCGCCGAGATCGACCGCAGCCTGCGCGTCTTCGGCGCGAGTGATGCCGCAGATTTTTATCTCGACCGCGCTCGTTACGCCACTCATCGCTTCTGCTCCAACCCTTGCAACTCGCGCAGAGAGGTCAGCGGATCGCCCGAGCGCATCAGCGTCTCACCGATCAGGAAGGCCTTGTATCCGGCGGACTGGAGGCGCTCGATGTCGGCCCGCGTGCGCAGGCCGCTCTCGGCCACTAGCGTCGCATTCGACGGAGCCAGTTCGGCCAGCCGCAGAGAGGTTTCCAGATCAACCTTGAGAGTTTTCAGATTGCGATTGTTGACCCCGATCAAGGTTGCGCCCAGGGAAGACGCACGTTGCAACTCCTCGGCGGTGTGTACTTCCACCAGGGCGTCGAGATGAACGTGGTGGGCCGCGTCGAGCAGCTTGAGGGCGTCGGCATCGGTCAATCCGGCGACGATCACCAGCACAGCTTCGGCCCCGGCGATGGCGGCTTCATACACCTGGTGACGGTCCACGGCGAAGTCCTTGCGCAACAGCGGAAGCTTCACGGCGGAGGCGACGCGGCGCAGATCCTCGAGCGACCCTTTGAAGTGTTGCGGCTCGGTCAGCACCGACATTGCAGCGGCGCCGCCGGCCTCATAGAGGCGCGCGACTGCGAGCGGATCGGCCCCGGCCTGAATGTCTCCCGCCGATGGCGAGTGCCGCTTGAACTCGGCGATGATCGCCGTCGGGTGCGCCAGCAGTGCATCGCGGAAGCGGGCCTTGCGGCCCTGGCGCGCCGCGAGCGCGGCATCGCGCACGCTCTCGCGCAGGTGGTCGCCGAGCAGACTCATCTCGACACGCTTGCCGTCCATCACGCGTTGGAGAAATTCAGCGCTCACTCGGCTGCTCCTTCCAACACCTGAGACATCGCAGCCTGCGACATTTCAACCAGGGCTTGCAGTTTGTGCATCGCCGCGCCGTCGTCGATCGCGCGCTGCGCGCGTTCTGCACAGTCGAGCAATCCATCGCCGGTGCGGACGTGCAAGGCGGCGGCGGCGTTGAGCACCACCAGATCGCGCGCGACGCTGTAACGCTGGCCATCGTATTCGCCACGCTCGCCGGAGAGTACAGCGCGCACCATGGCCGCATTCTCTTCCGCGCTTCCGGCGCGCGCCGCATCGGTGGGGCGCTGAGTAAGTCCGAAGTCGGACGGTGAAACGGAGAGGAGTTCGTTGTGATGGCCCTCACGCACCTCCAGCACGCGCGTGGCGCAGGCGGTGGTGATTTCATCCAGGCCATCGCCGCCGCGCAGCACCCACGCCCGCGAGACTCCGATCAAGGAAAGCGCGCCGGCCACATCCGCCATGCGCGCCTGATCGGCCACGCCGAGCAAGCGGTACTGCGCCCGGCATGGATTCACCATCGGGCCGACCAGGTTGAATGTGGTCCGGATTCCCAAGGCCTTGCGGATGGGCGCGACACGGGCCAGGGCGGGGTGGTAGTTGGAGGCAAAGAGAAAGCAGATTCCAAGCTCGCGCAAGCATCGGACGGCGGTCGCGCTCTCACAGTCGATGCGGACGCCTAGGGCGGTCAACACGTCGGCGCTGCCGCTGCGGCTGGTGGCGGCGCGCGCGCCGTGCTTGGCAATCTGGCATCCGGCGGCGGCGATTACGAAGGCGGCGGCGGTGGAAACATTAAAGGTCTTTACCGAGCTGGCGCCGGTGCCTGCCGTGTCCAGCACCTGCGGCGGAATCTGAACGGAGAGCACGCGCTGGTAGAGCGCGTCGGCGAAGCCCGCCAGCTCTTCCGGGTTTTCACCCTTGGCGGTCAGCAGCGCCAGGGCCGCCGCAATCTGCGCGTCGGGGGTTTCCGGGGCCAGCATGGCGTTGACCAGTTGCGCGGCCTTTTGACGGGTAAGATCGCGCCCGGACAGCAGCACACGGAGCAACTCTCCCATGGTGGGTGTGGCCGATGAATTTGCGGAGACTACCTGCATTCGTTCGTCCTGAGATTCCGCGCACAATGCAATGCGCCGCGGCAGATGTGTTGTCTTTCAATTGTAAGGGAAACGGGAACGTGCCTGGGATTAGAGGCACTCGACGGTGTAGGACCACCATCGACGGGAATCAGCAAAGGATGGAGTTGCAAGGCTCACCCAAAAAGCTTACGACGGATGCGGGGAGAGGTCAAACGAAAAAATCCGCGCGCCAAAGGAGCAGAGACACTGCCGAGGTTCTGATAGCAGAGCTCGCCTGGCAGATTTTCCCGAAGAATACGAATCCTGAATGGGAGTGTTGGGATGGAGGGCGATTTCACGACACCGCTCTGGACAACCCTGTTTCGCACTGGTGAATCTGTTCCGTCCTGCTGCCGACTCGCAGCCCGGAAAGGTAAGTGCATGGAAAAGTTTCGCCGAATTTGTTTACTGACGTGCGTTTTGTGTTTGGCGGTCTCAACGGTACTGGCCCAAGACGTGATGAAAGTTGCCGGAGGGCCAGAGGCCCACAAAGTACTTGTCGACAATGATCAGGTTCGCGTGCTTGACGTTCATATTCAACCCGGACAGAAGTAGCAATGCATTCGCATCCGCCGAACGTTGTTTATTACGCCACCGATTACAAGATCAAGACCACGTCCCCGGACGGGAAAACTGCACTACGCGAGGGCAAAGCTGGTACGGCGGTCTCGTTCGGGCCAGTGGCCCACGCCTTGGAAAACGCAGGCACGACCGAAATTCATCTTGTGCAGATCGAATTGAAGGGGACAGCCAAGTAGGAGCGAGAACGCTGTGGCCGCCTGACATCGAACTGCCCCACTCAAGCCAAAAGACGGCTTGAATGGGCCACCCGCGAGTCAGAGTCCGATGATTGGAATGGGGGATTGAGAATGTGGAGGCGCGGGGCGGGATCGAACCGCCGATGGAAGCTTTGCAGGCTTCTGCCTTACCACTTGGCCACCGCGCCTCACTGCACCGGAGAAGTGCCAGAAGACCGCTTGATGCTATCGTAATCTCCGCCTGAGCGCAAACGCTCAATGCGACGTGAGCACAAGGCTCCAGCGCAAGCGCAACTAAATTCCGGCGCCGTAATCGGCGAATCCGCTCTTATCGAATTCGCTGCGGTAATCGCGACGCTCCTTGTCCTCATTGGCTAAGCCGCCCACGGTTTCATCCGTCGGCATGGATTCCGGCACGGCCACTGCCTCCAGGTGTGCCAGCTTGTCCAGGCGCGCGCGCAGCCCTTCGACGTCCTTTGCGAGCGCGATCAGGGCATCGCTGAGAGGGTCCTTGATCTCGTGCGGATCGGTGATGAGCACGCGCTTGCCGTCGCGATAGACGATGTGCGCGGGCACTCCCACGACGGTCGAGTTGGGCGGCACATCGCGCAGCACCACGGAGCCGGCGCCGACGCGCGAGTTGTCTCCCACGACGATGTCTCCCAAGACGCTGGAGGTGTTGCCGATGACTACGCCGTTGCCGAGGGTGGGGTGGCGCTTCTTCTTTTGCAGGCTGGTGCCGCCCAGGGTAACGCCGTGGTAGAGGGTCACGTCATCGCCGATGATCGCCGTCTCGCCAACCACCACTCCCATGCCGTGGTCGATGAACAGGCGGCGTCCAATGGTTGCACCGGGATGAATCTCGATCCCGGTCCAGAAGCGCGAGACTTGCGAAAGATATCGCGCCAGCAGGCGGAAGCCCCGCTGCCAGAGCCAGTGGTTGACGTGATGCATCCACACCGCGTGCAGCCCTGGGTAGTTAAGCAGCACGGAAAACGTGCCGGTCGCAGCCGGGTCAAGATCCAGTACGGATCGAATGTCTTCTCGAATCGTTTGCAGCACGCTCTGGGCCTCGTCTGTCAGGTCTTACGCACAGATGTCAGTACCTAATATAACCACCTATGTAACTACGACTCGCATCCCGCTGTCCACTTTGCTCTTCGTTGGCCGACTTGGAAATGAATTGGAGCGCAAGCGCGCGGCCTCAGAATTGAATCGAATGATATAACAACACAATCCACATTTGGTGGGTGCAACCCAGCGATCATCGCGCGCCATTCATAAACGCGGAAGGGAGCTTTCCATCGATGAGTGATTCTCCTGTCGCTCCCTCGCCGGCAGTTTCCAACCCATGGCTGGTGGCGGTTTCGGTGATGCTGGCCACCTTCATGGAGGTTCTGGACACTTCGATTGCCTCGGTGGCGCTGCCCTATATTGCCGGATCTGTTTCCGCCACCAACTCTGAGGCCACCTGGGTTCTGACTAGCTATCTGGTGGCCAACGCGATTATTTTGCCCACCAGCACATGGTTTTCGCAGCGCTTTGGCCGCAAGCGTTTTCTGCTGACCTGCATTGTGATCTTCACGGTTTCGTCGTTCTGCTGCGGCGCAGCCAACAGTCTCGCCGTCATCCTGATTGCGCGCGCGGTACAGGGAGCGGGCGGCGGAGCGTTGCAGCCTCTCTCGCAGGCCATCCTGCTGGAAAGCTTTCCGCCACAAAAACGCGGGCAGGCCATGGCACTGTTTGGACTGGGCGTGGTGGTGGCCCCCGTGCTGGGCCCCACGGTGGGCGGCTGGCTGACTGAAAGCTATTCGTGGCGCTGGTCTTTCTACATCAACATACCGATCGGCATCCTCGCCATTTTCATGATCATGCGCTACGTGCAGGACCCGATTTACATCCGCGAGGCCAAGCCGGGGCACTTTGACGCCATCGGCTTCGGCCTGCTGGCAATCTGGCTCAGCGCCTTGCAGATGGTGCTCGACAAGGGGCAGGAGGACGACTGGTTCGGAGCGATCTGGATTCGCTGGGCCGTGGCGATCCTGGTCGTGTGCTTCATCGGTTTCCTGGTCTGGGAGTTGAAGCGGCAAGACCCTTTGGTGAAACTGCGTGTATTCCTCAACCGCAACTTCAGCCTCGGCTGCATGCTGATAGGACTGTTCGGCGGAGTCATCTATGGCCTGATCACGCTGTTGCCGCTGTTCTACCAGGAGCTGCTCGGCTATAACGCGTTCAACGCGGGAATGGCGGTCAGCCCACGCGGCTTCGGCGCGGTGGTGGCCATGCCGCTGATTGGACTGGTCGGCAGCCGCATCGACAACCGCTACCTGTTGGCGCTCGGCTTTGCAATCTTCGGCTTCTGCGGGTTGTGGTTCGCCCACGTCAATCTCGTCCTCTCGCAGTGGAGCATGTTCTGGCCGGTTGTCATCAGCGGCTTTGGAGCAGGCATGGTCTTCGTCCCGCTGGCCACTACCAGCATGGCTGACCTGCCCAACGAGCAGATCGGCAACGCGGCCGGATTGTTCAACCTGCTACGCAACGTGGGAGGCTCGGTTGGAATCTCGATCGTGAACACGGTGGTGGCCCGCCACGAGCAACTCCACCGGGTGAGGCTGGCCGGCCACATGAACGGGGCGAGCACGCTGTTTCAACAGATGCTGAACGGTGCGATGGCGCTTACTGGAAAAACCGGCAGCCCACCGCTGAAGGCGTACGCAATTCTGAATGGAATGCTCTCGCAGCAGGCACGGCTACTGGCCTATGTCGATGACTTCCAGTACCTCGCCGCGGCCTGCTTCGCCTGCATTCCCATCGTCTTCCTGCTGCGCAAGGCGAGTGCCAAAGGCGGGGCCAGCTTGGCACATTAAGTTTTCCAACGTAATCCTGCAGTGATGTGACGATACTTTTTTGCGGCAACCACCCAACCTCTTTACCGATCTAAGCACCGAAAAGGAGGACATATGCAGACGGTTAAAGATGGGCAGTGCGGCCTCTGTAGACACTTTGGAGAACCCCACTCGAATGACAAGAAGCTGGTTGAAATTCGATCCTCGCACAAAGCGCCTGAGGTCATGTTGGACGAGTGTGGCCTTGCACGCAACGCCAGTTTGCACTTGAAGGTCACACCCATCAGCGGGTGTGATGGTTTCGAGAAAGCGGCTTAACGCAATCTGTGAACGCTAACGCAATTCCAGGGTTGGTGTAACTTTCTGCTCTCCCAGGTTAAGCAAAAAAATGCAAACCTGGGGCACCGGACAAATGCATTCAGAAATGAAGTGACCGGTTTGTTTTCCCGCTTCCGGTCACTTCCCTCGCGTCTCTAGCGCTGCTCCTGCTCCAGGAAGTGCGCCAGCCGGATCACCGTTGATTCATCGAAGTGCTTGCCCAGAATCTGAATTCCAATCGGCAGCCCTTCGTGATTATTTCCGCACGGCAGCGAGATGCCCGGTACGCCGACCAGGTTTGCGGTGACCGTGTAAATGTCGTTCAAATACATTGCCACCGGATCGTCGGTCTTTTCGCCAAGCTTGAAGGCGACCGTCGGTGTGACCGGAGTGACGATTGCATCGACGCTTGTGAATGCACTCTGAAAGTCGCGGGTGAGCAGGGTGCGGACCTGTTGAGCTTTCAGATAATACGCGTCATAGTATCCGGCGCTCAGTGCGTAAGTGCCCAGGATGATGCGGCGCTTCACCTCGGCGCCGAAGCCTTCGTCGCGGCTGCGCCGGTACATATCCGAGAGCGTCTTGGCCTGGGGCGAGCGCGTGGTGTAACGCACGCCATCAAAGCGCGCCAGGTTCGCCGAGGCCTCGGCGGTGGCGACGATGTAGTAGACCGGAATCGCGTATTCGGTGTGCGGCAGCGAGACGTTGACGATTTCGCACCCAGCCTTGCGCAGCCCGTCGATACGGCGCTCAATGGCCAGGCGAATCTCCGGGTCCAGCCCTTCGCCGAAATATTCCTTTGGAATTCCGATGCGCAGACCCTTCACTTCACGCCCACACTCCGCGGAGTATTTGCCCACCGGCACGTCCGCCGAAGTGGAATCGTGCGGGTCGCGTCCGGCGATGACTTCCAACAGGGTCGCCGAATCCTTGACCGTGCGTGTGAGTGGCCCGACGTGATCGAGCGAGCTGGCAAAGGCAATCAGGCCGTAGCGCGAAACGCGTCCGTAGGTAGGCATGAGTCCCACCACGCCGCAGAAGGCCGCGGGCTGACGGATCGAACCTCCGGTGTCTGAGCCCAGGGTTGCGACCGCAAAACCTGCGGCAACCGCAGCAGCCGAGCCACCTGAGGAGCCTCCGGGGACGCGCGTGGTGTCGCGCGGATTATGCACCGGATAAAATGCCGAGTTTTCGTTCGACGATCCCATGGCGAACTCATCGCAATTGAGTTTGCCGAGGCAGACAGCGCCGGCGGCTTCCAGCTTTTCGACGGAGGTTGCATCGTAGGGGGAGATAAATTTCTCAAGGAAACGCGAGCCAGCCGTGGTGCGATCGCCACGCGTCATCAGCACGTCCTTGATGGCCACAGGAACACCGGCCAAGGGCGGCAGCGGATCGCCTTTTTCGGCGATGCGGTCGATGCGGTCGGCTTGCGCCAGCGCGCGCTCGCGGGTCAGGCTCAGGAAGGAGCCGATGGCCGCATCGCGGCTCTCAATCTCGGCATAGTGCGCATCGGCCAGGGCGTGCGCGGAAGTTTCGCGGCTCTCGACCAGCGAACGGGCGGCGTCAATCGTTAATGTATTGATATCCATCGATCTTTCTCCTTGGCTTCGCAGCCGGGTACGCGGCAACGGAAGGCGCTGGCTAGCGCTCAATGACCTTGGGAACCCGGAAGCAGGTGCCGTCGGTGTCCGGTGCATTGGAGAGCGCGAGCTCGCGGCTCAAGCCCGGTTTCACCTCGTCGGGACGCTGCGCATAGGCAAACTTCTCGCTGCCGTGGCGCTCGGCGGAGGCAAAGGCGGAGACCACTTCGGCGAGCGGCTCCACGTTGCTGGTGTCCAGTTCATTCAATTTGCCGATGTGCTCCAGGATGGAGTTCAGATCGGCGACCATGCGCGTACTCTCGTCCGGCGTGAGTTCGAGATTGGCAAGATCGGCGACGTAGGCTACGTCTTTTTCGGTGACCTTCATAGCTTCCTTTTTTCTTGCGAACGCTTTTTATTACCAAATAAAAGCAAAATTAACTTTTTGCGGCGCCCGGCGGGCTTGCGAGTTTGAATTCGATGCGCTCAATCCGGGTGAATTGGTTGAGCCGCGCGAGAAACTGCGGAGTCATGGCGTAGAGCTGCGCGCGCCAGGTGGCGTCAGGAACCTCGACCACCAGCGTCTCCTTCTCGCAGCCCAGCACGCGCGTTTTTTCCGCCACCGCTTTTCCGGCGGAAAAGTCCCAGGCGGCGGCGGGAAGTTCTTCGGCCGGCAAGCGCTTTAACGCCTGCACGATGAGGCACTGCAATACGTCGGAAACTTGCTCCATTGGTTGATTATAACGGAGAGCGGGATTGGCAAAGATTCCCGCAAACACATGGCAAATGGATAAGTTCCAAGTGCCCGTCACTCGGGAGAAACCTGACCTGACCGAGTATTCTCATAAAGGGTGCTCCAGTGATTCGCGGTTGCTCCGGATTGTGTGATGTCAATCAAATTTGGACGGGATCGATGAACCAGAAGAAGAATAAAACAGTCGAGCATCGCCTCCGGCAGTTTGCTTTGTTGTGCAACAAAGACTCACCACACCCGCGAGATTGGCGGCGGTTTTATTTCCTTGTGATTTATGCACATCAGCGACGTGTCGGGTGGGATGAATATGATTTTCGTGCAAAACTCAGGGCGCTGGGATTTGGCGAAATACACGCAACGGTATTCTCAAACGCCTATTGGCACATTCGTTGCGCCCTTTACATGACTAAGCCGCACCTGCTAGGCGAAAGCTATCATGGCTGGATGAGGAAAGGAGGAACTGCTTCATCTTGATTGGGCCTACTTCAACTCGCGCTGCTCAACTGCGATTGGTGTCGTGCCGAATGACACACAGCTTCACAAGAAAATCTCCCATCGCATCATCACCAAACCTGAGATCGGTGGGAAGTCCAAAAGTCACCACGGTGTAGGCGTCCCCGGATTTTGCACGCACCCACGACCTCCTGTGCGCCGCCGTGTTCGGGATTCGAACATGAAGCATTCCAGTTGTAAGGGCTATGTGTATGCCCCCAAGGGAGCGATTCAGGGTAGTCCCCATCATCTCCGAGCAAAATGTATCTGCATGAAATCCGGAATGAATAACTTTAAGGTCCGCCCTGTATTGAGTGCCCCTTATGCTCTGGAGAACAGTTTTCCGAGAAAACACCAGTCCATCTTTCCGTCCGACCTGAGCACCACGAACCAGCTCCGCCATGACGTGGAGTTCCGATTCGCAATCTTCAATATGAAAGGCGTCCTTGCCACGAAGCATACACTCGTAGTGTAGCGCTGCTGGACATTCCGCCTCGGCCTCCGACCCAAAATGAGGTACGGGCCTGCCTACGGTTGCGGAAAGTTGCGTTTGACGAATCCCATGGCCTCGTCGCGGGTTGCAATCGTGCCTTCGAGCTGCGCGTCCTCGACCGCGGCAAGAATCTGGGCAAAGCGCGGGCCGGGGTGAAATCCGGCGGCGATCAGATCGTGTCCATTGATGAGATGCGGGGGATGCACGGCTCCGGCAGGGAGCGATGCCAGCCGCTCGCGGGTGTAGTCGTAGAGATCAAGTTTCCCGTGGCTGGCAAGACAATCCAGCCGATGCACGGCCAGATGCTCATCGAACTCCGGCAGGCGCACAAAACGCTTGAAGGTGGAGTCCTTCATCTTGCGTACGTCGGCAAAGCGCATGTGATTTTCCACCAGCGCCAGGATCTGCTCGCGGTCGCGATTGCTGAAGCGCAGGCGCGAGAGGATATCGTTGGCGATGCTCACGCCAATCTCGACGTGTCCGTCGAAGCGAATGCGGTCGGGCGCGCGCCGGAAGGTCGCGGGCTTGCCCACATCGTGCAGCAACGCGCCCCAGGCCAGGGTCAGCGAGCAGCCCGGTGGCAGGGCCTCCAGCAACAGCAGAGTGTGGACGAAGACGTCGCCCTCGGGATGAAATTGCGGAGGCTGTTCGACGCCCTTCATGCGCGTGATCTCCGGCAAGAGCTCGCGCAGCAGCCCGGTTTCGTCCAATAACTTGAACGCCCTTTGCGCACGGCCTTCAGTCAGCATCTTGGAGAGCTCGTCGCGGATTCGCTCGCACGACACCTGGTGGATCTGTGCGGCGAGGGAGCGAATCGCTTGCGAGGTCGCGGCTTCGATCACGTATCCGAAGCGCGCGGCAAAGCGCACCGCACGCAACATGCGCAACTTGTCTTCGGCGAAGCGCTGCTCAGGCCGGCCGATGGTGCGCACGATTCCGCGCTCCAGATCGCGTCGGCCCTCGACGTAGTCCAAGAGCTCTCCATGCGGAGTGTTGGGATGCGAGGAGAGCGGATCGAGGAGCAGTCCGTTGATGGTGAAGTCGCGCCGCTCGACATCATGCTGCGGCGAGTCCGTGTAGCGCACCGAGTCCGGATGCCGCCCGTCGAGATAGGCTCCGTCGGAGCGAAAGGTGGCAACCTCGATGTGCCCGCGTCGCTCGGTGTCGCCATCGCCGTGTCCATCACCCAGGGCTTTCATCGGAACCAGCACCACTCCGAACTTTGCGCCGACGTCATAGGACTGGGGAAAAATGCGCATCACCTCGTCCGGGGTGGCCGAGGTGGCGACGTCGTAATCGGCGGGATCGCGCCCGAGCAGCAGGTCGCGCACGCATCCGCCGGCCCACAGGGCCTGGTGCCCGTGCTGGCGGAGAATGCGAAGCGCTTGCAGGGCGGCGTCTCGGTGCGTTGGGACATGGTGCATGAGGACATTGTAGATCGGAGGCGGTATTCTTTAGAGGTGGACAAACGTGCTTTGATTCTGGGAATTGAGAGCTCCTGCGACGAGACGGCTGCGGCACTGGTGCGCGGCGGCGACGAGCTGGTGTCGAGCGTGGTCGCTTCGCAAATCGCAACCCATTCCGCCTACGGCGGCGTGGTGCCGGAGCTGGCCAGCCGCGAGCACCTGCGAAACCTGGTTCCGGTGACCCGCGCCGCGCTGGCCAAAGCTCACCTGACCTATGCGGACGTGGACGCCATTGCCGTGACCAACGGCCCCGGCCTGGCAGGCGCGCTGTTGACCGGCGTAAGTTTTGCCAAGTCGCTCGCCTGGGCGCTGGAGAAGCCGCTGATCGCCGTCAATCACATTGAAGGCCACATCCATGCCGTGCTGCTGGAGCGTCGCAACGGAATAATGGAATTTCCCGTGCTCGCGCTGGTCGTCAGTGGTGGACACACCCACCTGTTTCTGGCCGAGCAGCGCGGCCATGGCTGGCACTACGAAAACATTGGGCACACCCGAGACGCCGCCGCCGGCGAGGCCTTCGACAAGACGGCAAAGCTGCTTGGCCTGGGCTACCCCGGCGGCCCGATTATCGATCGCATCTCGAAGTTCGGCGACCCGAAGGCGGTGAAGTTCACCTTTGCCCATCTCAAACATGAAGCGCGCAACGGATCGAAGCGCGCCGGGAGAATCGAGCAGGACCGCAAGCGCTTCGATTTCAGCTACAGCGGAATCAAAACGGCGGTTCTGCGCTATGTGGAGACCCACGATATGTTCGGCGCGATCGCGGCGCGACGCGGCTCCCTGCTTCAAATCGAAGCGCCCGCCGATGAGGATTTCATCCGCCTTTGCGATCGCCAGACCCTCGACCTGGTTGCCAGCTTCCAGGCGGCAGTGGTCAGCGATCTGACTCAGCGGACGATGGCAGCCTGCGAAGAGTACGGCGTGCAAACCTTGCTGGTCACCGGCGGCGTGGCCGCCAACAGCGCCCTGCGAGCCAGCCTGGAGCAGCGCGGCCCACGCGGCGGAGTGCAGGTCCACTTCCCTTCGCGACTCATGTGCACCGCCAACGCCGCCATGATCGCGGCCGCCGCGTATTCAAAGTGGATGGCGAGGGAATTCGCTGGATTGGATGTTTCGGCGGAGGCAAACCTGGAGTTGCGCTGACCTGATTTCGATTTGCGTTACGAAACTTTGTGCGCGCCTAATTGAGGGTGGCGGCGAGCGCGCTGATGAGCTGTGCTTCTATGTCGATGTCTTTGAATATCACCGCAGCGGCTCCGCTGGGCAATTCCTTGGACATTTCGCTGGCGCTACTGCGTGCCGCCAGGACCAGGATGGGAGTATCCGCAAAGACCTCGAGCCGCCGGATTCTGGAGATCAGTTCAACCCCTCCCATGCGCGGCATGGAGAGATCGGTGATGATGATGTCCGGGACAAAGTTGTTCAACACCTCCAAGGCCTCGATGCCGTTGGTCGCCGCCTCCACAATAAAGCCACGCTCCTCGAGGAAGCGGCAGACACTGTGGCGTATGAGCATGGAATCGTCCACAACCAACGCGGTCTTCGGAATGGAGGGCTGAGTAGACATAGCGTGGCGTCGGCTTCTATGTATAGCACTTCCCGACAGCTTGTGTCTTGATTGGGAGCTGCCGGCAGAAAACACACCACGGCGTAGTTCCAAAAGCAATCGCTTTCCCGCCGGCGTTACGCTTCGCCGAGCGCGGAATCCTCGATAGCCATGTCCTTGAACTCGCTGCTCTCGAATACCTCGCGGCATTCAAGACATTCAACGAATTCGGAATCCTCTTCGCGGGCAACGATTTGCACGCGTGGGTGGCGGCACTTCTGATTGGTGGGAGTACTCATTTGCTGTATGGGCTGTACGGTCTTGCTGAGCGATTGCGGTGATGGCATAAGGGAAATTACTCCGCCGGAGCGGTAGGTGCGGGTATTTTAGCGTGGCCGCCCCGGAAGTCAAGAGGCGAATGCCAGAAAATCCGGACAACTGCGGGGGCGGCAAACGGCAGAAGCGGAGATGGAATCCGGCCCGAATGAGCAGCAATTCAGAGCGCCCTGCCCGGTTACTTTCCCGGTTACTTCCGTCGGCTACCTGATGTCTTTCATCGCCAACAGGGTTCCATAATCCTGGCCGCTCGCCGTGGTGGCACGAGCCACAATGCCGCTGAAGGCCGAGCGCAACTCGGGAAACTTGGTGACCAGAGCCTTCATGACCGTGGTGTTGTCCTGAAACGCCTGCGCGGTGTTGCTCACGTCTGCTGCCTGATACTTAACCACAAGCGAAAGCTGGCCCTTATCGTCGGGCACGGCAAATTCCTGCAACAGGTTGTAGATACGTCCGTTGACAGCCGCCAGAGGCACGGACTGGGCGCCGGGAACATCGGCCGGGCGCGCCGATTGAATTTCATTGGAGAGCTTGTCCAGTTGCAGGCTGCTCATGAAGTCCACGGGAGAATACATTTCCCAGGCGAGTACATAGTAAAACCAGGCATTGTGCAACTCGCCCTGCCGCTTGAAGGTGCGCGCCTGCTGAACATACCAGACCGCATCGTGACCGGAGACTAGCGCCGGCTTGGGATAGTAGCCCGCTAATTTCCATTGGTTCTGCAGATTCTGCAGAACGACGGTGACCATGTAGGGAATCTTGCCTCCGGTCGCATTGGTCAGAACCAGGGCATAGAGGCCCGGGGCAAGGTTTGGAATTGCAAAGCTGGCGCTCGACGGCGTGTGCCCAGTCGATCCATAAACGCCGCAGAAGAACTCGGCAGTGGGTAGGGGCGCGGTAGACTTCGAGGCATCGAGAAGATACTCGCGGCGAATCGTGACCTGGTCCCCGATCTGACCTTTGTCACGGGTGATCGCTGCCTGAACACCGCCGAATGCGTTGGCAAGAGCGGGAATCGACGCCTGGCGGAGACTCTGCACATCGCCGTGGGCCGCATACCGAATGAATTGTGTAGCGGCATTGTCGATGGCAGTACGCACGGCAGGTTGAATTTCACTGGCCTGGGAACACTCCTGGGCAAAAGCCGTGGCCGAAAACAGCAGGCAGGCAGTGAATGCTAGCCACTGAATCCATTGCGCCGAGTGGGAATTGCGAGACATGGTCTCTCCTGTCATAACATCCATTGCAGGGCCGCGCCCATAGATTACATCCGCTCGATAGTTCAGCCCCCGGCAGAATAGATGCCCAGCGAGCCAGGACAGATGTTCGCACCGGAGCGCGGCGGACATGCGCTCTCGCATCATCTCAAAAGATTCGATCTCAAAGAGAACGGCCACCGCTTGCGGAGGCGGAAATACATATCCGCAAATAAGGAACAGTCACGACGATGTGCATCCGGAAGACCGAACAGGTTAGAATCGGCCAATGGTTTGCACTGCATCGTTTGCACTGCAAAGCGGAGCCTGCAATGAGACGAGCGATCGCAACAGCGTGTGTGCTGACAATGATGGCGGGCGGCGTCTGGGCGCAGACGTCCGACTAGCAAGCGCCCGCGGTGCATACGCAGAGATCGGACGCGGCGAAAACCGCGGCGAAAACAAAGAAACGAGCTGCCTCGAAAAAGAAGCAAAAGGCCGCGGCTCCGGCCCAGGAGCTTCCCGCGCAAACCACTCCGCCAGTTCCAGCCACCCTGATGAACAGCGCCCCGGTAAAGCCGAATGTGACGATGGAGCGCGGGCTGCTCACAATCGATGCGCCGAACTCTACCTTGAGCGATGTATTGAGCGGAGTCCAGAAGGCAACCGGCGCAACCATCGAGGGAGCGGCGCCGACCGAGCGCGTCGCGGTGCGGCTGGGCCCTGGCGAGCCCGAGCAGGTCATTGCCGCTCTGCTACGCGGCACATCCTATGATTATGTAATTCTGGGCTCGCTGGGAAGACAGGACGTAGTGACGCGGGTGGTGCTGACGCAGTCCTTGCCATCCTCGCCCTCCTCCGGCGGCGGCCAGCCTGAGCCAGCGCCGGATGTGTCGGCTTTACCGGGGGGCGCGCCCGGGCGCGCAGGCATGTCACCTCACCAGCCGCAAATGAACAGTGTTCAGCCGATACGCACGCCTCCCGAGGACGTGGCGGCACAGCCGAACACGGACAGCGAACAGGACCAGGCACAGCAACCGCCGCCACAGCAACAACCTGCTCCGCAGCAGGAGCCGTCGAAGACCCCGGATCAGCTCTTCAAGGAGCTGCAACAACTGGGACTGGGACCGCCGGGGCAGCCGGTGCAGCCGAAGCCGACGCAATAAATCGGAAACAAGATAGAAAAATGCAGAGTGAGTAGCTCCGCCGAGGAAACCAGGCGGGGCTTTTCAATTTCCACGCAGGAGAAATGCGGATATCTGCTTGGCGGCAGGACGCTTAACTGTGGCCTGCGGAGGTGGTGAGAGGGCGTACCGGAGCGGCTTTGATCGACTTCCTACTCCGGTCGAAGGCGGAGAGAATTCCAAAAATAATGACATAGCCGAGTCCAACCCCTGCGGCTAGCGACAGGACGATCACGGCAAACAATGAAAAAAACATAACAAGCGATAACACGTTGTACCTTCTAGTCTTAATGCCGGGCTGCGTGCCCAGGCTGCCCCGGCGAACTGGGCGGGTTTACTCCATGCTAACTCTGTTTCGATCACGAATCTGTGACTCTGAATACCGAAATCGCGAATTCACGATTTTTTCTTACTTCGCCCGGCCGTACCGTCTGGCGCGCTGAAATCACTATGCGGCGGTTTGACCCAGAGCGCTATTGGCAAATAAGATACCTGAGTTGAACTATCTTCCTGCCCTTTTTATCCCGTCCGTGGCGGCGCGTCCAATTACGAGCGGCCTTGTACCAAAACGCGGCACTGGCGAGCGACGGACAGCGGAGTAGTCCACCTGGAACCGATCAACATGGGTATCCGCACCATCACGGTGCGTGGCGCGCGCCAGCACAACCTGAAAAACATCGACGTTGAGATTCCGCGCAATACACTGACGGTGATCACCGGGCTGAGCGGATCAGGCAAATCCTCGCTGGCCTTTGACACCATCTACGCGGAGGGCCAGCGGCGCTACGTCGAGACCCTATCGGCATATGCAAGGCAGTTTCTCGACCAGATGGAGCGGCCAGACGTGGACTCCATCGACGGGCTGAGCCCGGCCATCTCCATTGAACAAAAGACTACCTCGCGCAGCCCCCGCTCTACTGTAGGAACAATCACCGAGATTTACGATTATTTACGCCTGCTCTACAGCTCGATCGGCGTTCCCCATTGCCCGAACTGCGGCAAGGAGATCACCCGGCAGTCGGTGGAGCAGATTACGGCGCGGGTGATGGATCTGGGCGGCAGTGGCGCCGAGCCTCGGGTCATGCTGCTGGCGCCGATCGTGCGCGGACGCAAGGGCGAGTTTTCCAAGGAAATGGAGAAGCTGGCGGCGCACGGATTTACCCGGGCACGGATCGATGGCGAGCTGCGCTCGATCGACGAAGAGATCAAGCTGGACAAGCGGCGCAACCACACGATTGAAGTCGTGGTGGATCGCCTGCTGGTGAAGGAAGGAATCGAGAGGCGGCTGGCAACTTCGATTGAGGCCGCCATGAAGCTGGGCTCCGGACTGCTGGTGGTCAGCGTTGTGGGCGGTGAGGAGCACATGTACTCGTCGCGCATGGCCTGCCCGGAGTGCGGCGTCAACGTGGCCCAGCTTGAGCCGCGCTCGTTCAGCTTTAACAGCCTGTACGGCGCCTGCCCGGAGTGCAATGGGCTGGGCTCGAAATATGACTTCGACCCGGCCAAGGTGATCGTGGACTGGTCCAAGCCGCTGCTGGATGGCGGCCTTGGCCCCGGCGCGGGCTCGGCCTCTCTGGTGGCGATGATCAAGCGCGCGGCAGAGGACAAAGGCATCAACCTGGGCACGCCGTTCGAGCAACTGCCGGAAGATCAGCAGAAATTTCTGCTGTACGGCGATCCGTCGAAGCGCGCACGCTCGGGCTTCAAGGGCATCCTCGCCTTCCACAAGCAGACGCTGGACGAGGTGGTCACCGAGGGCTATCGCGATTACCTGATGCAGTACATGTCGGCCACGCCCTGCCCGGTGTGCCAGGGGCGCAGGCTGCGCCCGGAGAGCCTTGCGGTCATGGTGAACGGCATGAGCATCGCGGACTTTACGGCGCTTCCCATCGCGCGCTCGGTGGATGTGGCGGCGCAGATTGAGTTGAGCGGGCGCGATGAAAAAATCGCGGGCCGCATTGTCAGCGAGATCCGGGAGCGGCTCGGCTTCCTGAACCACGTCGGCCTTGGGTACCTGTCGCTGGATCGCTCGGCGGCGACCCTGAGCGGCGGCGAGGGCCAGCGCATCCGCCTGGCGACACAGATTGGCTCCAAGCTGCGTGGTGTGCTGTACGTGCTCGACGAGCCTTCCATCGGCCTACACGCGCGCGATAACGAGAAGTTGCTGCAGTCGCTCGAATCGCTGCGCGACCTGGGCAACACCGTGCTCGTGGTGGAGCACGATGAGGAGACGATCCGCCGCGCCGATTATGTGATCGACCTAGGACCGGGCGCGGGCAAACTGGGCGGAGAGTTGGTGGCCGCCGGCACTCCCGCTGAGGTCGCCGCCATCGCCGATTCACTGACCGGGCAATACATCTCGGGGCGCCAAACGATTCCGGTGCGCGAGGAGCGGCGGCAGGTCAACGGTCACTCGATCGCGGTGCTGGGGGCGCGCGCCAATAATCTCAAGAACATCGACGTGAGCTTCCCGCTGGGAGTGATGACGGTGGTGACCGGCGTCTCGGGCTCGGGTAAATCGACACTTGTGAATGACATCCTCTACGCCGCGCTGGCGCAGAAGATATACAAATCGCGACAGGAGCCGGGTGCGCACAAAGCGATCAGCGGAGCCGGGGAGATCGACAAGGTGATCCGCATCGACCAGTCGCCGATTGGCCGCACCCCGCGCTCGAATCCGGCGACCTACACCGGCGTGTTTACCCAGATTCGCGACTTGTACGCCATGCTGCCGGAGTCGCGCGAGCGCGGCTACAAGGCGGGGCGCTTCTCTTTCAACGTCTCCGGCGGACGATGTGAGGCCTGCCAGGGCGAGGGCGAGCGCCGCATTGAGATGAATTTTCTGCCGGACGTGTATGTGCTCTGCGAAGTCTGCGGCGGCAAGCGCTACAACCGCGAGACGCTGGCCGTACACTACAAGGGATACACCATCGCCGACCTGCTCTATACCCCCATCAGCGAAGCCCTCACCGTGCTTGAGAACATTCCACAGGCGCGCCAGAAGTTGCAGACGCTGGTCGATGTGGGCCTGGGATATATTCACCTCGGTCAATCTTCGGTGACCCTGAGCGGCGGCGAGGCGCAGCGCATCAAGCTGGCCCGCGAGTTGAGCAAACGGCAGACCGGACGAACTTTGTACCTACTGGATGAGCCGACCACCGGGCTGCACTTCGAGGACGTCAACCGCCTGCTGGAGGTTTTGCACCGCCTCACTGATCTGGGCAACAGCATCATCATCATCGCGCACAACCTCGACGTGATGCGCAACGCGGACTGGAGCATTGACCTGGGCCCCGAAGGCGGCGAAGAGGGCGGAAAAGTGGTGGCGCAGGGAACTCCGGAACAAGTCGCCAAGGTGAAAAAGAGCTACACAGGACAGGCGCTGAGCGCCGCGCCCAATCGATAAGCCATCCGCAAAGCCCACATCTGCTGACTACGGCAGATGTGGGGCACCGTCAGCCAACCTGAGACGTGGGCACCAGCTTAGGATGCACCACAACTAGCCACGACTAGCCGCAGCACCCTCGTTGCTGCTGAATTGGTGGGCACTTCATCGAGCCAAACGAGCAGAACACGCAGCAATCGCCAGGGTTGGGGCGCAGCAGCATCTTGCAATTGCTGCACTCGTAATAAAACAGGCAGGCGTCCGTGGGCATGGTTTCCTGCTTGGCAAAGCCGCAGTGTGGGCAGGTCAGCACGGATTCAAGAACAATCTCACTCATTGCGGTGTCACTCCTGAACCGTGGACGGGTAGCGCGCGTTCGTCGTGGTTTTGGTTAGTCTAGCGCCTCCGGCGGCAGGGTGCAGAGCCGCTCGGGGCGCGTGGCGGCCAGGGTCATTGCGCGAGCAACCCGGTTGATCCATTCGGTAGCGGCGTCCTCGGGTTCGAAGCCCGAGATGGGGCTGGCCTGTGCGATTCCGGCGGTGATGGTGATCGCGATCGGTTCGAGGGCTTCGCGCAACCGTCCCACCAGAGCCTCGGTTCCGGAGACTTCCGGTTGCGGCAACAGCAGCGCGACGGTATCGCTGTCATAGCGGACCGACAGCGCCTGATTCCTGGCAACCGAACGCAAGGTGCGCACCAGTTCGGCAACGGCGTCATCGGTCTGCATCTCCGAGGTGAGCGAGGCGACCTGGAGCAGCGCCAGCGTGCTGCAGAGCTCTCCCCCGGCGTGTTGGCGGCCCAGTTCGGCTACTACCGCATCGATGTAGGAGGAGCGCTTCAGCAGCCCGGTGTCTTCCTCAGCCGCACCGCGGGTTGGAAGCAGGGCTTGCAAGCGCGCTACGTGAACGGCGAGCGCAACCTGGTCCACCATCGAGCGCAGCAGCGCAAGATCGTCGGACGACCAGCGGCGGCGTGCTCCGCACTGCTGCACGATGAACAATCCGATGGGCTGATCCTCGCTGAGCAGAGCAAGAATGACCAGCGAGTTCACGTTGAGACGGGCGAGCTCCTGACGAATCGGCAAAAGCGGTTCGGAGAGCTGCACGTCAGCGGCGCGAAAGACGGGCTCGACGGAGGTGAGCCGCTGACTGAGCGCGAGCAGGCGCACCATGGCGGTGCGCTCGGACTTCGGCACCTCGGGCGAACAGTACACAACCACCAGCGCAGGCGGCTTGCCGGGTGTGGCCAGCGCGGCCAGGCAGCGGCTATATTGCCAGCGTGCGCCAATCTGGTTGACCGCAGTCACCAGGATCGAGCGCGGATCGGCTTGGCGGGCGATGAGGCGGCTGACTTCGGCGGCGCGCGTCATGGCGTCGGTGACACGTTTCTGCTCGACCGGCTCCTCCCTCGCGGCGGGAGCCGCCAGTCCTGCGTTGAGGAAAAGCTGCCGCACGCGCGGGTTGCCGTCGAGATCGGCGGCAAAGGATTGCTTGAGCTGCTCGATCTTCTGCAGCGCTTTATCTCGCATCCCGTACTGAAGGAAGATTTCAGCCTGCAGAATCAGATCTTCAAGGACGCTTGGAGCGGCTCCCTCGATAGCTTTTTCTTCTACTTCCTCGCGTGTAACCGTAACCTGCTCGGGCGGATCGACTCCAAGCCGCTTGGCCACCGCTTGCAAACGGTCCTCCGGAGCGTGTCCGGCAAGCTTCTGCATCCGCTCCTTGTGTTCGGGCTCGTAGGGATCAATATCGACGGCGCGGTCCAGCGCATCCACGGCCTTAACGAAATTGCCAGCCGCAAAGTACAGTCCGAAGAGGCGGGAGAGCACCTGGGCATAGTCAATCTCGCGATTGGCGCTGTTGTAGAGCTCCGCGAGATATTCGAGGAAAGCAATGCTGGGCTTGCTCTTCTCGGCAAGCTGGGCCACGTCACCCATGAACTCGTTGCGGCGCCCGGCCTTGCGATAAAAGTCTTCCAGGCGACGCGCCAGGGCCAGGGCGCGGTCCACACAGTCACGGTCCACCAGGCCCACGATGATGGAGTGAAGGGTCGCGAGATTGCCGCTAGGGTTGCGTTCGCACAGCCGCCATGCAAAGGGCTCCGCCTCTTCCACGCGCCCCACGGCCACAAGGGCCAGCGCATAGGGTTCGCGCGCCTCTTCCGGGCTGGAGGGATAGGTGGCGAGCGGTTGCAGCAGTTCAATCGCCTCCGCCGGCCGGCCATTTGCAATCAGGCCACGGCCGTGTCCCAGACGCGCCGCCATGTTGGCCGGATTGTTGGCATAGGCGCGCGCATACGCCTCGGAGGCATCCTGGCCAACCCGCTCCAGCATGATGCCAAGCTGCACCAGCGCCGCCGCGGCCAAGGCGCGTTCATGCAGGGCTTCCGAGATGCGGGCCTGCTCACGGTAATCCTCCATGCGAGGATCAAGCTCCAGCGACTCGGTGATGCACTTGAGCGCGCGCCGGGGATCGGCAAGTCGTTGAAATTCCTGAAACGCGACGCGATAAGCCTCAGCCGCATCCTTGCGATTAACGCTGACACACAGTTCGGCGTAACGGCTCACCATCTCCGGATCCATTGCTTTCATCCGCTGCAGTTTGCGGAAGACCACGGCAGCATCGTTGATCTGCTTGCGCTCTACAAAAATGGCAAAGAGGCGGCGAAGCATGTCCGATGCGATTCCGAGCTGGCCGATGGAGAGAGCCAGGTCGCCAGTTTTCTGCAGGAGCTGTTCGTTTTGCGGCTGCAACTCAATGGCGGCGCGGTACTCCTCCAGAGCAAGCTCTGGTTTCCCCTTTTCCAGGAGCTTCTCAGCGCGCCCAATCAACTTGGCAGGATCACTCATAGGTGCTTAGCGATTTTAAGCTGCAATGCAGATCGGCGCACATTTTGTTGGTTAGGAAATAGGACCGATGGTGGACATTACCGCCCGAGTTGACACTTCGCCTTTCATTCGCCAAACTATTGGGGACTTTGGTGGGGTTGAGGAAAGGTCGGCTATGGCTTTGACAAAACGGCAACGGCAGATATACGACTTCATCGCTGATTTCGTGCAGAGCAACGGCTACTCTCCGTCTTTCGAGGAAATCGGCGCTGCGCTGGGTCTCAGCTCGCTTGCCACCGTACACAAGCACATCAACAACCTTGAGACGAAGAAGATGTTGCGCCGCGATTATAACCGCAGCCGCTCCATCGACATTCTGCCATTGCCGAATGGAATCCCGGATCGCGCCCGCGCACTGGCCGCCAGTTCATTCGAACTGCCATTGGTCGGACGCATCGCCGCCGGCAAGCCGATTGAACAGGTGGAGACTCCGGAGACGATTTCACTCACCGACTTTACCCGCGCCAAAGACGTCTTCGTGCTCCAGGTGGTGGGCGAAAGCATGCAGGACGAGCACATCGTGAACGGCGACTACGTTCTGGTGGAGAAGACCGAGAGCGCGCGCGAAGGCGAGATCGTGGTGGCGCTGGTGAACGGTTCGGAGACGACGCTGAAACGCCTTTACCACTCCGGTGAGCAGATTCGCCTGCAGCCCTCGAATGCCGCGATGCAGCCCATCATGGTTCCCGCCGATGCCGTGCGAGTGCAGGGACGCGTGGTTGCGGTGCTGCGAAAATACTGAAACGTGATCAAGAACTACTCTGGTGGTTGCGAGGCATTGCTGTCCGCCTTCCTACCTCCCATGGCGGCGTGCTTGCGATTGACTCCGACCTTGACCGTCGCAGCGGTTAATTCGTTGTTTTTCCGGGTGGCATGAATGACGACCGGATCGCCAACCTTGATGTCCTTGACAGTGATGGCCGTGTCATTTTTCGCGTACTTCGTCTCTGCGGTGAGGAGGACGGTTTGCGACTTTCCGTCCGTGGTGGTCACCGTGATCGAGGTGGCGCTGATGCCGGCGACGGTTCCCATCACATGTTCCATGCCGCCGTGGGCATAGGCCAAACACACCATCAGGCTGAATGTCAGTGCGAGTGTCAGCAGTGCTCTCATCGCTAATTTCCTCTACTTGTGTTGATGCGGGGTTGTGGGCTTCGAGGGTACGGCCTGCGTATCGCCGTTCAGGAACTGCTGTTCCTCCATTTCCTCTCGTACTTCGTCCGGTCCTTTGGGATTGAGCCGCTCCATTTCGAGTTCCTCCTGAGCGGAGAGTTGCGGGAGGTGACGAATGAAATCCACCAGCTTCCAACTCTCGTCTGCAGAGCGCTCCCCGCCGAAAGCCGGCATACCGGATAACCGGACGCCGTTTTCGATTACGAAGAAAATCTCGCCGTCGCTCATCCTCTGGGTGTCTTCGGCGCGCAGGTCGGGCGGTTTAGGATACAGCCCCGCACCGAGCATCGTCTTTCCACTCCCGTTATTGCCATGACAAACGGCGCAGTGATCGGCGAAGTGCGCTCGCCCATCAGCAAGCACTTCGGCCGAGGGCGG
>VFSW01003632.1_pt1 | contig 23118 bp, 16 predicted proteins | sample 5358111 | NCBI WGS metagenome assembly VFSW01 (sample SAMN11554181, study PRJNA540505) | mine drainage metagenome | isolation source: sediment from site ElyBrook_90M | place: USA: Ely Copper Mine, Vershire, VT | collected 2017
GGCGGCCAGATGCACGCCACGATTCCGATCGATTCATCCGGGCAGGTATTGGCGCCGGCAGTGCACTGGCCCAAATTACTAACTGAATTTTTAGATCATTTCAAGCCTGCGCTTGAAATGATCTAAAAATTCAGACTTTTACATATCCTGGCGCCCGGCCAGGGCGCGCAAGAGTGTGTTTTGATCGGCGTATTCCAGGTCTCCGCCTACCGGCAGGCCGCGCGCCAGGCGCGTGGTGCGTACACCCAGCGGGGTGAGCTGCTGTAACAGATACAGGGCGGTGGCATCCCCTTCCATGCTGGGGTTGGTCGCCAGGATCACCTCACGCACCACGCCCAATTTGACTCTTTCGATCAATGGGCGAATTTTGAGGTTTTCCGGGCCGATGCCGTCGATGGGGGATAGTACGCCGTGCAGCACGTGGTAACGGCCCTGGAAGCCGCCGGTGCGCTCCAACGCCAGCACATCCAGGGGTTCTTCCACCACGCAAATGGTGGCTTCCTCCCGCCGGGGGTCGGCGCATATTTCGCAAGTTTCTCTGCCGGCGCTGGTGATGTTGAAACACACGGGGCAGAGAGCGGTGGCGGTTTTTAAAGCGACCAGCGCCTCGGCCAAAGAGAGGGAAAGGTCATCTGCCGCCCGCAGCAAGAAGAAGGTCAGGCGCGAGGCTGACTTCGGCCCGATGCCGGGCAGGCGCTCGAAGGCATTGATCAGGTTCTGAACGGGCTCAGGTAAGACGGCCATAGCAACCGGCGCCTAGAAACCCAGGCCAGACAGCCCGCCTGATAACGGGCCCATGCGCTCTTCTTGCAGCTTACGGGATTGGTCCAATGCCATGTTGACCGCGCTGAGAATCAGGTCTTGCAGCATTTCGGCGTCCGCATCTTTGAGCAGTTCGGGGTCGATTTCAACCGCCTTGCAGTGCTGGTCGCCGGTCATGGTGACTTTGACCGCTCCGCCGCCAACGCTGGCAGTCGTGGTTTCCAGAGCCAGTTGCGCCTGGGCTGCTTCCATTTGTTCCTGCAGCCGCTTGAGCTGGTTCATCATGCCGCTTTGCTGCATACCGCCGCCTGAGGGACGATTAAATCCTTTTGCCATGGATCACTCCTTATCCATAAAATTATTCTTTGTGTACGATCTGGCCACCCAGGTTAAGGGCGGTGCCCACCATGCCATCCCGGTCGATATCCAGGTCGTTGGGGGCTGTGCCAGACTTATTGCTGACCACGCAGATTATCGCTACCGATACGCCGGTTACATTGGCGATAGCCTGGCGGGTCAATTCCATATTTTCCGGTGTTTCCATTTTTGATTTGACGATTTCACCCTGGAATCCCAGCAGCAAGGCGCCATTTTTCATACCAAGCAGTTTGCACGAGTTGAGCAAGGCTTCGGTAGAGGGGCGCATTTTTTTGACCGCCATGCGCACGCGTGCCCAATTTTGAGCGATATTGTGCAGGACAGCGCTTTCGTCTGAAGCGGCTGCCTGTGCCGGGGAAGAAGCTGCACTGGCCATTGGGGGGTCAGTCGTTTCCAGCTTGGCGGGAGGGGCTGTTTTACTGGCCGCTTCCGGTTTTGCACTCTTTGAATCGGGGGCCGGAGGGGTGGGTTTGCTGGGTGTTTCTGGCTGGGCAGGCTTGTGGGCAGGCGCCGGCGCCAGTGTTTTGGCCTCTTCTGCTGGCCCGGCCGGCTTGTCTGCCGGGCGGCCAGGCGGTTGAAACGGGGCGGCCGAAGGTTTTTCCTCGATCGAATCCGCCAGGGCCAGTTCAAGCGGCAGGCTGGGCTGCCAGCTTGAGCGACCTTCACTGGCCGCTGCGCTGAACAGGCGCACGGCGTCCAGAAGGCGCGGCAGATCGAAAGACTGGGCTTGCTGGGCCATCAAAGCGCGTAGTTCGGCGGTTGCATCCACCTGATCGGCATTGCCCAGGCGTACCAGCAGCAGGTTGCGTAAATATTCCACCACCTGGCGAGCAAACTGGCGCGGGTCGGTGCCGCTGTCCAGCGCCTGGTGGATTGCGTTCAATCCGGCGGCTGCCTGGCGATGTAAAATGGCGTCAACCAGGCTGACCACCACCTGGCTGGTAGCGGTCCCCAGAACGGTCTGGGCGCCCTGCAGGGTGACTGCCTCACCGGTCGAGGTAAGCTGGTCGAGCAGGGAAATGGCGTCGCGCATGCTGCCGGTAGCCTGGCGAGCGACCAGGGTCAGCGCCTCGGGTTCTACCGTAAGGCCCTTGGCTTTTACGATGATATCCAACTGCTTGATAATATCTTTTACCGGGATGCGCCGAAATTCGTGCCGCTGGCAGCGCGAAAGGACGGTGGCAGGGATTTTGTGGACTTCTGTGGTGGCGAGGATGAAGATGGCGTGGGCGGGCGGCTCTTCCAGTGTCTTCAAAAGGGCATTGAAAGCCGCCGTGGACAGCATGTGGACTTCATCGATAATATAGACTTTATAGGTGCCCTGCGAGGGCGAAAAGTTGATCTTGTCGCGCAGATCGCGCACGTCGTCTACGCTGGTATTGGAGGCGGCGTCGATCTCGATCAGGTCGAGGAAACGGTTTTCGTTGACGGCAATGCAGTGGGCGCAGTGGTCGCAGGGGCGTTTAGCCAGGTCGGGTTCCAGGCAGTTGACTGCTTTGGCCAGCAGGCGCGCTGTGGTCGTCTTGCCGGTGCCACGCGGGCCGGCAAAAAGGTAAGCGTGCCCCACGCGATTGCTGCGGATGGCGTTTTGCAAGGTATGCACGATATGATCCTGGCCGAAAACCTGCTGCCAGAGATGGGGCCGGTACTCACGATAAAGCGCCTGTGGCATGGTCTTTTTGCCCTTCCATTTATAATACGTTTAGATTGTAACTCAGAATTGGTTGGGAAAATCACTGAGGATTCACTTTTTTATGTGCAAAAAACCGTAGGTTTTTTGCACATAAAAAAGTGATTTCCTAATATTCTTATGGTATCTGGAAACTCGCCCGCAGGTAACCAACCGGATCAAACAGAGAAACGGTCATACCGCTTTTCCAAACCGCTTGATCCAACCCCCAATGCAGTTCGATGACCGAGTCGGCTCCGGCGCGTGTATAAACCTGGACGGCGCCATCCTGATTTAAAATAAGCTTTGGAAAAGTGTAGGTATGGCCGTTGCCATCTTTCAACTGCCACCCGGTCAGTTCCAGTTTTCCCACACCCTGGCGGTTGAGCAGCACCACTTCATTTTGTACGTCGCCTGTTCCAAATACGTTCTTAATCTGGATAACCGGCTGGTCGTGCGGCGGCAGGGTGGGTGTATTTTCTGGAGTAGGCGTGCTGGCGGGCGGCAGCGGGGTAAGCACAGGAAAATCGATATTCCTCGACCGGTCCCATAACCACAGGATGGTCAGGATGGTGGCTGCGGAAACTATGATATTCAAGAGTAGGTATGGAAAAATACGCCGCGCTCTCATTTTTTTCCCTGGTTGAATGATAGCACATTTTGCGGGTAAAATGGTATCTAAGACAATGCCATATTTAATCGACGGACATAACCTGATCCCGAAAATCAGGGGGATGAGCCTGAGGGCCATCGATGACGAGGAGCAGCTCATTGAGCTGCTGCAAGCCTTTCAGCGCGTCAGGCGCACCAAAATCGAAGTTTTTTTTGATAACGCCCCGGTTGGCCAGGCGCGCACCAAACGCTACGGCAATGTAACCGCGCATTTTGTCCGCCAGGGCCAGGCCGCTGACGAAGCCATCCTGCAGCGCTTACATCGCCTCGGAAATGACGCCCGCAACTGGAGTGTGGTTTCCTCAGACCGGCACGTGCAGACACAGGCGCACGCTTTGCAAGCCCAGGTGATATCCTCAGATGATTTCTCTGAGCGGCTCGCGGAAGCCTTCAGGCAGGCTCCGCCCGGCCCTGCCGGCAACGAGGGTAAATTGGGGGAGTCAGAGGTCGAAGAGTGGTTGAAGATCTTTAAATCACGAAAACCCTGAGGAATTCATTTTTATAGTTGGTGTAAAAAGCGCAGATTTTTACACCAACTATAAAAATGTTATATCTTCAATACCGCTGCCCCTTCGATTTTCCCGTGACGGAACTGGTCGATGGCTTCATTGGCCTGGGCCAGTGGAAATTCGGTAACTTTGACCTTCACATTGGCCTGGGTAGCGATTTGCAGCAGTTCCTCGCCATCTCGCCGGGTCAGGTTGGCTACCGAGCGCAGCACGCGTTCTTCCCACAGGATCGAATAGGGAAAGGATGGGATGTCGCTCATATAGATCCCGGCGCACACTACCGTGCCTCCCGGTCGCACCGCCCGCAGGGCAACCGGCACGAGCGCCCCCACCGGGGCAAAAAGTATGGCGGCATCCAGCGCATCCGGCGGCATCTCGTCTGACCCGCCTGCCCAGTAGGCTCCCAGCCGGCGGGCGAAAGCCTGCTTTTCCGTGTCGCCAGGGACAGTAAATGCATACACCTGTTTGCCCTGGAACAATGCTACCTGGATGATGATGTGAGCGGAGGCGCCGAACCCGTACAACCCAATTTTCTGTACATTTTCGCCCGCCAATCGGTAAGAACGGTACCCGATTAACCCGGCGCACAGCAGGGGCGCCGCGTCGATATCTGAGAAGCCAGGGGGTAAAGGGAAACAGTAACGCTGGTCTGCCACAGTATATTCGGCATACCCGCCGTTTATATCATATCCGGTAAATTTTGCATGTTCACACAGGTTTTCTTGCCCCGCCTGGCAGTAGCGGCAGGTGCCGTCCGTGTAGCCCAACCATGGAACCCCCACACGGTCGCCAGGCGCGAAGCGGCTGACATTCTTACCCACCCCGGCGACTTCGCCGGCGATCTGGTGGCCGGGCACCAGAGGCAGGTTAGGCCGGGTTAATTCACCGTCCAGGATGTGCAGGTCGGTCCGGCACACCCCGCAGGCGTTTACTTTGATCAGGATCTGATCGTCGGAAGGCTGCGGGGTTGGAATTTCCATCTCCTTTAAAGGGGTTTTGGCTTTTTCCATCACCATCGCTCGCATCGTTCGAGAAATATTCATCATTCACCTCTTTCGTATGCATAATTTGCGAGTCGGCCTATAACAGGTAATCCTACTCAATTCTACAAGTGCTGTCAAATTTCTCTGTGATTAAGTTAGTTTTTTCTAACAATTGGGATATTGCATTTTACAAAAAAATTGATTATAATTAATTCTACATTAGTTTATCCACGCAATAAATAAAAGAAAAGAATATGCAACAATTCCGCAGTGCAGATCAGGAGATTGTGCGTCGAATCAACAAATCGCTGGTGTTAAACACCTTGCGATTACATGCTCCTATCTCACGGGCGGAGGTAGCCAATCTCACCGGATTGAACCCCAGCACCGTATCCAATATTATCAATGCCGTCATCGATGAGGGCCTGGTGTGGGAAGGCGACCGCCAGGATTCGAAAGTTGGCCGCCCTTCTGTTTCCCTCGCTTTGCGTCCGGATGGCGGAGCCGTGATTGGTGTGGAAATCGGCGTCGATTTCGTTTTTGTTCTCCTGACCGATTTTGTGGCCAAGCCTATCTGGCAAGATTGGATCGATCTTGGCAGCGGACTCTCTCAGGTCGAAGTCCTCATCAAAGCCGAACATTCTATCGAAGAGGCGATTCGGATTGCCGATGAACGCCGGTTGCGCATGCTGGGTATCGGCGTGGGACTGCCCGGGTTGGTGAATGTAAAGAAGGGCGAGTTAATTTATGCTCCCAACTTGGATTGGCGAGACGTTCCGTTAAGGTTAATGTGGAACCAACGCTTCCATGTGCCGGTGTACGTTGATAATGAAGCTAACCTGGCGGCCCTGGGTGAGTATTATTTTGGTGTGGCCCGCGGGGTTGAGAATTTCATCTATCTGAGCTCAGGAATTGGCCTGGGCGGTGGGATAATCATTGACGGTAAGTTGTATCGAGGCAGGCATGGGTTTGCGGGTGAGATCGGCCACATCCAACGTGATCCGGATGGAGAGCTGTGCGGATGCGGCAGGAAAGGCTGCTGGGAAACTCAGGTCGGTCCCAGGGCTGTGCTCAGGCGGGTTAAGCAAGCTTTACTCGAATCCCCCGATGTACCTCGTCCGGTTGGCTTTGCGGCCGATCTCAGCAACCTGACTTTCCATATTGTTATCGATGCGGCGTTGAACGGCGACCTTATCTGTCGCAAGGCATTCGAAGAAGTGGCAGTTGACCTGGGATTGGGGATTGCCGACCTTGCGAATCTCTTCAACCCTGACCTGGCAGTTATAGGGGGTTCATTAAGCCTGGGAAAAGAAATATTGCTTCCTGTGATCGAAAAAACTGTGTTAGCAGAAGCGCTGCCTCCTTCCGTGAAGGATTTACGGATCGCTTTTTCGGAGCGCGGCAATGAAGCCTGCGTCTACGGGGCAGTCGCAGTCGTATTGGACGATATCCTGCGGGAGATGGCCATCATCTAACCTGGATAAGCGCATCCTTGGCTGGAATGAGTATCCTGGGGGGTGTAACCTGAGGAAAGCCTGCCCGGCAGAGGATCGACGAAGTAAAAAATTTTGCGCCAATAACACATCCAAATTTTCACGCAGAGGTATCGATAATCAAGTAGGGTACAGAAAGGAGGCCGGCCAGAAGGAGAGACAAGAGACCCAGGTAACTTCGTGATCTACAGTCGTGATGTTCACAAAATCAGATTTGTACAAACCAGACTTAGGAGAAAGAAATGAAACCCATCCGTTTCTTGACGATATTGATTTCATTGCTGGCCATAGCCGGCATGATCGCAGGGTGCGCCACCCCTGCTGCTCCCGCTGCCCCTGCCGCGCCGGCTACTGCCGCAGCGCCGGCTGCTGCAGATACCGCCGCGCCGGCTGCCAGTGGTAAAGTAAAGATTGGTTTATCCTTCTCAGACTTTGCCACCGAGCGCTGGAAGCCCGAAGCTGACCTGCTGACGAAGCTGCTCAACGAAAAGGGGTACGATGTGCTGGTGCAGGAAGCCAACCATGACGTCAAACTGCAGAATGACCAGATCGACAACATGGTCACCCAGGGCGTCAAGGGCCTGATCGTGATCGCCGAAGATGGAGAAGCTGCCGCTACTGCAGTAGATAAAGCTGCTGCAGCTGGCGTGAAAGTGCTTGCCTATGACCGGCTGATCAAGACCCAGAGCATTTCAGCCTACCTGTCCTTTGACAACGTAGAAGTAGGACGCCAGGAAGCCCTGGGTGTGATGACCGCCCTGGGGCTGCCCGGAAGCACGACCTGGACCAAAGACAACCCGGCCAAGGTAGTGATGTCCGGTGGTTCCCCGACAGACAATAACGCCGTCCTGGTTCGCCAGGGCCAGATGGAAGTGGTCCAGCCCTACATCGACTCGGGTGTTGTGAAAATCGTAGCCGATCAGTGGGTTGACAACTGGGATGCTGCCAATGCGCTCAAGATGATGGAAAACATCCTCACTGCCCAGGGCAACAAGATCGATGCCGTAGTGGCTTCGAACGATGGCACCGCCCTCGGTGAGCTGCAGGCCCTGAAAGCTCAGGGACTGGCCGGTAAGGTTCCGATCTCCGGTCAGGATGCCACCGCAGATGGCTGCAACAGCATCGTCAAAGGCGAACAGACCGTGACAGTCTACAAAGACATCCGTCTTCTGGCGCCGAAAGCGGTTGATATGATGGATACGCTCCTCAAGGGGCAGGCCATTACCGGAGTGAAGTCCTTCTCTCTGAAGGTCCTCACCGGTCAGGATCTCGCCGGCGATATCCAGGCTGTCTTCCTGCCAGTTGTGCAGGTGACCAAAGCCAACGTCTACGACGAAATTGTGAAGAGCGGTTTTCAGCCTTATGACGCGGTCTATCGCGACATTCCTGATGCCCAGAAGCCACCTAAACCGGGTGAAGCTGCTGCCCCCGCTGCCCCAGCGGGTGAGAAAGTAAAGATTGGTCTATCCTTCTCAGACTTTGCCACCGAGCGCTGGAAGCCCGAAGCTGACCTGCTGACGAAGCTGCTCAACGAAAAGGGGTACGATGTGCTGGTGCAGGAAGCCAACCATGACGTCAAACTGCAGAATGACCAGATCGACAACATGGTCACCCAGGGCGTCAAGGGCCTGATCGTGATCGCCGAAGATGGAGAAGCTGCCGCTACTGCAGTAGATAAAGCTGCTGCAGCTGGCGTGAAAGTGCTTGCCTATGACCGGCTGATCAAGACCCAGAGCATTTCAGCCTACCTGTCCTTTGACAACGTAGAAGTAGGACGCCAGGAAGCCCTGGGTGTGATGACCGCCCTGGGGCTGCCCGGAAGCACGACCTGGACCAAAGACAACCCGGCCAAGGTAGTGATGTCCGGTGGTTCCCCGACAGACAATAACGCCGTCCTGGTTCGCCAGGGCCAGATGGAAGTGGTCCAGCCCTACATCGACTCGGGTGTTGTGAAAATCGTAGCCGATCAGTGGGTTGACAACTGGGATGCTGCCAATGCGCTCAAGATGATGGAAAACATCCTCACTGCCCAGGGCAACAAGATCGATGCCGTAGTGGCTTCGAACGATGGCACCGCCCTCGGTGAGCTGCAGGCCCTGAAAGCTCAGGGACTGGCCGGTAAGGTTCCGATCTCCGGTCAGGATGCCACCGCAGATGGCTGCAACAGCATCGTCAAAGGCGAACAGACCGTGACAGTCTACAAAGACATCCGTCTTCTGGCGCCGAAAGCGGTTGATATGATGGATACGCTCCTCAAGGGGCAGGCCATTACCGGAGTGAAGTCCTTCTCTCTGAAGGTCCTCACCGGTCAGGATCTCGCCGGCGATATCCAGGCTGTCTTCCTGCCAGTTGTGCAGGTGACCAAAGCCAACGTCTACGACGAAATTGTGAAGAGCGGTTTTCAGCCTTATGACGCGGTCTATCGCGACATTCCTGATGCCCAGAAGCCACCTAAACCCTAGGAATCAGTTCAAATGTAACTCGATTTACGCTTGACTTCCCGGCCTCCTCATACGAGAATATAAGGGGGCCGGGAACTCCCCACCGGCGATATCCGGACTGAGCCCTGGTGGAGATTCTATCTGTGAAGGTCTGTAGCTGCTGGAGGGAAGTGTAGTGGACGATGACATCATTCTCGATTTTCAGAATGTAACCAAGCGATTTCCAGGTGTGGTAGCTTTGGACCAGGCGTCGTTCCAGGTTCACCGGGGCGAAATCCACGGCATTTGTGGGGAGAATGGCGCCGGGAAATCGACCCTGATGAAGATCCTTTCAGGCGTTTATCCTTATGGAACTTATGAAGGCGCCGTGATTTATAATGGCGAAGAGCTGAAACTCGGCGCAAGTTCCATTCGCGAAGCGGCTGATAAAGGTATTGCGATCGTTTACCAGGAATTGACCCTGGTTACCACCATGGACGTTGGTGAAAACATTTACCTGGGCAGAGAACCTTTGAACCACGGCTCAATTGTCTGGGACAAGTTGTACGCCGACACCCAGGCGATCCTGGCCAAATACCAGTTGGATGTTCCTACCCGTGAAATCGTAAAAAACCTGGGCGTAGGCAAGATGCAGATGGTGGAAATTGCCAAGGCCCTTTCGGAAAATGCCAAAGTTTTGATTCTGGATGAACCTACCAGCGCTCTCAGTGAATCCGAAGTCGAAAAATTGATGGAGATTCTGAGGACACTGAAGGCTCACGGGATTACCTGTATCTATATTTCACACAGGCTCGAAGAATTCTTCCGCATCGCCGATACAATCACCGTCATGCGCGATGGAAAAATTGTCACGACGCAGCCCATGCGGGACCTGACCCAGGAAAAATTGGTCAGGTTTATGGTTGGCCGGGAGATGAAAGAACGTTTTCCAAAGAGAAAATGCACTCCGGGAGAGGTTGTCTTCCGGGTTGAAGGTCTTGATGCCGTAGATCCCAGAAACAGCCAGCGGAAAGTATTAAGTGACATCAATCTTACCGTCAGAAAAGGTGAAATTCTCGGGATTGCCGGGCTGATGGGCTCGGGTCGCACCGAATTGGTCATGACTCTGTTTGGAGAATACGCCAAAATCACGAAAGGGAAAGTTATTCTTCAAGGTAAAGAGATCCGGCCGCAAAGCGCCCGGCAGGCAATAAGATCAGGTTTGAGCCTGGTGCCGGAAGACCGGAAGGGAAAAGGGTTGGTGCTGATCCAATCGATCCTCAATAATATTTCCCTGCCTAACCTGGACCAATTTGCTGGCTTTATGCGCATCGATGGGGATGCTGAAGTGAAAGCCAGCCTGCAGCAAGCCAAAAATTTGTCGATCAAAACGCCCAATCTCGAGGTTCATGCAGAAACCCTTTCGGGCGGTAACCAGCAAAAGGTAGTCATTGCCAAGTGGTTACTTTCCAAGCCGGTCGTTTTGATCCTGGATGACCCTACCCGGGGTATCGACGTTGGCGCGAAATATGAGATCTATAAACTCATGAACGATCTGGCCGAAAACGATGTTGCGATCATCATGATCTCAAGCGACCTGGAAGAGGTGCTTGGTATGAGCGACCGGGTGATGGTGATGTGCGGGGGCCATTCTGCTGCCACGTTACCGATTTCCGAGGCCACACAAGAACGAGTCATGTCGTTAGCCACCGGAATTGAAACTGCACTACCTGAGAATACTCTGGCGAGGTGATCCAATGGATATTACGACCGAAAAACCGCAAATAAAACCAAGTTTTCTTTCTGAACTATTTCAGATCGTACGCAGAAATATGCAGACTTATACGATTCTGCTGGCGTTGGTAGGGATCTGGATCATCTTTTTCTTTGCCACAGGTGGACGATACCTGGACGCCCAGAATGTTTCCAACCTTTTCCGGCAGATGACTGTGACGGCCTTCCTGGCCATTGGGATGGTCCTGGTGATTGTCACCGGCAATATCGACCTGTCAGTCGGTAAAATGTCTGGCTTTGTTTCCGTCGTAGTGGCTTATTTACAGGCCTACGTCTGGTACCACTATTTACCCAACCAGCCGATTCTCGCCGCAGTTCTGTCGGTTATCTGCGGCCTGATGGTAGGGGCAGCTTCCGGCGCCTTGCAAGGATATATCATTGCTTACCTGGGAATGCCTTCCTTTATTGTGACACTGGCAGGTATGTGGCTTTTCAACGGCCTCATGCTGCTGGTCACGGCTGGCAAGACCATCCCGGCCAATCAGGTTGGCTTTTCCGTCATCGCTCAAGGTTACCTGCCGAATGGCTGGGGTTGGATTTTAGGAGGGTTGGCGGTTGCGTTCCTCTTTTGGAGCATGATCCGCAAGCGACAGAACCGCCGCAAGAATGGCATCGACGTCAGCCCTCTGGCTATCGACCTGTTGACCACCGGTTTCCTTTCGCTGATGATCTTTGGATACGTCTACATGGTCAATATCTACAAGGGTGTGCAGAACCCGGTATTATTGCTGGCAATCGCTGCCATGGTCATGATCTATATCGCCACCAACACCCGCTTCGGGCGCTACTCTTACGCCATCGGCGGGAATAAAGAGGCTGCCAGGCTCTCCGGCGTCAATATCAAGAGTATGGTTTTCAGGATTTTCGTCTTGATGGGCTTCCTCTCAGGTGTAGCTGGGGTCGTGTTGGCCTCTTACGTGGGATATGGCACCATCGCAGCCGGCACAGGTTTTGAGTTGGACGCTATTGCAAGCTGCATCCTGGGCGGCCCTTCCACCCTGGGAGGCATCGGCACCATCCCGGGCGCCCTGGTCGGCGCGTTGATCATCTCCAGCCTTTCGACTGGCCTGCAAATGATGAACGTGGCCCCCGCCTGGCAGTACGTTTTGAAAGCGGTGGTGCTCGTTCTGGCAGTATTAGCCGACGTTTATCTGAAGAGAAACAAGTAAACCAAAATGACAACTACTTATCAACCTAAACCGCAAGATAAATTTACCTTTGGGCTGTGGACGGTTGGCTCGATTGGACGCGATCCGTTTGGCGAGCCGGTCCGCAAACCTTACAGCCCGGTCGAACTGGTCCATCTTCTGGCCGAAGTCGGCGCCTACGGTGTAAATTTCCACGATAATGACCTGGTTCCAATTGACGCCACCCCGGCGCAGCGCGACCAGATCGTGCGCGATTTCAAAAAGGCCCTGGATGAAACCGGCCTGGTCGTGCCTATGGCGACTACCAACCTGTTCTACGATGCCGCATTCAAAGACGGCGCCTTTACCTCGAACGACCCAAAAGTTCGCGCTTATGCCCTGCAAAAAACGATGAACGCCATCGACCTGGGCGCTGAATTAGGCGCCAGTGTCTACGTTTTCTGGGGCGGGCGGGAAGGCACGGAAAGCGATTCCACGAAAAGTGCACTTGAGTCGATCAAGCGTTTCCGCGAGGCGATGAATTTCTTGTGCGAATACTCTCTGGACCATAAATATGGGCTGAAGTTCGCTCTGGAAGCCAAACCCAACGAACCTCGGGCGGATATCTACAACGCCACCACCGGCAACATGCTGGCCTTTATCGCCACCCTCGACCACAGTGATATGGTCGGCGTGAACCCTGAAATGGCTCACGAGCAAATGTCCGGGTTGAATTTCATGCACAATGTAGCGCAGGCCTGGGACGCCGGCAAGCTCTTCCACATCGATCTCAACGACCAGTACCCTGGTCGTTTCGACCAGGATTTGCGCTTTGGCTCAAGGGATATCAAGGCCGCTTTCTACCTGGTCAAGTTCCTCGAAGATGTGGGTTATCAGGGCTCGCGCCATTACGACGCTCACGCCTATCGCACCGAGGATTACGAGGGTGTCAAGGATTTCGCCCGCGGTTGCATGCGCACTTACTTGATCTTGAAAGACAAAGCCGCCCAATTCAACGCCGACCCTGAAATCCAGGCCCTGCTCCAGGAGATCAACGCCGATGATGGCACCCTGGGGGGCTATTTTGGCAAATACAACCCTGAAAAAGCCCGCCTGCTGAAAGCGGCCTCGTTCGACCGCCTGGCGCTTGGCCAACGCGGCCTGAAATATGAGCGTCTCGACCAGTTAACCATTGATTTATTGTTGGGCGTACGCTAAAACCCATCTGACAAATAAGAAGTCACTTTTTTAAGGTGTAAAAGCATAACTTTGAATAACCACGTTATTCAAAGTTATGCTTTTTACACCCCAAAGAATGAACCCCCAAATCCGGGAGTTTACCACGAGGATTTCCTGAGACCCCATATTGTGAGAGTCGAGGTTCGCAAGTATACTTAAATCATGTCTCGTTTGACCAAGTCTCTGTCGATTGTCTTTATTATCCTGGTTCTGTCGTTGGTTGGCCTCTCCATATATATTGTCCGCAGCGGGTATGCCACAGAATTAGGCATTGATTTCCTGTCCTCCCATGACCACAGTTTGAAAGTAGTGGTGAGCGCCCCCCAGGCAGTCAAGGTAGGGGATAAATTCCGCATGGTTGTAAATGTACGCAACGATGGCAAATCATTCCTGACCCTTTCGGAAATCCGTCTGCCCGCCGCCTTGTTGAAGAATATAAAAGTTGTCCAGGTCTTTCCACAGCCGGCCAGTGCAAATTCTACTGCTGCATACCTGGGGTATGCCTTTAGCTACGGCATGAATGCCGGTGAAGTCCTCGATTTTGTATTCACGCTCCAGGCTGCCTCCTCTCTGGAATTTTCAGGAAAAGTAGTGGTTATGGCGGATTCCTACCAGTCTGGCGCCCCGGTGAAGATTGCCGCGGTTCAACCAGAGGTGACGGTCTTATCTACTCCTTTGCCTACTCCTACCTGGATTCCGGTTGAGAACGACAAAATCCCCTATCAATCGGTTGTCCAGGTGACGGCCATGATAAAGCAGGATGGCGAGCTCAAGCCGGCCTGGAGCAGTTCAGGCGCGATTGTTTCTCCGGATGGCCTGATCTTGACCAGCGCCCAGGCCGTCCTGCCGCGCAAAAATTTCCCAGTGGATGCATTGGAGGTGTCGCTGACCGTCCAGCCCAACCTGGCCGTGGCGCCAACCTATTATGCCGAGGTGGTGCAGGCCGACCCGCTCCACGACCTGGCCGTCATTTTGATTACCAGCGATTTAAAAGACAGGCCGGTGGACCGCAGTCGTCTAAAGCTGCCGGCGGTGAGCCTGGTCAATTCGGATGCTCTCCCGGCGGGAAGTAAAGTGAACATCCTTGGTTACGCATCCCTCGACCAGCCGACACTGTCGGTCAATGAGGCTACGGTGGACGAAATCCAGGCGGGGTCTGCCCCAGCGGAGGCATACTTTATTCACATTTCGGCCACGCTCCCGGGGGGCAACAGTGGGGGACTGGCGGTGAACCCTGAGGGCCAACTGGTCGGGGTGCCTACCGCGCAGGATTTCACCGGCGATCGACAATTCATGGCCTGCCGGACGCTGGTAGACACCAACCGGGATGGTAAAGTGGATCAGCAGGATGATTGCATCCCGACCGGTGGCAGGATCAATGCCCTGCGCCCCATCCGTATAGCGGTGCCGTTGATCGAAGCCGCCAAACAGGGAGAAGTAAATATCCTTTCCTTGCCCTTGTCATCGATTAAATTACCTGCCGGTAAGGTTATGCTGCTTCAGGACGATTTCTCTGACCCCAAATCAGGCTGGAGCCTGTTCGACGACGAAAACGGATTGGGATCTTATCTAAATAATGAATATCACATCCTGGTGAAAAAAGACCACACTTTACGGTGGAGCACTGTAGATAATTCGTTCGAAGACGTAATCATTACAGTGAAGACTTCAACCGTCTCTCCGACGGGCGAGGGTGACCGCGGGGCGATCTGCCGGTATCAAGACTCCAAGAATTACTATTACCTGGCCATCTCTGAAGATGGCTATTTTGGTATTTTCAAGAAAGTCGGTGGAGTATACACGCCTCTAATAAACTGGCAGTATTCGCCGGCCATTAACAGATACGCACCGGTGACCCTGACCGCCGCCTGTACCGGCGATACGCTTACGTTGGGCGTGGATGGGATAGGTCTGGGGCAGGTAAAGGACGGGGCCTTTTCGCAGGGCGATGTGGGGTTGGCAGCTGGCGACTGGACCAGTACGGATTTTGGGGCCGCTTTTAGTAGCCTTGAAGTCCGCTCGCCTTAGAATTTATGAGAACTCACTTTTTTATATGCAAAAAACCGCAGTTTTTTTTGCATATAAAAAAGTGAGTGTTTAGTTTGGATGCGTGCCGAATACGAAATCCCAGATGGGTGAGCTGACGCCAAAACGCTGGTTCGGGGTTTTATAATGGTGCTGCATGTGGTAGCGTTTGATATACCGCAGGTAGCCTGTGCGCATGGGCAGGTGGTGTTGGGCGTAATGTCCCAGGTCGTAAATCAAGTAGCCGGTCAGGAAAGCTGAAAATAAAGGGTTGATCCAATACGGCGTTTTCATAAGTACGACGGTGACCAGGTAAAACAGCCCGAAAAATAGGGAGGCCAGGGGAATAGCAACTATGGGGGGCATCACCAGGCGCGTTTTGCACTGGGGTTGGGCATGATGGATGCCATGAAAGAGGAAGGTAATGCGCTGGCCGCGCGCTGATTTAGCCGGGTAATGGAAAACGAAACGGTGCAGCGTATATTCCGCCAGCGTCCACAGGAACAGGCCGATCAAGAAACCGGCCGGAATGTGCCATAGAGAACCGCCGGCAGGGCGGACAAGCATAGAACGGTAAAAGAAGAAGACAATCACCGGCGACCAGATGATGATGACCGCGATGGGACTGATGTGGGAGAAGAATTCCAAGAAATCCGATTTAAATAAACGAATTGGTACATCGCTGTTGTCGATGGGATAATGACCCACTATTTATCTCCTTCTGTTGGGAAAACCAGGGATTTTTTTTAGTTATTACGATCGGCTATACCGCCCGTAATAACTAAAAAATTTGCTTTTCACAATTATACTAAGATAGTGCGATAGTGTATCTCCCTCTTAAGACCTATTTTTCCTCTTGACTCTCCCCTTAGGGGAGGCTGTATACTCTGCCTTGAAGATCTTCAGACGGCCTCGGCGCCCTGGCGCTGACCTGGGCTTGCGCAAGCCCGGTGTAGGCTGGCGGTTAGTTCAAGGAAACACTTCGCCCTGCGAAACAGGAGGAGTAAATGTTAAAAATTGGCGACTTCTCGAAGCTGGGGCATGTGACTGTCAAAGCTCTGCGTCACTATGCCAGGATCGGCCTGCTGCGGCCCGAGTGGACCGACCGTTTTACCGGCTACCGCTACTACTCGCTGGGGCAGCTGCCGCGGCTCAACCGTATCCTGGCCTTGAAGGAATTGGGGTTCTCTCTAGAGCAGGTCGCTCACATGGTAGATGAGCACGTCTCCGCCGAGCAGTTGCGTAAGATGCTTTCCTTGAAACAGGCGGAACTGCAGTTTCGCTTGCAGGCCGAACAAATGCGCCTGGCGCAGGTCGAAGCGCGCTTGCACCAGATCGAGCAGGAAGGTAAGCCCCTGGGGTATGAGGTCGCCACCAAGTACGTTGCCTCGCAAAGAGTCGCCTCCATCCGTTCCAGTGCGGCTCAAATGGTCGATCTGCCGCAGCAGTGCGCTAACCTGTGCATTGAACTGACCGGTTGGTTAGCCAACTATCACCTGAAAGCGGGCGGGCCGTGGTTCATGCTCAATAACAACCGCGAGTACACCGAGAGCCACATCGCCCTCGAGCTGGCTGTTGAAGTAGATGGAAAAGCGCCCGGTCGCCAGCCGGCGAAAGATGGCGCACGCATTTCAGTTCACACCCTGCCTGAGGTCAAAACGATGGCCAGTGTCATTCACACCGCTGGAACGGATAACCTGGTCGAAGCTTACACGACCATCTACGACTGGATCGATCGCAGTGGCTACCGTATCAGCGGCCCTGCCCGTGAGATCTACCTGGACGAGGAGGTTGAGGACATCCGTGCCTGCCAGGTGATCGAGGTGCAGGTGCCTGTGGAAAGGATCACCTTTTCACTGCCCGTTTCATCCGTTCATACAACTCAAGAGGAGTCAGAAATGGAAGCAAAGATCGAACCAAAAATAGTTACCAAACCGGCATTCCTGGTGGTCGGCATGCAATATGTCGGTAAGAATGAAAACCAGGAGATCAGCCAGATGTGGGGCCGTTTCAATCCCCGCGTGCCAGAGGTCAAAAATATCATCGGCGGCAATGCCTATGGTGTGTGCGATATGGTAGAAGTCGCCGAAGAAGGCGCCTTCGAATACGTGGCAGGCTTTGAAGTTTCCCGCATCGAAGACCTTCCCGAGGGGATGATCGCCTTTATGGTCCCTGAGCAAAAGTACGCCGTTTTCGAGCATTGGGGTTCGCTGGCAGCCTTGCGGAATACGTACGAATATATCCACCAGGTCGGGCTGTCTAAATCCGGATATCACCATGCCAAGGGGCCCGAGCTGGAAGTCTACGACGACAAATTCAAGGACTTCAGCCCGGATTCGGTCTTCTACATTTACATCCCGATCGAATAGGCCACAGCAGCAGTCCTGTCTCACCGGCTGTCCGGAAAGGTTTCAGCCCTTTCCGGACAGCTTTTTGCTTTTCTGGGGTGGAATATTGTCACTGCCAAATCAGGCACGACTGTGTACCCATATTCTTACGCCCCGAATGGGTCCGTCGTGCTGTTACAAAACGTAGACGGGTGTAGCGGCACGACGGTCCCTTTCAATTTATTCAACCTGCCAGTACACAGTCGTGCCTGAGTTGGAATGACATTACTACCAATTATGGCACGACTGTGTACCAAAATTCTTACGCCCCGAATGGGTCCGTCGTACCGGTACACCCGCCTAAATCTCGGGCACGACGGGCTCATTCTATGCATAGCAGAGTTGGAATATTATGTGGGCAAAATACACGCCACCAGAATACTCTTTGGTAAAATTTAGTATTCTCCCTGATCGTTATACCTTTTACCTCGGAAGAAAGGCCCGCCTATGCTCGCCAGGATTGCCGACGGAATAGATCTCGCCGCTCTCGCCCGCATTGCGGAGAAACCGGATGTCGACACGCCCGGGGAAGCCCTGTTCTGGAACGATCCGTATATTGCCCAACAGATGTTAAAGGCACACCTCGATCCAAACACGGATGCCGCCAGTCGTAAACCTGAAATCATCGAGCGCACCGTGGCCTGGATGGTTGACCAATTGCAATTGGGGAGCGGCAGTCGCTTCCTCGACCTGGGCTGTGGCCCGGGTTTGTATACCCTCCGCTTGGCCCGGCGCGGGCTTGACGTGACCGGCATGGATTTTTCGCCAAATTCGCTCGAATATGCGCGCCTTCAAGCCCGCCAGGAAAACCTTCGCATCAACTATATCTTACAGGATTACCTGACCCTGGATATGCATGGCGAGTTCGATGCAGCCTGCCTGATTTATTTCGACCTGGGGGTCTTTTCCAAAGCCAACCGGGAGCGGTTGTTCCCACGCATCGCCCGAGCCTTGAAGCCTGGTGGGCATTTTGTCTTTGACGTGGTCACCGAGTATTCCAGGGCAGGCACACAGGAGCGAATGGAGTGGGAGGTCTGCCTGTCGGGTGGATTCTGGCGGCCTGGAGCGCACATCGTCTTATCTCAGAGCTTTCTATATCCTGAAGATAAAGCCCACCTGGAGCGTTACCTGGTTATCGATGAATCGGGCAGTCTGGCGGTTTATAACATTTGGGAGCATCATTTCACGGTTGAAATGCTCCAATCAGAGTTGAAAACGGCCGGATTCAGCGAAGTGCGCCTGTGGAGTGACCTGACCGGCGCGCCCTATGCAGAACGCGCCGGCACAATTGGTGTGATCGCCAGGAAATAAGGTTTACCAGTACTGGTGTACCAGGGGCCTGACCCGCTGTTCATAGATGGCGGCGACCTTTTGCATCGTTTCGGGGCTGAGGGGCGGCAGGTCTGCTGCGGCGGCATTTTGTTCCTCTTGCTGAGAATTTTTCGCCCCAGGGATGACCGTCGAGACTGCATCAGACATCAAAATCCAGCGCAGGGCAAACTGCGCCATACTCATCCCGCCAGGGGTGGTAGGGATGAGTGTACGTAGTTCTTCCATCGCTTTCAGTCCAGTTTCGTAGTCTACACCTGCAAAAGTCTCGCCGCGGTCGAATGATTCACCGTGCCGGTTAAACGCCCGGTGGTCGTCGGCTGAAAAAGCAGAGGCAGCCGTCAGTTTGCCGGTCAGCAAACCGGAGGCCAGCGGCACACGCGCCAGAATGCCCACCCGCCGCCGTTTGGCCTCGGGGAAAAACAGCTCGGCCGGGCGCTGGCGGAATATATTGTAAATAATTTGGACTGACTGCACGTTTGGATACTCGATGGCTTTCAGCGCTTCTTCCACTTTTTCGACACTTACCCCGTAGAATTTAATCTTACCTTGTTTGACCAGTCCATCCAGCGCATCAAACACCTCAGGCATATAATACACCTCGGTGGGTGGGCAGTGGAGTTGCACTAAGTCCAACGCCTCCATTTCCAGGTTCTGTAGACTGCGTTCGATAAAGGCGGTCAGGTTCTGGCGGTTGTATCCTTTGGCAATGTGGGGGTCCAGGCGCCTGCCGGCCTTGGTGACGATATAAAATGGCTCTTTCCTGTCTCTCTTCAGCCGCGCCAGGAGCCGTTCACTGCGCCCATCGCCATAAACGTCGGCGGTGTCGAAGAAATTTACCCCCAGGTCGAGGGCGCGGTTCAGCGCAGCATAGGATACTTTATCGTCTACCTCGCCCCAACTGCCTCCAATCGCCCAGCCGCCAAAACCAACTGTGGCAATTTTCCAACCCGTCCGTCCAAAACTTCGATATTGCATTTTTTCCTCCTTTAGATTTAAGGTCATTTACTGTATGTTGGGCGGGCGCGCCCGCCCAACATACAGTAAATGAGTTTATGGGCAGGTCTTTTGATAATCCTGGTGATAGAAATAAGTGTTCCATTCCTCCTGGGATAAATTGCGGCCTGCCAGGCTGCATCCGGTGGGGATCAGCTCGTCCATGTGCATGGTCCATAAGCGTACGGTCATGTCGTTGGAGCCTGAGGCCAGCCAGTGACCATCCGGTGAAAAGTCGAGGCTGTTGACTGGCCCGCTATGGCCACGCAGGACAATTGCTTCAATGGCCGGATCTGGGCTGCTAAGGTCCCACAAGCGGATGGTCTGGTCATAACTGCCGGTCGCCAGCCAGCGGTTGTCTGGTGAGATAGCCAGGGCGTAGATGTCGCTTTTATGGCCTCTCAGCACAATTGGATGGCTGTCAAAATCAGGCGCGCTCAGATCCCATGCGTGGGCGTTCCAATCGCTTCCGGCGGTAACCAGCCAGCGGCTATCCGGCGAAAAGAGCATCTGATAATTTGTATTGCCGACGTGGCCAAGATCGAACGGTGTAGCGGTCAGATCGGGCATGGCCCAAACAAAGGCTTCGGAGGTCAAATCTTTATAGCAATCCGCCGCCAGCCATTTCCCATCCGGGCTGAAGGCAATCGGGCCGGCGCAGTCCGGCAGGATGGCGGGCGAAGCGTCCGGATCAGTCAAATCCCACACACGCAGCTTGCCCTCCCAGGCTGCGGCAGCCAGCCAACGCCCACTGGGATCGAAGGCCAGGAAACCTACCCCGTTCTGGTTACCCTCGAAAATCCTGGCCGGTGTTGGCGAAGCGCCCAACGCCTGCAAATCCCAAAGCCGGACGGTGCCATCTTTGCTGCCGGTCGCCAGCCAGCGGTTGTCGGCAGTAAACGCTGCCGAGGACACATACCCCTGGTGGCCGCGCAGAACCATAGCGGACGCTGCCGGGGCCTCGCTGTTTAAATTATAGAGAATGGCAGTCTCATCCCAACTGGTAGTTACCAACCAGGCGCCATTGGGGCTGATGACCAGGGAGTAAATAGATTCCTGATGGCCGCTCAACACACCGGTTACTTTTTGTACACGTGTATCATACAAGGCCGTGGTTTGGTCTGTGGCCGCGCTGGCCAGCAGTCGGCTGTCCGGGCTGAAGCGCAGCATGTTGATCGGGCCGGTATGCGCGCGCAGTACCAGCGGGGCCGGAGAAGGGTCGGGCAGGCCGATCTCCCATTTGCGGACCGAACCATCTTCACTGGCGGTCAGGAGGGTTTTACTGTCTTTGGTGATATAGACGCCTGAAATGGCGCCATCATGGCCGTACAGGGCCTTACAGGTGAAATTGGGGTCGGGAGCATTCAAATCCCAGACACGCGCAGTGTGGTCCAGGCTGACCGTTACCAACCACTTTCCATCCCGGCTGATGACCAGGCCGGATATCAGGTCAGTGTGGCCGCGCAAGGCAAGCGAGGCCGGATTCCCACCCGGGGTCGACAGGTCCCACCGGCGCACGGTCAGGTCTTCACTGACCGTCACCAGCCAGTGCCCATCCGGGCTAAAAATAGCCCCGGAGATGGCGCGCTCGTGGCCGCTCAAGATAATAGGGGCTTTGCCTGGGTCAGGCAGGGTCAAATCCCACAGCCTGGCAACTTTTTCGCCGCCCGAACTGACCAGCCACTGTGAATCCGGGCTGAAACGGACTCTGAAGACAAAGGCGCCGGCTCCTGTCAATACCCGGCTGTCCCCGGCGGGGTCAACGGCGGTCAGGTCCCATAGGCGTACGGTTTGGTCGTTGCTGGCTGTCGCCATCCAATGGCCGTCTGGGCTGATCGTCACCCAGTTGACCTGCCCGGTATGCCCGCGTAGGACCCTGCTTGTGGAAGCCGGGTCACTGGCCGATAAATCCCACAAACGGGCAGTGTTATCCATACTGCCCGCCGCCAGCCAGTGCCCGTCCGGGCTGACAACCACACTGAGGATCCCATCCGTCTGGCCGTTGAGCACGAGCGGGTTGGCGCCCGGATCGGCCGCCTGCATATCCCACAGCAGGGCTGTCCCATCCAGGCTGGCGCTGACCAGGGTTTGGCTATCAGGGGTAAAGACCAGCCCGGTAATATAATAATAATGGCCGGTTAAAGATCTGGGGGTTTTATCGGGTGCGGTGAGGTCCCACAGACGGATGTTAAAATCTGTTCCGGAAGCTGCCAGCCAGTGCTCATCCGGGCTGACTGTCATGACTGTGATCGCGCCGGGCTGTCCGAATAATTTTTCCCCACCTGTGCTCGCAACGCTGGACCACAGGGCGTTTTTGGCCTGGAGTGACTGGGGGCCTGCCTGGCCGGCAATCATGCGATAGGCCTCGATCGCCAGCAGGATACTTCGCTGAGAATAATTTTCGAGCTGGGCTGATTGAGAATGAGCGGCAAGCTGGCCCACCTGGGCCAGCAGTTCTTGTTCTTCAGCGCGGGATCGTTCTGCCTCGGCGGTTGATTGCTGTGCAATGGCTTGAGTGCTGGCGGCCTGGGCTGTAGCAGCGTTCTGGCTGGCGCGCCGGCTGGCTAACTCGGCGGCGGTGCCCAGGAAACCGGCCGCCACGAGCAGTATGGCTGCCAGCACCAGGGCGGCGGTTAGATAAACCGCCCTGCGGCGCAGTCTTCGGGCCGACAGGGCCTGTTCTTCGGCGCGCTGCATTTCTGCCGCGGCCAGCTTCTGAGCGGCTTCGAGCTCCCGGACCTGCTGGGCTTCTTTTTCGGCTGTTTCACGCGCCCGCAGGTCCAGGCTGGCGTCGAGGAACTCTCGTTCGAGATCGTTGAGCGCCAGTTGGTTGTCTTTATCTTTGCGCCATTCGGTGATCTCGTCCAGGCGGATGCCGCGGTACAGCATCCCGGCGTCATTTCCAGTCTTGGTCCATTCCTGGGCTGCTTCAGTCAGGCGCCGGTGGATCAGTAAGCCGGACCGGTTTTCTTCCAGCCAGCCGCGCAGCTTAGGCCATTCCTGAATGATGGCTTCGTGGGCCAGTTCTACGCTGTCTTGCTCGGTGGTGATCAGGCGGGCGTCGGTGAGCAGGTGTAACACATTTTCGACGGCTGCCGATTGGGCGCCGGTAGGAATTAATTCTTTGAGCAGAACTCTCCGGCGGGTCTCGCGCTCCCCCTGGCCTACATTGGTCAGGCGCAGGAAAATATTGCGCGCCAGAGTTTGCTGTTCGACGGTGAGGCCCTGGCTGTAGATCATTTCGGCGGTCTTGGCGATGGCGCCCTTCACTCCGCCTGATTCGGCGTAACTTTCGAGAGTCATCGTATGGCTGCTGCGGTTCCGCCAGGTTTCCA
>VFSW01003633.1_pt1 | contig 23116 bp, 17 predicted proteins | sample 5358111 | NCBI WGS metagenome assembly VFSW01 (sample SAMN11554181, study PRJNA540505) | mine drainage metagenome | isolation source: sediment from site ElyBrook_90M | place: USA: Ely Copper Mine, Vershire, VT | collected 2017
CCTCGGCGGCCAGGTATCCGCTGCGCACCGCGCCTTCCATGGTGGCGGGCCAGCCGGAGCGCGTCCAGTCCCCGGCCAGGAACAGATCCGGACGGCTGGTTTCGGCCGGCGGCCGCAGCGCTTCGGTTCCCGGCGCGGGGGAGAAGGTAGCGCGCACCTCCTTGATCACGTGCGCCTTCTCCAGCCGCGCGCCGCGCACCGCGGGCAGGAACTCGCCCAGTTCCGCGACCGCCAGGCGCACAATCTCGGCGCGGCTCCGGGCGGCCCAGTCGCGCGACGCGCTCACCACCAACTGCAGGTAACGGCCTTCGGACTTGTTGAACATCCACTGGATGGTCCGGTCCAGCAGCGTGGCGTGCGGCAGGGCGGTCACGGCGCGATCGAACCACAGGTGGACGCCGGTGATCGGCGAATGCTCGAAGGGCGGCGCGGGCAGCCCCAGCGCCGCCAGGCGTTCGAAGGGCAGCGCGCAAATGTAGTAATCCGCCGCGTAAGGCCGGCCGCCGGCGGTAATGCCGCCGGGGCCGATGCCATCCACCGGCGCGCGCAGCCGCAGCGAGACGCCGCTGAAGCGCCGCCACTGTTCCGCGCCATAGAGTTCCCCCAGCGGCACGGCCGGCACGCCCATTTCGTATCCGTCGGCGCTGGCCAGGAAACCCAGCCAGAAGACCTGGAACCCGTGGCGCGCGGCCATGCGGTCCAGGTCCTCGTTGACCGCGCTCACCAGCACCTGCCGCCAGAAGCGCTCGATGGCGCGCGGGGTTTGGCGTTTCTCGCGCAGCCAGTCGAGCATGGTGATGCGGTCCAGGTCGCCGCGCCGGTTGCGCTCGCGCCGCAACGCCAGCAGTCCGCGCGCGATGGCCGCCTTGTCGCCCGCGCTCAGGAAGCGCAGTCCCAGGAACGATCCGGTGAAATGCAGCGGCGCCGGCAGCCTGCCGCGGCGCAGCGTGGACATCCGGCCGCCGGGTTCGATGAAGTGGAACTCGCCATAGAAGCGGATGCGCTCCCGCACGCCCAGCCGCCCGTAAAAATCCAGCAGGTTCACGCAGCAGCGCAGCAGCACGTGCTGGCAGTTGTCGATGAGCTCGGAATCGTCGTCGGCGGGCGCCAGGGGAAAGGAGGTGGCGCGGCCGCCCGGGAACGGGCGCGCCTCGAACACGTCCACCTGGAACCCGGCGCCGCCGAGAGCCGCCGCCGCGGCCAGCCCCGACAGCCCGCCGCCGATGATGATGGTGCTGGGCATCTTCCATCATAGCTTTCCCCACGGGACCCGAGGCCCGGGTCCCGGTGTCTGATTTTGGGACGGCGTGTCGCGCGGGCGGCCATCCGCCGCCCGGCGATGGGACGGCTTGTGATTGACACGGCGGGATTTACCTACGCCGCGCGAATGGCCCGCTAACTGTTCCATCGGGATACCGTCATAGAACTTGAGGCGCATCATGCTGCGGCAGGAATCCAGCGTACCCCGAACCCTTATCGCCGACGACCAGCCCGACGTTTTGGAAGCCTTGGGCCTGTTGCTCAAGCGCGAGGGGTACCAGGTCGAAACCGTAAACTCCCCCATGGCGGTCCTGGAGCAACTGCGCAGCCGCGAGTTCGACGTGCTGTTGATGGACCTCAACTACGCTCTCGATACCACTTCCGGGCAGGAAGGTCTGGACCTTCTGGCGCACGTGCAGAAGCTGGACAGAAGTCTGCCCGTGGTGGTGATGACCGCCTGGGGCAGCGTCCGCCTGGCGGTGGAAGCCATGCAGCGTGGCGCGGCCGATTTCGTCGAGAAGCCCTGGGACAATTCCACGCTGCTGGCCACGCTGCGCGCTCAGATCGAATCGCGCGGCGAGCGGCGCAACGGCGCGGCGCGCGAGTCGGGCGAGATCCAGGAAGCCAGCCTCACGCAGCGCGCACTTCTGCCGCGCGAGATTCCGCGCTTTCCTGGCTACGCGATCTCGGCGGCCTGGCGTCCCGCCGGCGCCGTGAGCGGCGACTACCTGGATGTGCTGCGCCTGGACGCCACGCATCTGGCATTGTGCGTCGCGGATGTGATCGGCAAAGGCGTTCCCGCCGCGCTGCTGATGTCCAACGTGCAGGCCGCCGTGCATGCCCTGGCCGGCGAGATGCTGCCCACCGGCGACCTTTGCGCCCGCATTAACCGCGTGGTGGCCGGCAACCTCGGCAGCGGGAAGTTCATCACCTTCTTCTACGGCGTCCTGGACAGCCGGCGCCGCCGCCTGACCTATACCAATGCCGGGCACTGCGAGCCTATCCTGGTGCGGCAAAGCGGCGAATGCCTGCGCGTGAATCATGGCGGCATCGTGCTGGGCGTGTTCCCCAACTGGTCCTACCAGGAGGCAACTGTTGACCTCGAACCGGGCGACCGCCTGGTTCTGTTCACCGACGGCATCACCGAAATCTGCGATGCGGCCGGGCGGGAATTCGGCGAGGATCGCCTTGTGGAAATGCTGCGCGCCTGCCGCGCGCTGGATGCCGAGGCCATGCAGCAACGGGTGATGGCGGCTATCGCCGAATTCAGCGGAGGCAACTTTCAGGACGATGCCACGCTCATCGTGACGGCGGTTGACTCAGTCTCCGCAGGTCCAGGGACGGCGCGTTCCGGGGTTAATCCGATGCACTGTAACCAATGATGGATCAGCAGTAACCTCGCTGATAATAAACCACCTAACAACGGTAACGGAACGAGCGGCAGGATAGTTAACAGCTTTAGCCTTTACGGGTATAGGTAATACGCCTACACTAATGGCATCCAGCTAAGTTTTGCTTGGCCGAGTTCGGGTGCGAGAGTTTCAGATCCTGGATTCGGCTTAAAGGGGAACATTAACGATGATAAAAGGACGTGGTTCCATGAAGAACTGGCCCGTACTCGTTTTGGCACTGGCATTATTGATCCTGCCGGCCGCCAACCTGTCGGCGCAATCCATCTACGCGACCCTGACTGGCGTGGTTTCCGATCAATCCGCGGCAGTCGTTCCGGGCGCAACCGTGAAATTGACCAACGAGCAATCCGGTTCGGTGCGCGATACCGTCACCAATTCAGACGGTTACTTCACTTTCGCATCCGTGGCCGTTGGTAACTTTACGTACAAATTGACCGTGGGCGCCAGCGGGTTCGTCACGTATTCGGCGAGCGGCGTGGCCATTACGGCGGGCGAGAAACGCAACGTCAATGTGACGCTCCAGATTGGCAACGCCACGCAAACGGTTGAGGTGACGGGCGTGGCCGATTCCATCGTGCCGGTGGATTCCGGCGAGAAGTCGGAAACGTTCACCACCGCGCAACTGCAGAACTACATTCAGGTGGGCAGCAACGCGGCCGAGTTTATCAAGATCATGCCTGGTTTTTCGATCAGTAACGGCACCTCCAACCGGGCCAACTATACCGGCCAGGTGATCGGCATCAACGCCAACGGAGACGCCGGCAGCCAGAGCCCGCTGAATAACGCATACGCTTACAATGGTTTGCCGGGCAACTCGCTGGACATCCTGGCGGACGGGGCGCACGCCTCCGATCCGGGCTGCGACTGCGATACGCCGGTGAATCCCAATTCGGATATGATCTCGGAGTTCAAGGTCATGACCTCGAATTTCAGCGCCGAGAACCAGAAGGGTCCCGCGCTGGTGAGTACCGTTGCCAAGTCGGGCGGCAGCGAGTTTCACGGTTCGGGCTTTTTTTACGCCCGCAACTACACGTTGAACGCCAATGACGCCTATTTCAACGCGACCGGCACGCCGCAACCGCAGAACAAGTACTACTATCCTGGCGGCACGCTCGGCGGACCGGTCCTGATCCCCGGCACGAACTTCAACAAAAACCGCAACAAGCTGTTCTTTTTCACCGGCTTCGAGTACTTCTACCAGGTGCTCGATACGGGCCTGCTGCAGGCCACGGTGCCGACCGCGGGCATGCTGACGGGTAATTTTTCGCCGGCGGAGATCGCCAAATTGGGGAACATCGACGCCTCCGGCGTCGCTCCGGGAGCGCTCACTGCGGCGGCTCAGGCCAAGTTTCCCGGCGGCATGATCCCGACCAACCAGATGGACCCGAACATGCTGGCGCTGATGAAACTGTATCCGCAGGCCAACGCCAATCCCAACCTGACGGGTGGTTTCAACTACCTGCAATCGGAGATTTTCAATCAGAACAACATTCAATGGATGTCGCGCGTGGATTACAACATCAGCGACAATACCAAGCTGTTCGTGCGCTACAACCTGCAGCGCGAGACGCAGCAGTTCCCCGTAGGACTGTGGTGGCGGAACGGCGATCAGGTTCCTTACCCGACGCCGGTCCAGGGCCTGAACAAATCGGATTCGGTTACCGCATCGCTGACGCACGTGTTCAGCCCTTCGATGACCAACGAGTTCGTTTTCGGCTACACCTATATCGGCTTCCCCAATGTTTTTGAGAATCCGGCTCTGGTGAACCGCACCAAGGTAGGCTACACCTATCCGGGACTGTACAACAATGGTGTGGCGCAGATTCCGTCGTTCGGCGGAAACGGCGGCTCCGGCGAGGCGGCCCTGGTGTTCAATCCGGGCGGCTTCGAAGCCGGCGGCGCTACCTCGGGCCTGTATGCCGACAAGTGGATGCCCAGCCTGAGCGACACGCTCACCAAAGTGGTCGCCACCCACACGCTGAAGTTCGGCGGTTTCTGGGAATGGATCCGCAACGCGCAACCCGCCAACAACAACACCAATGGCCAGTTGCAGTTCTATACCCCGAACAATCCCTTCACCTACGGGAACGCTTACGCGGATATGGTGACGGGCAATCTAACCCAGTACAACGAAACCTCGTTCAACCGTATCAACGACATCAGCTACAACACTTACGAATTTTTCGGCCAGGACGACTGGAAGGTGACCAAGCGGCTCACCGTGAACTTTGGTTTGCGCATCACCCACTTCCAGCCCTGGATCGACCGGCTCGGGTACGGCTACTCCATCTTTAATTACGCCAATTACAGCTCCACGTGTACACCGAGCCAGTACTGCGGATTCGAGTGGCACAAGCGCGACCCGAACGTTCCGATTGGAGGCTTCCCGACGCGAACCGCCTTCTATCAGCCGCGCTTCGGCTTGGCTTACGACCTGTTCGGCGCCGGCAACACCGTGCTGCGCGGCGGTTGGGGCCGCTACTACTACCACGCCGGCCAGTTCACCAACGGCCTGGATGTGGCTGCTGGAGTCCAAACCACCACGGTCAGCCCCAGCACCATCGGCGGCGTTCCCTTGTTCGCGAGCGCTCTCAGCAGCATTCCGTTCGCCAGCCAGGCGCTATCGCCGTTCGCCGTGGACAGCACGGACAACAAGCAACCCTACACCGACAGCTACAGCTTTACGATTTCCCAGCGCATGCCGTGGTCCAGCCTGCTGGAAGTCGCCTACGTCGGCAACCAGACGCACGATATTCCCAGCAGCGGCAATGGCGGCAGCCTGGGCTTCAACACCCTGAACCTCAACTTGGTGCCGGTCGGCGCAATGCTGTCGTCCAACAACGGCGGCGCCGATCCCAACAAGCTCAATGCCAACGCTTTCCGTCCGCTGCAGGGCTTCTCGGACCTGTATGTCGCCACCAACAACGGGTGGGCCAATTACAACTCGGTTCAGGCCACCTGGGTACGCACCAAGGGCCGCTACACGCTGAACCTCAATTACACCTTCAGCAAAGCCCTGGGGATCGTGAACTTCTACGATCAGTTCAACCTGGGCGACAACTACGGCGTTCTCCCCACCAACCGCACCAGCGTCTTCAACGCGGCCTACTCCATCGAGTTGGGCGATCACAGCAAGGAAAGACTGCTGGGTGCCCTGGTCAATGGCTGGCAGCTTTCCGGCATCACCCAGATCGAGAGCGGCGCCAACCTCACCGGCCTGAGCGGCGAGAACTTCGGCATGAACCTGAACAACGCCACCCTGCCAGGCACCACCGATCTCATCAGCAACGTGTCGGTGCTCGGCACCCCCGATATCGCGCTCCATCCTATCCTGACGTGCAATCCGGCGTCGGGTCTGGCGGCGCACCAGTATATCAACGGCAATTGCTTCGCCATGCCCAATCAGGTCGGGCAGAACGGGCCAACCATTCTACCCGCCATCTACGGGCCGGCTTTCTTTAACTCCGACCTGGCGCTGTTCAAGAACTTCGCCATCACAGAGTCCAAGAAGCTGCAATTCCGGGTCGATGGCTACAACTTCCTGAACCATCCGTTGTACTCCTTTACCGGCAGCAACCTGAGCCTCGCCTTCAACCCGGCGACCGGCCAAGTCAATAATCCGGACTTCGGGCTGACCACCAACAAGGTGGGCTTCCGCGTGATCCAACTTGCCGTGAAATTCATGTTCTGATCGCGGCGGCGCAAGCAGTTTCGTCGTGGAAAAGGGCGTCCCTGAAGAGGGGGCGCCCTTTTCTTTTGGGGCTTGCCGCCTGCCTGCGGTCCTGCCTTTTGTGATGTCGAGCACCATCCCGCAGCCGCCCACCGCTGTTAAAGGCCCGGTTACACCAGGACACCGCTTCACTTTGGCGCGCGTTACTGCTATGCTAATCTTCAGTTAACACGGTCTTTTTAGAAGGTTAGCGCGCTTGTGGAATTTTATCCGCAAGTATCTGAAGAAAATAGGGATAAGCCCATGCCGGCTGTTGTGGACCGGGACCAGTACCGCGCCGAGCTGGAGGGCGTGATCGCTTCCGGAGTTTTTGCGAAAGCGCCCAGTCTGGCGTTGCTTCTGGATTACGTCTGCACCAAGTATTTCGAAGGTAACGCCAGCCAGATCAAGGAATACAACATCGCGGTGGAGGCCCTCGGCCGCCCCGCCAGCTTCGATCCCAGACAGGACTCGATTGTCCGTGTGGAAGCCTTCCGGTTGCGGAAGCGGCTGAAGCAATATTACGAGGAGGAAGGGGCCAATCACCCGCTGCGCATCGTCATCCCGCCCGGACAGTATGTTCCACAGTTCGTGGAGCAGGTTCCGGCGCCGGTGAACGGCGACGCACGCGGACACGTAAACGCCATTGATGCAGCGGCGCCGGCACAGCCGCCCGCTCCGGCGCCCGACACCGCCGAGGCGGCGGCTGAAGAGCCGCCCGCGGAGCCTCCGGCAGCGCCGTCTCCGGTCTGGATTCGGGTAGCGGCGTTTGGCGGATTGCCGCTGATCGCGCTGATTTTGGGCGCGGGCCTGTGGATCTCGCGGTCGCATTCCGCCGCCCATTCCGAAGCCAGAGCCGCCGCCGGCCGCCTGGCCTCGGTCCCGATGGGCGCGGAGTCGGAGGAAACCCGCATCCTGTGCGGTTCGTCCGCGGCGCGGTACGTGGATCGCATGGGCAACATTTGGTCGGGCGACCGGTTTTTTCACGGGGGCACGGTCTTCTCGACGCCGAAACAGGTGATCGCGGGGACACCCGATCCGGAGTTGTTTCGCGCGCGGCGGGAAGGCGACTTTAGCTACGACGTGCCCCTGAAGCCGGGCGTCTACGAATTGCGCCTGTACTTTGCCGAAACGCTTTATGGCGAGAACAACACTGCCGGAGGCGGCGAATCCAGCCGGGTTTTCCGGGTCTCGGTCAACGGCGCCCCGGTGTTGTCGCCCTTCGACGTCATTGCCGACGCCGGCGCCGGCACGGCCGACGAGCGGGTGTTTAAGGACATCTCGCCCGCGCCGGATGGCATGTTGCACGTGCAGTTCACCGGCCTGCTCAACAACGTGCCCTTCCTGAACGCCATGGAGATCCTGCCCGGGATCCCCGGCAGGATGCGCCCCATCCGGATTGTGGCGCGCGGCCGGAACTATATCGACCAGCGCGGCCAGGTGTGGGGCGCGGACCGCTACTACAGCCGCGGCAACACCGTGGCGCGCCCCGAACCGGTGGGAAACACGTCCGATCCGGAGATCTTCAAAGCCGAGCGCTTCGGCAATTTCGTCTACACCATTCCGGTGGCCCAGGGCCGCTATACCGTGACCCTGCGATTTGCCGAGACCTGGTTCGGTCCCGGAAAACCGGGCGCCGGCGGTCTCGGGAGCCGCGTGTTCGATATCTACTGCAACGGCGCCGCGCTGGTGCGGGGCTTCGACATTTTCCGCGCCGCCGGCGGAGCGCAGCGCGCCGTCGAGAAGACCTTTCACGGCATCGCTCCCAACGCCCAGGGCAAGCTGGTGCTGTCGTTTGTGCCGGAGGTGAACTACGCCTGCGTCAATGCCATCGAGGTGACCGACGAAAGCAACTGACAAGCGCCGCCCGCGCCCCCGCGGTGTTGTTGCGGGATTCCGCGCCGGTTGTTAGCATCAGGGTGAATCCCCGTGCGTAAGGTTCCACTGGTTGAGTCAATCCGGGTCATCGGACGCGGATCGCTGAATTGGATCGGCGGCCGCCCCATCGTGGTTTCGTTTGAAGTCACCGATTCCTGCACGTGTTACTGCCGCCACTGCGATCACGGCGGGCCCAGGGACGAAAGCGCGCAGTTGCAGCCCGCCGAATACCGGCGTTATATGGAAGAGTTGCGGCCGTGCGTGGTGCAGGTTTCCGGCGGCGAGCCGATGATGCGCGACGACCTGGTGGAGATCGTCCGCCACATCAAGGCGGGCGCCAGCCTGCCCTATACCATCCTGGTTTCGAACTGGTCGATGATGACGGAGGCGCGATACCTGGCGCTGCGCGAAGCCGGCGTGGACCAGTTCTCGGTGAGCCTCGACTTCCCCGACGAGCGCCACGACGACTTCCGGGTGTTCCCCGGTTTATACAAGCAGTTGAGCGCCATGGTTCCCCGCCTGGCGCGCCTGGGCTACGACGACATCGTGCTGAACAGTTGCATCACCAGCGCCAACGTGAACGAGATCGTGGCGCTGGCCGGAAAGGCGCGCGAGTGGGGCGTGAATCTGTGCTACAGCGCCTACTCCGCCCGGCGCACCGGCTGCCGCGGCTATTTCCTGAACACTCCCGTGGAGCTTGCCGCTCTGGACGCCGGTCTGGACGCGGTCGAGGCGATGCGCGACCAGACCAACTGGATTGTCAACGCGAAGAGTACTCTGGACGCCACCCGGCGCTACTTCGCCGAGGGCGGCGCTCCGGGTTGCAAGGCCGGGTTGCGCTTCCTGGTGGTGCGCAGCGACGGCCAACTGCAACCCTGCTCCATGCAGTTCCAGCAGTACTCCCTGGCGGACCGCAAACGCATGGTACGCGAGTTCACGGAGCATAACACCTGCGATGAGTGTTATGTCTCCATTCGCTCTTACCTGGACAAGAGCTTTCCAGTCCTGGTGCGGGAAAACGTGGCGAAGTTCTTTTCGTTCAGCCGTTAGCGGGATGCCGCGGACAATGCGGCTTCACGGCCTGCTACCGGCGCGGCCACCGGGTCGCCCATGCGCATTTCGGCCCAGTTGTAGCCGAATTCCCGGCCGCAATCCAGACACACCACGTAAGTGCCGCGCCGCTGGCCCGCGACCGTAGTTATACCGGCGTTCCGGGAAGGCGTCAAGGGGAAAGTCGTCCTGCGGTGCGTACATCCGCCAAGGAAATTCAAAAGAGTATTTAACATAGCCACGACCCCTTCATTCACCTTAGATACAAAACTCGGGCTTCTGGTTTCAAACGCACGGCGCAACGAGTTTCGGATTTCCGGTGCCCCTGGTGAGGGGATCTATAGGGGTAGTGACGCTTCGCTCGGGAACGTTTCACCCGCGGAGTTTCATTGCTATGGATTCCGCGATCTGCCGGCCATGATGGCGGCCGTTCTCGATGAAGATTTCGTTGGTGTGCATGCCCGCCACGATCACGCCGGCGAGGTAAATACCGGGCCGTTCGCTCTCCAGCGTGCGCGCATCGGTACGCGGCCTGCGTGTCGCGGGATCGAGCGTGATCCCTATGGAATTCAAGAAGTTGAGATCGGGGCTGTAGCCCGTCAGCGCGAAAACGAAATCGTTCTTGAGTACGGTTTCGCCCCGCGGCGTGGAGAGCACAATGGAGTCCGGCCGGATTTCCGTAACTTGTGAGTTAAAGTACGCGCGGATCTCTCCACTCTTGATACGGTTTTCAATATTCGGCTTGATCCAGTACTTCACTTTTGAGGAAATACCGGCACCACGATGGATCAGGGTGACGCGGGCTCCCGTCCAAAACAGCTCCAGGGCCGCGATGGCGGCCGAATTTTTGGCGCCAATTACAACTACATCGTGGTTATAGTATGGGTGCGGCTCCTGGTAATAGTGAAGAACCTTACTAAGTCCCTCGCCGGGAACGTGCAATAAGTTAGGTACATCATAGTACCCTGTCGCCAGAACCATCTTGCGCGCTGCATAGGTATGGTGGCGGTCCAGCCGGTCGGTGGTAAACACCTGAAACGCCCCGTCGCCGCCGGCGATGTTTTCTACCCGCTCGTAATCGTGTATGTCCAGCTTGAAGTGGTCCGCGACCCGCCGGTAATATTTCAGGGCTTCGTGCCGGTTGGGCTTCTCGTTGAGGCTGGTCATGGGAATGTTGCCGATTTCCAGCAGCTCCGGCGTGGTGAAAAAGACCATGTTGGCCGGGTAGTGATAGATGGAATTCACCACGCAGCCTTTTTCGAGGAGCAGGGTGCGCAGCCCGCGCTGCTGCAGCTCGATGCCGCAGGCCAGACCGGTGGGACCGGCGCCGACCACGATCGCGTCCCACGGATTCACAGTTTGCTCTCGATTTCGGTGTAGAGCCGCGCCAGGGCCGCGGGGAGCGCGGCGGGATCCTTGCCGCCGCCTTCCGCCATGTCGGGCCGGCCGCCGCCCTTGCCTCCCACAGCCTGTGCCAGGGCCGCGGCCAGCCTGCCGGCGTGCACCTTTGAGGTGAGATCCCGGGTCACGGCCGACACCACGGATACGTTTTCATCTTCAACCGAAGCCAGCACCACCACGGCGCTCTTCCACTTGTTGCGCAGGGCGTCGGCCAGTTCGCGCATCTGCTGGCGATCCATGCCGTCCGCCTGTTCCGCCAGCACGCGGGAGCCGTTGACGGTGTGCGCGCGGCCCTCCAGTTCGCCCGCCGCGGCGTGGGCCAGCCGGCTGCGCAGCTCGCGCTTCTCGTGTTCCAGCGCTTTCTCGCGGGCCAGCATCTTCTCGACGTGGGCCACCAGTTCGGGTTCGGAGGCGCGCAGCAGCTCCGAAAGCCGGCGCACGGTGCCGGTCAGATCCTGATACTGGCGCACCGCGGCTTCGCCCGTGACCGCCTCGATGCGCCGGACGCCGGCCGAGATGCTGCCTTCGTAAACGATCTTGAAGACGCCGATATCGCCCGTGCGGCGCACGTGTGTGCCCCCGCAGAGTTCCTTGCTGAAGCCCGGCACCGACACCACCCGCACCTGGTCGCCGTACTTCTCGCCGAACAGCGCCATGGCGCCGGTGGCCACGGCCTGTTCGAGCGGCAGCACCTGGGTCTCCACGCCGGCGTTGCGCAGGATCTCTTCGTTCACCAGGCGCTCGACTTCCTCGATTTCAGCCTGGTCCATGGCGGCGTAGTGCGTGAAATCGAAGCGCAGCCGCGTGGGCTCGACCACGCTGCCGGCCTGCTTGACGTGCGTGCCCAGCACCTGGCGCAGCGCCGCGTGCAGCAGGTGCGTGGCGGTGTGATTGCGCATCGTGGAGAGGCGCAAGGGCGCGGCGACTTGCGCGCGCAGCTCGTCGCCCACGCGAATGGCCGCGGCCGGCAAGATGCGATGCACGGTCAGGCCGGGCGCCGCCGGATAAGCCGTCAGCACGTCGGCCATCTTCTCGCCGTTGGGCGCGAACAGGCTGCCCCGATCGCCCACCTGGCCGCCGGTTTCCGCATAAAACGGAGTGCGATCGAGCACCAGCTCGGCCTCCACGCCCGGCCCGGCCTCATCGCGCAATTCCCGTTCGACCACCAGTCCCCGCACGCGCCCGGTGGCCTCCAGTTCCTCGTAGCCCAGGAACCCGGTGCGGCCCTGCGCCACCAGTTCCCGGTAGGCCGGAGCGATGGCGCCCTTCTCCGCGCCTCTCCAGCTTGCGCGGGCGCGCTCGCGCTGGCGCTCCATTTCGCGATCGAAGGCCGCCCGGTCAATCGACAGACCGCGCTCGCGCGCCATGTCCTCCTGCTCGTCGAGCGCCAGCCCGTAGGTGTCGTACAGCTTGAAGGAGAGCGCGCCGGGGATCAGGTGGTCCGCCAGCGATTTCACCTCGTCGTGGAACATGCGCTCGGCCACCAGGAACGTCGTGGCGTAGCGATGCTCTTCATCCTTCACAATGCGCGCGATGCGCTGCACGCTCTCCATCAGCTCCGGATAAGCCGGCCGCATCAGCTCGGCCACCGCGCCGGTCAGCTTGTAGAGGAACGGCTCCTCGACGCCGATCATGCGGACGTGGCGCATGGCCCGGCGCATGATCTTGCGCAGCACATAGCCGCGGCCTTCGTTGGAAGGCAGCACGCCATCGTGGATCAGGAAGGTCGTGGCGCGGCAATGGTCGGCGGCGATGCGCAGGGCCGTGTCGGTGCGGCCGTCCGCGCCGTAGGACACCCCGAACATGTCCGCCGCGCGCAGGATGATGGGCAGGATCAGGTCCGTATCGTAGTTCGAAAGCTTGCCCTGCAGCACCGCCGCCACGCGCTCCAGGCCCATGCCCGTGTCGATCGACGGCCGCGGCAGCGGGGTCAGCACGCCGCCGGTGTCGCGGTTGAACTCCATGAACACCAGGTTCCAGATCTCGACGTATCGGCCCCCTGCGTCGCTCGGGAAAGCCTCGTGCTCGTGGCCCGGCTCGGAGGCCTCCGGACCCATGTCGTAGTGGATTTCCGAGCACGGGCCGCAGGGACCCGTATCGCCCATCTGCCAGAAGTTGTCCTTCTCGTCCAGGCGGAAGATGCGGTCCTTGGGCACGCCGGCGACCTGCTGCCACAGGCGCTCGGCGTCGTCGTCCTCGCGAAAGACGGTCACGTAGAGGCGGTCCTTGGGCAGGCCGTAGTCTTTGGTGACCAGGTCCCAGGCGAACTCGATGGCCTCGGCCTTGAAGTAATCGCCGAATGAAAAATTGCCCAGCATCTCGAAGAAGGTGTGGTGGCGGCGGGTGTAGCCGACGTTTTCGAGATCGTTGTGCTTGCCGCCCGCGCGCACGCATTTCTGCGAGGTGGCGGCACGCACATAGTCGCGCTTTTCCAGCCCCAGAAACGTGTCCTTGAACTGGTTCATGCCGGCGTTGGTGAACAGCAGGGTGGGATCGTTGACCGGCGCCACGGGCGAACTGCGCACCACGCGGTGGCCCCGCGCGGCGAAGAAGTCGAGGAAGCGTTGCCGGATGTCGTCACCTGTCACTCTTTGATTGTAAATGAGCGGCGGCGCGCCCCGCCAACGCCGGCCTTCCGGACGCCCGGCCAACGCGGCAGATGTGCCGCTTTCAGTCCGTGGAGCGAAGCAGCCAGGGTCAACCCAGAACAGTTGCCCATCCCGCTCGACGTGACGAAGGTAACCGCTCCCGCGAGGGTCCTCAGGCGGCGCGGCGGCCGCGAATATGAATGCTGTACTTTTGGTCGGAGCCTGCGATGTGACCCTCCAGCCAGTTCTTCAGGAAAGCCATCACCTCAATGGTCAAGGTTGTGTCTCCGGCTTGGAACTTCTTCTGCAGGTCGAGTACCTGGGCGGTGAGTTGGTCGTGCTGCGCCTTGTGGGCGGCAACGGCCGGATACTCATACGAGGCCATGAGCCGCTCTTCGAAGGCGAAATGGACTTTGGTGTAATCCACCAATTGGGCCAGGGACTGTTCGAGGATAGCCTTGCCCTTGCCTTGCGCCATGGCCTTGTGCAGTTCGGCCCCCAAGGCAAAGAGGCGCTTGTGCTGGACGTCAATTTCAGGGATCGCAACGCTGTATTCGGGTTTCCAATCAAACATATCAGGCATGTTAGTTTCATCGGCGGCGGCGGCGGCAGCCTTTAGGGCCGCGCCCGCCTCAGTGCCCGCCGCGCTCCAGCGCCATGAACCGCTTGATGAAATTGGTGTCGAAGCGCCCGGCCTGGAAGTCGGCGTCGGCCAGGATGCGCCGGTGCAGCGGAATGGAGGTGTGAATCCCCTCCACCACGAACATCTCCAGCGCCCGCTCCATGCGGGCGATGGCCTCCGCGCGGTCCGCGCCGTAGACGATCAGCTTGGCCACCAGCGAATCGTAATAGGGCGTGATCACGCAGTCGGTGTGCGCCAGGGTATCCACCCGCACGCCGATGCAGCCGGGCAGATGGAAGCCGGTGATGCGCCCGGGCGAGGGAGTGAAGGTGACCGGGTTCTCGGCGTTGATGCGGCACTCGATGGCGTGCCCGCGTAGCTCCACCGGCAGGCTGATCACCTCGTCGAGCGGCTCGCCGGCGGCAATGCGGATCTGGCTCTTCACCAGGTCGATGCCGGTCACGAATTCGGTCACCGGGTGCTCCACCTGAATGCGCGCGTTGACTTCCATGAAATACAACTGGCCGCTCTCGTCCATCAGGAACTCGACGGTGCCGGCGTTGGTATAGCCGGCGGCCGCCAGCGCTTCTTTCAATTTCGCGGCGGTGGACTGGCGCAGCTCGGGCCGCATCACCGGCGAGGGCGACTCCTCCAGCAGCTTCTGGTGCCGCCGCTGGATGGTGCATTCGCGCTCGCCCAGGATCTCGACGCGGCCGCGCTCGTCGGCCAGCACCTGAAATTCGATGTGCCGCGGCGCGCGCACGTATTTTTCCAGGTACACGTCCGGGCAGCCGAACGCCGCGCCAGCCTCCTGCTGCGCCGAATGGAACAGCGGCTCCAGCTCCGCGGCTTCGTTGACGATGCGCATGCCCCGCCCCCCGCCGCCGGCCGACGCCTTCAGGATCACCGGAAAGCCGATCCCCCGCGCCACTTCCACGGCCTCCTCCGCGCTCTGCAGGATGCCCGGCGAGCCCGGCAGAATGGGGATGCCCGCCTCGCGCATGAAGGCCCGCGCGCGTTCCTTCACTCCCATCAGCCGGATCACGTCCGGGCGCGGCCCGATGAACTTCAGTCCGGAGACTTCGCACACCTCCGCGAAGCCGGCGTTCTCGCTCAGGAAGCCGTAGCCCGGATGGACTGCGTCCGCGCCCGTGATTTCGGCCGCGCTGATGATCGACGGAATGTCCAGGTAACTGCGGGAGCTCTTGGCCGGGCCGATGCACACCGCCTCATCGGCAAAACGCACGTGCAGGCTGTGGCGGTCGGGCTCCGAGTACACCGCCACCGTGCGTATGCCCAGCTCCTTGGCGGCGCACACGATCCGCAGGGCAATTTCCCCGCGGTTGGCAATGAGGATTTTTTTAGCTGGCGCGGATGGCAAACAACGCCTCCCCGTACTCCACGGGCTGTCCGTTCATCACCAGCTTGCTCTCGACGATCCCGGAAACCTCGGCCTCGATCTCGTTCATCAGCTTCATCGACTCGATGATGCACAGCACCTTGCCGGGCTGCACGCGCTCGCCCACCCGCACGAACGGAGGCGTCTCGGGCGCCGACGCCTCGTAGAACGTGCCCACGATGGGCGAACGCACCAGGATCAGTCCGGGATCGGCGCCGGGTTCCTTGGGCGGCTCCTTAGCGGGGGCCGGCGGGCCGCCGGGCGCGGCCTCCAGTCTGGGCGGCGGCGCGGGCGCGGCCGGCGCGGCATATACCAACTCCTGATGGCCGGCCACCGCCCGCCGGATGCGCACGCGGTTGTCCCCGCGCTCGACTTCCAGCTCGGCGATTCCGGTTTCGGTCGCCAGGTTGATCAGCTCGCGAATCTCTTCGACGGTCATGGCAATTGACTAGCTTAGCAGAGCCGGCGCCGGCTGGGGTCTTTTGCGGCAGTTACGGGCAGTCGCCGAGCCGCGAGCGTTAAGCGGGCGGGTGCGTTCCCTAGAGTTGTTGAGCGCCGTCGGGATGGCCTTCAAAGCGTAATGAAGTCCTGGAAGGGTAAGAGTTGACGCTCACGAGGACCCGCCATACAATGAATCAGGCGGCGGTGTGCGAAACAGCGGCCTGACTGGTTATCTCAGTTTCCGCGTCCGTGGCAAGGGCTGGGCAGAAGCAACGGCCAGCGACAGCTTGCACGGGGTCTGCGGAGTAAACGGTGATTTTGATGCGTGCGCCTGCCCATATCTGGAAGGTTGTGCTGCTCTCAGCGGTGTCGTTCACCTCGGCGGCGGCTGGCGAGCCGGGCCTCCTCACCTTTGTTTTCGGTCCGAGTTCCGGGGACGCTGCGCGGCAATCCGCGCGCGCCGCGGCCGCGACCGCCCGCCACTGGCTGCAGGCCGGCCGTGGCCCCGTGCAACTCTGGCGCGCCGGAGGCGCCGGTGCGCGTGACATCGGCGCCAACATGAGCGCCCAGGAAATTGAGCGGGCGTTCAGCAGCGCCGCATTCGCGGCGCGCGATACGGATGCTCCATCGTTTCTAGTTGCCCTCGAGTCGGCGGCCCAAGTCACGGCGCTGCACTCCGGCGCGCGTGTGGTTGTTGCCGTGCTGAACAGCCCTTCCTTCTCCAACGATGGAGAACACACGCTGGCGCGCCTGGCGGAGTTTTGCCAGGGCGCATCCGTGCGGGTCTTGGCACTGGACATCTCAAGGGGCGCAAGAGTCGCGCCGAATCCCGCCATCAACGCCTCGGTCATCAGGACGGGAGGCGCGTGGCTCGACCAGGCGAAGGCCCTCGAACCGGAGGTGGCTACGGTAGCGGCCGCCGCCAGCGACCCGGAGGTGCAGGGTCGCACGCCGACGGCGGATCCCACCGCGGAAAGCTCGAGGCCCGCGCCCGTGGCGCCCGGCGCCATCCCCAGGTTTGAGATTCCGGTGCACATCCGGTTCCTCCGCACCTCCGGGACTGGATCGATGTCCAACAGCATTATGGACCACGAACCGGACCTAGGCCGCACCGCCACGGTCGCCAACACGGGCAGCGCCGGGACATCTGTTGGCTCCTCTCAGATCGCTTATCAAGCGAACGACTCCAGCCACCCTCTGCAAGGTCTCGTGGCCGTTGAATCCCCGTTCAGCGCGTTGAAGTTCGATATCGATGACGACGCCGGCGTCTACCACGCCCGCGCCCGCCTGACCGCGATCGTGCGGAATGCCAGGGGAGTCGCCATCTGGACGGGCGGCAGGGAGGTCACCGTCCACGGGCCCGTGCGGGGACTCGACGCGCGACGTAAGGGCAGCCTGTTTCTCATGCGCGGGGTGGGCCTCGTCGGTCGGGGGCCTTTTACCTTGGAAGCCAGGGTGGAGGATTTATTGGCCGGCTCGACCGGTTCCATCAAGACCCCCCTGCAGACCGGCGGCAACGCATTTGGCCTGATGGCCAGCGACGCGCTGGTAGTGCGCCCGTCCAGGGGTTCCGAGGACAGGTTCGAAGCGGACCAGGTGTTGAGCTACGAGGGAGACGTCCTATCGCCGGTGCTCGACCCGATCTTCCGCGCGGAGGAGCCAGTCGCCCTCCAGATCTACCTCAGGCTTTACCCCGATACCCGCGGCGATCTGCCCAAGCTCAGCCTGGAGGTGCCTAGGATGCGTAAATCAATAACATTTACAACTGATGTTTGTTACTTGGATGAATTGTGTAGTTCCATTCGCCGTGAAAGTTGTCGGGCTTTAGGTTGAGATGGGCAAACTCTTCATCTGTGATCTTTCGGCCGACGGGGTACTTGCGGTGATCCAGCCGGCAGGTCACTTTCAAGCCCTTGGCCGTTGTGGTCCCGGCGATCAGCCGCACCACCGTCTCGTAATCGCGAAGCGGCTCACCGCGCCAGTTGGACGAGATGAAGGAGAACGCGCCGCGCACCTCGGTCTTGTCCGCCTGGTACGCGCCCAGCGCGTCGAGTTCCTGCGCCACCATCTTCTTGGAAGCGTACTCGGACACCGGCCCGAAAAAATCCGGCGAAAAGTTGCCGAGCTGCATGATCTTCCAGGCGCTCTCGGAGAACCCCCACTGCTCGCCCGCCTTTTGCGTGCACACCTGGTGCCAGTGGCTGTCGAACCCCGCCGCCGGCCATCCCGGCAGCGCCGCCAGCGCCAGCCATGCCGCCCACCGCCGCGCCGCCGCCGTCACGCGCCGCCGTCCTCCAGGATGCACACATCCCTCAGGTTCCGGTACCGCTCCGCGTAATCCAGCCCGTAGCCCACCACGAACGCGTCCGGAATGCGGAAGCCCACGTAGGTCACCTCCACCGGCCGCTGCCGGCGGTCCGGCTTGTCCAGCAGCGCGGCGATCCGTATCGAGCGCGGCTTGCGCTGCTCCAGCAGGTGTACCAGGTAGTTCAGCGTCACGCCGCTGTCCACGATGTCTTCCACGATCAGCAGGTCCTCGCCCTCCACCGAAAAGTCCAGGTCCTTGGTGACCTTCACTTCCCCCGAGCTGGTCCTGTTCTTGCCATAGCTCGAAATCCCCATGAAATCCACGAACGCGTCGCGCCGCAGGGCCCGCGCCAGGTCCGCCAGAAAGAAACAGGCGCCCTTCAGAATGCAGATCAGGTGCAGCCTGCCCTCCGGGTAATCGCGCGCGATCTCCGCGCCCATCTCGCGCACCCGCGCCTGAATCTGGTCCTCGGAGAGCAGCACTCGCAGGGAACTCACGCCCGCTCCCTAATCCGCGGCCGCGCCCAGGCGCGTGCTTTCCGGGCCCATGTGGATGTGCGCGCCGGTGGCCTTGCCCGCCGCCGCGTGCCAAAAAGCGAAATAGGGGATGCGCCGCGCTTCCAGGTACCGCCGCAGCCACACGCCCTCCGGCGCATCCGGATCCAACGCCACGTCCACCCGTCCGCGATGATCGAAGCCCAGCGCCCGGTGCACCGCGGTCTCGCCCATCGCGCTCACCGGCAGCGCCTTGCCGAAGCGCCCCTCGAAGGCCGCCGCCACCCGCTGGAACTGTTCCGGCGTGAACACCCCGTTGCCATCGAAGCGCACCGCATCCTTGGCCCCGCGCGCGCCCTGTTGCGGACGCCACTGCCGCATCTGCTCGGCGCGCGCCATCTCCCCCAACTCGTGGCACAGCCGCGCGCGCGTCCTGGCCAGCTCCAGTTGATTGCGCGCGAAACCGGCCTGCTCCTCGAAGGGCTGCAGCTCGTTGCGCGCGGCCACGCCCGCATCCACCAGGCCGCGCATCTTGTCCAGTTGCTTCCGCCGCCGGCCGTCCAGGCGCTCGGCGGCCGCCACCATGGCGTCGCTCTGCTCCTCCGTCAGATCCCGGCTCGACATGGCGCCGCGCAGCACCGCCAGGTCCTGCGCGTCGCCGTAGGCGTCCTCGGCCCGCTCCAGTTCCGCGCGCGGTATGGCGCCAGACTCCGCCAGCGTCCGCACCCGCTCCATGTTCAGCCGCGCGCGCAGCACGTCCGCATCCTCGCCCGCCCACAACAAGGCCGTGCCAACCGTCAGCAAAAGGAGAAAAAGAGAACGCATGAGGTGATACTTCATTGTATTACGAAGCCCCGCTCCCGGTGCGCCTGTAGTACGATACGGGCAGGAGTGTGTTCTGACCAAGGTTGATTTGCAGCAAACCGGCCGCGCCGGGGAGCAGTCCGGCGGCCCGTCCTGGCTGGTGGCGGTCCGCGCCGCCGAATCCAAAAAGGCAACCGATATCCGCGTGCTGGACCTCACCGGCGTCACTTCCTTCGCCGATTGCTTCATCATCTGCACCGGCGCCAACGCCCGCAACGTCCAGGCCATCGCCGACGAAGTGGGCCTGCGTCTGAAACAGCACGGCGAGCTGCCTTCCAGCGTCGAAGGCTACAACCAGGCCGAGTGGATCCTGGCCGATTACGGCGATTTCCTGGTGCACATCTTTTCCCCCAAGTCGCGCGAGTATTACGACCTGGAGCGGCTCTGGCGCACCGCCCGGGCCGTCGAAATTCCGCCCGCGTGAAGATCTTCCTCTACTACATCGGCAAGCCGCGCGACCCCCACGCCAACGCCCTGGCCGCCGATTTCCTGGGCCGCGCCGCCCGCTATTGCGCCTGCGAAATGCGCGAGGTGCGCCCCGAACGCCTCGATCCGGCGGCCAAACATCCCGCCGCGCGGCGCTTCCCGCTCGATCCCGCCGGCAAGCCCATGGACACCGCCGCCTTCGTCGCCCTGGTCCGCCAGGCCGAAATGGACGGCCGCGACCTGGTCTTCCTGGTGGGCGGCGCCGGCGGCCTGCCCCCCGCCTGGCGCACACCCGGCGCCACCCCCATCTCGCTCTCGCCCATGACCTTCCCCCACGAACTCGCCCGCGCCATGCTCGCCGAACAGATCTACCGCGCCTTCGCCACCTTGCGGGGACATCCCTACCCGCGCTAACTTAGTCGAATCGACATGTCGTGGTTTAAAAAGGAAATCGCCCGGCCCGAGAAAGTCGCCCCCATCAATGAGGCCGCCCGCAAACTGCGCACCGAGGGCCTCTGGCTCAAGTGCGACGGCTGCCGCCAGATCATCTGGAAAAAGGACCTCGAGTCCAACTGGAACGTCTGCCCCAAGTGCGGCGCGCACATGCGCATGGACGCCGTCTCCCGCCTCAGGCTCCTGTTCGACGGCGATTACGAAACCTTCGACGCCACCCTGCGCTCCTCCGATCCCCTGGATTTCCACGATTCCAAACCCTATCGCGAGCGCCTCGACGGCATGAAGCTGGCCACCTCCCTCTCCGATGCCATGATCTCCGCTTGCGGCCCCCTGGCAGGCCGCCCCGTCAACATCTGCGCCATGGAGCCGCGCTTCATCGGCGGCAGCATGGGCTGCGTCGTCGGCGAGATGATTACCCGCTCCATCGAGCGCTCCATCGCCCGCCGCCTGCCCATGGTGATCGTTTCCGCGTCCGGCGGCGCGCGCATGCAGGAGGGCGCCATCAGCCTCATGCAGATGGCCAAAATCTCCGCCGCCCTCATGCGCCTGGACGAAGCCCGCATCCCCTACATCAGCGTGCTCACCGACCCCACCACCGGCGGCGTCACCGCCAGCTACGCCATGCTCGGCGACTTGAATATCGCCGAACCCGGCGCCCTCATCGGCTTCGCCGGCCCGCGCGTCATCGAGCAGACCATCCGCCAGAAACTGCCCGACGGCTTCCAGCGCTCCGAGTTCCTGCTCAAACACGGCATGCTCGACGCCGTCGTCCCGCGCCTGGAATTGAAAAGCTACATCGCCACGGCCCTGCGCTTCTTCATGGATTAGCCGCGCGGGCCAACGGCGCCGCCATGAACTATCCCGATTCCGTCCGCTTCCTTTACGCCCTCGGCAACGAAACCCGCAGCGCCAGGCTCGGCCTCGACCGCATCGCCGCGCTGCTCGCCGCGCTCGGCCACCCCGAGCGCTCCTGCCGCATCGTGCACGTTGCCGGTACCAACGGCAAGGGCTCCACCTGCGCCATGCTCGAATCCGGCCTGCGCGCCGCCGGATACCGCACCGGCCTGTTCACCTCGCCCCACCTGGTGGAACCCACCGAGCGCATTCAGGTGGCCGGGCGCGCCGTCTCCACCCCGCAATTCACCGCCGCCTTCGATCGCGTGCACGCCTGCGCCGAAGAGCTGCTCGGCGACGGCCGCATCGATCTGCATCCCACGTACTTCGAGTGCGTCACCGCCATGGCCCTGCTCCTGTTTCGCGATGGCGGCGTCGAGTTCGCGGTCCTCGAAGTGGGGCTGGGCGGCCGCCTGGACGCTACCAACGTGGTCGCGCCGGAGTTGTGCGTCATCACGCCCGTCGATTTCGATCACGAAGCCTGGCTCGGCAAAAGCCTCGAATCCATCGCCGCCGAAAAGGCCGGCATCCTCAAGCCCGGCGTCCCCGCCGTCATCGCCGAGCAGCGCCCCGAGGCCGCCCGCGTCATTGAGGAGCGCGCCGCCGGCCTGGGCGCGGCCCTCACCCACACCTCCGCCGTCCCGCTCTCCGGCCTGGCCATCGACGCGCGCGGCAGCGCCTTCGCCTGGGACGGCGCGCCCGTGCGCTGTCCCCTCGCCGGCGAACACCAGGTCGAAAACACGCGCGCCGCCATCGCCGCGCTGTCCCTCCTCGCCGTGCCCCCGCCCGCCATCCGCGAAGGCATTGCCGCCACCGTCTGGCCCGGCCGCCTCGAGCGCGTCTCCGTCCGCCCCGAAATCATCCTCGACGGCGCGCATAACCCCGCCGGCGCGCGAGCCTTGGCCGCCTACCTGGACCGCTTCTACGATCCCGCCGGCGTCTGCCTCGTCTACGGCGTCATGCGCGACAAAGCCGTATCCGAAATGGCCGCCATCCTCTTCCCCCGCGCCCGCCGCGTCATCCTCACCGCGCCCGCGCAGTCCCGCGCCGTGCGCCCCGAATCCATCCGCGATATGGCCGATCACCAGTCCATCCAGGTGGCCCCGGACATACGCGCCGCCCTGGCCCTGGCCGCCGCCGAGCCCGCCGGCGCCATCTTCATCACCGGCTCCCTTTTCCTGGTGGGCGAGGCCCGCGCCCTGTTGATGCCCGATGCTATACTCCCCCTCTCGCCATGTTCCTGAGCCGCCTGCGGGCCTACTGCCTGATCGATCCGGTCATTATCCTCGCCACCATCTTCTTCGGCACGCTCTCCCTGCTGGCCTCCGCCTTCGATAAGACCGGCCGCACCCAGCATGCCGTGGCGCGCGTCTGGGCCCACCTCCTGCTGGCCGTCAGCGGCGTGCCCGTGCGCGTCGAGGGCTTGGAGAAACTCGCGCCCGGCGCCAGCTACGTGCTGGTGGCCAACCATCGCAGCTATATGGATACGCCCGCGATGCTGGCCTTCATCCCCCTCCAGATCCGCTTCTTCGCCAAGCAGGGACTCTTCCGCATTCCGCTCCTCGGCGGCCACCTGCGCCGCGCCGGCCACCTGCCGGTGGTGCGCGGCAATCCGCGCGCGTCGCTGAAAAGCCTCGGCGAAGGCGCGCGCCTGGTGCGCCAGCGCGGCATCTCGGTGGTGCTCTTCCCCGAGGGCGGCCGTTCCCCCGCCGCGTTGCGTGAGTTCAAGGAAGGCGCCGCCTACCTGGCTATCAAAGCCGGAGTCCCCGCCGTCCCCGTCGGCATCCTCGGCACGCGCCAGGTGCTGCCCATCAAGTCCTTCCACGTGCGCCCCCACCCCGTGACCCTGCGCATCGGCGACCCCATCCCCACCGCCAACCTGAAGCTGGACGCCCGCGGCGAGCTGAACCAGGA
>VFSW01003634.1_pt1 | contig 23115 bp, 21 predicted proteins | sample 5358111 | NCBI WGS metagenome assembly VFSW01 (sample SAMN11554181, study PRJNA540505) | mine drainage metagenome | isolation source: sediment from site ElyBrook_90M | place: USA: Ely Copper Mine, Vershire, VT | collected 2017
ACTTGCGCTCGGCGCCCATCAGCACCTTGTCCTTGGCCAGCTCGAAGTCGTACATGACGACCTGCTTGCGGTTCATACGCGCGGCGCTGAGGGCGGCCTCGTTGACCATGTTGGCCAGGTCTGCGCCGCTGAATCCAGGTGTGCCGCGGGCCAGAACGTTCAGATTGGTGTCGTCGGAGACGGGAACCTTCTTCACGTGCACGGCGAGAATCTCCTCGCGACCGCGCACATCGGGCAAGCCCACCACCACGCGGCGGTCGAAGCGCCCCGGACGCAGCAGCGCCGGGTCCAGCACGTCGGGCCGGTTAGTGGCTGCCACAAGAATCACGCCGTCGTTCGATTCAAAGCCATCCATCTCGACCAGCAGTTGGTTCAGCGTCTGCTCGCGCTCGTCGTGCCCGCCGCCCAGGCCCGCGCCGCGATGGCGGCCCACCGCGTCGATTTCGTCGATGAAGATGATGCAGGGCGCGTTCTTCTTGCCCTGTTCAAACAAATCGCGGACGCGGCTGGCGCCCACTCCGACAAACATCTCCACAAAATCAGAGCCGGAGATCGAGAAGAACGGCACATTGGCTTCGCCGGCCACGGCCCTGGCCAGCAGCGTCTTGCCGGTTCCCGGAGGACCCACCAGCAGCACGCCCTTGGGAATGCGGCCACCCAGCTTCTGGAACTTGGCCGGCTCGCGCAGATAATCGATGATCTCCTTCAGCTCTTCCTTGGCCTCATCCACGCCCGCCACTTCCTTGAAGGTGATCTTCTTCTGCTGCATGGAGAGCAGCCGCGCGCGGCTCTTGCCAAACGACATCGCCTTGTTGCCGCCCGACTGCATCTGGCGCATGAACAGGAACCAGATGCCGATCAGCAGGACGAACGGCCCAAAGCTGATCAACCCCTGCAATAAATAATTGGTCTCCTCGGGCTTCTTGGAGAAGTGGGCATCCGTGGCCAGAAACGCAGTCTCCAGGCCATCGTAGTGGTCCCCAACGTGGGTGTGGAACTCGTCCTTGGGCGTGGCCTTCATGTGGCCGTGCAATTCGCCGCCCTGAACCTCCGCGTCCAGCACCAGTCCCTGCTTCACATCGTTGTACAGGTCGGAGTAGGGAATCTCCTTGTCCTTGCCGGCGCTTTGATTCTTCGAGACCACGCCCCAGGCCAGCAGAAGGCCGATTCCAATAATGGCCCAGAACATCACGGTTTTAGCGGTCGAATTCACCAGGATCCCTCTTTTCCGGTTATGGAGAAGCCGTCGACAATTGTCTCCAGCACGTCCACATTACACTTTAGACGCCGGTACGCCCGTCAAAGTCACAGAAAATAAACACCAGCCCGCCGGCAGACACATAACCCCTGCCGCCCCGCAGGACAGATATTCAAATTGTACTCTCAGGGCAGGCAAACCAGGAATCACCCGCCCAAGATAAGCTGGGATGCCACCAGTGCAAATTGCTGGCGGGACACAGTTTGTCGACCGATGGGCCGGCGCGGTCCGCGGCCAATCGCGTATTCTGGATTTTTCAGGCGAGTGATTGCGTGATGCAAGCTGTCGCCGCGGCTCGCGTCAAGCGCCGGCCGGGTTGCGAACACGGGAGAAATAAATCGCCTATGCGAGTGAAAACGCCAATCCGCAAACCCGCCGAGAAGAAGCCCCAGGCACAGCCACAGAGCCGCGCACTTCACGGCCCGCTCGCCCCCGACCGCGTGACCGCGATTCTGCGCGGCCTCGACGAAGCCTATCCTGATGTCGAGTGCGCGCTCACGCACCGCTCGCCTTGGGAGCTGCTGGTGGCGACAATTCTCTCCGCGCAGTGCACGGATGTGCGCGTAAACATGGTGACTCCGGAGCTGTTCCGCCGCTTCCCTACCCCGCAAAAGATGGCGCGGGCAACGCTGGAAGAGCTTGAGGAATTGATTCGCACAACAGGCTTCTACCACAACAAGGCGAAATCGATTCAAGGCGCGGCGCGCAAGGTCGTTTCTGAATTCAAAGGACAAGTGCCGCAGACGCTCGCGGAACTGATCACCATTCCCGGCGCGGCGCGCAAGACGGCCAATGTGGTTCTGGGTGTTTGTTTTGGCAGGGCCGAGGGAGTGGTGGTAGACACCCATGTTCTACGCATCACCCGCCGTCTGGGCCTGGCAAAATCGGATACGCCGCAGAAGGTCGAGCAGGAACTGATGCGGATTCTGCCGCAGAGCCGCTGGATCAATTTCTCTCACCAGATCATCCACCATGGACGCGCCCTCTGCGATGCCCGCAAACCCAAATGTGACCGCTGCAATCTGGAACAGCTTTGCACCTCGGAGGACAAAACCTAACCACCTGCGGTGCGGCCACCGCAGGTGGTTAGCCCACCAGTTCCAGGGCGCGGATGGCCTGCTTGCGGACGGCGAGGCGCTCGACCAAGTCGGTGCGCACCTCGTAGCCGCGACCGGGCGTATCCGGAATGACGATCTCGCCCGTTGAAGAAACCGTCACTTCCGGCTCGATGATGTCCTCGGCCCAGTAGCGCGCTGACGCGGAGACATCGCCGGGCAGCGAGAAGTTCTGCAGCGAAGAAAGCGCGATGTTATGCGAGCGGCCGATACCGGTCTCCAGCATGCCGCCGCACCAGACGGGAATGCCCCGCTCCTGTGCCGCGTTGTGCACGGCAATGGCCTCGGAGAAGCCGCCCACGCGGCCCAGTTTGATGTTGATGATCCGGCAGGACTCCATCTCTATGGCCGCCAGCGCATCGCGCCGGTTGCGAATGGATTCGTCCAGACAGATGGGCGTTTCCAGCCGCTTTTGCAGCATTGAGTGATAGTAGAAATCGTCGTGCCAGAGGGGCTGCTCGATCATCAGCAGGTCGAAGGCGTCAAAGGCGGTGAGGTGGTCGGCGTCGCGCAGGCGATAGGCGGAGTTGGCGTCGCAACTGAGCAGGATGCCCGGCCAGCGCGAGCGCACCTTCTCGAAGACCTCCACGTCCCAACCCGGCTTGCATTTCAGCTTGATGCGTTGATAGCCGGCGGCCAGTTCCTTCTCGATGATCGCCATCAACTCGGGAATCGAGGATTGAATGCCCAGAGAAACGCCGCACGGAATCGACTCGCGCACTCCGCCGATCAACTGCGAGAGCGAAATCCCTTCGCGCTGCGCCTCCAGGTCCCAGATGGCGTTTTCGAGCGTAGCCTTGGCCATCTGGTTGCCGCGCACCTGACGGAAGATGCGCGGACACTCGCCGCCGTGTTCGGGCGATTCAGCCGCCAGCAGCGGCCCCAGTTCGTTGACGATCACCTGCCAGGCGCTGTCGGTCGATTCGGGGGAAAAGAACGGTCGCTCGCCTGCCGTGCACTCCCCCCAGCCGGTCAGCCCCTCGGACTGAATCTCGGCCAGCAGAACGCGGCGATTGCGCGTAACGCCAAAACTGGTTTCAAAAGGGCGCACCAGGGGGAGTTGCAGTTCACGCAGCAGGATTGCATCGATTCTCATAAATTTTTCGTTCCTTGGAATTCGCAGTTTGCTTCGCTCTGGGTGAGGGGGCCCAATGCGAAGACACCATTCCCTTCCGCGTCCAGGCCAAAGCCGATCACCGTCCTGCCCGCGGAAAAAGCCTCTTGAAACTTGCGCCGGATTTCCAACTGCGCGGCCAAGGCGCGCTCCCGGTCCGCCTCGGAAGACTTCCATTCGCCGATGCGGGCGGGGATAAGAATCCGCTCCTGAATGTGATCTGGCTGCGCCGAACGGCCTTCCAGAATCGCCGTCACCCTGGTCGAATCAAGCTGCCATTCGGCCACCAGGCGGTCCGTCGGCAAACCACCTTGCAGACGAGATGAGGATACACCATAGAAATTCACTTCATACCGGCAGGCGACGGCTCCCAGCTTGTGGATATTGAGAAAAGCGTTCTTGATTTCCAGCGGATCAAAGGTCCATTCCATGCGTCGAATGCCGCGCCCCAGCGCCTCACGCCGTTGCTCCAGCTTGAGTTGCACGCCAATCCCCCGGTTCCGGCAGGCCGGGCGCACGGCCAGCATGTGAGAGTGAAGGTAAGGCCGCGGCTGGCCGTCGCGAATTTTCTCTCCCGTTTTGATTCCAGGCAAAGAAATTGCGAATCCTACGAGTTCGCCGGGCTTTGGAGCGCCAGACCCGATCACGTCAGTTTCGGTCGGGTTAGACTGCGTCTCGAATGCGCCGATGACCTGGCCGCCGATCTTCTGCGCCAGCAAAAACGCCTTGCGGGGAAGAATATCGGTGGTGTCGTAACCCCAGGTCTCAATCTGCAACTGGACGCAGGCTTCCAGCTCGTCGAACCCGGAGCAGGCGCGAATCGCAATCATGGCCGCTGCTCCGCGCTGACTGCCTTCTCAGGATCGGCGACCGCCAGCTTGCGCTTGGCCGCAGCCCACAAAGCCTCCAACTCGGCGGGTGCAAGCTCTTCGAGGGGCCGCTCCGAGGCCTGTTCCATCTCCCGGAAACGCATTCGGAAGCGCCGATTGCAGCCGCGCAGCGCCATCTCCGCGGCCACGCCCAGGTGACGACCCAGGTTGACGACGGTGAACAGCAGGTCGCCCAGTTCCGCTTCGACGGCGGGCTTGCGCGCCGGGTCGCCGCCGGCAGCCTCAGCCTCCAACTCGGAGGTTTCTTCAGCCAGCTTGGGCAGCAGATCCCGCCACTCCGGCCAGTCGAAGCCAGCCTTGCGGGCCTTGGCGCCCAGCTTGGCGGCCTCGGCCAGCGCCGGCATCGCTCGCTGCACCGCATCCAATCGCGAAGCTGGAGGTCTTTGCGCCCCAGCCGCGTCTGCCGCAGGCAATGCCTCCGCCGCTTTGATCGCGTCCCAGTTATCCAACACGGCTGCCGACGATCCCGCAACCGCCGCGTCCACTTCAGCGCGGTTGCCGGCCGCCCGCGAAGCCTCGTCGCCGAAGACATGCGGGTGGCGGCGGACCAATTTTCTGTTCAGATGGTCGAGCACATCGGCAATGGTGAAATGACCTTCGTTGGCCGCCATCTCGGCATAAAACAGGACTTGCAGCAGCAGGTCGCCCAGTTCCTCGGTCAGATGCGGAAAGTCGCGCCGCTCAATGGCGTCGAAGACCTCGTAGGTCTCCTCCAGCGTGTATTTGCGAATCGAATCGAAGGTCTGCTCGTGATCCCAGGGACAGCCGCCGGGGGCGCGCAGCCGGGCCATGATCGCAACTGACTGTTGAAACAACGCCGCCGCCCGCGTCGCGTCGGAGGCGAGCGCAGGCGCGGAAGCCCGTGCGTTGCAGCTTTCAGGCGGAAGGTCCATGCACCCCAGTCTACCTTGGCTTTGCGGGGTGGGCTGAGTACCGCTCAGTTCCCTGCGCGCGAATATTCCTGGCCGATTGCGGCGGCATATACTCAGCAGGACGATGATACGCATTCTGGGAACGATCTTCGCGGGACTGCTCGGCTTGGCTTTTGGCAGCTTTCTGAACGTGTGCCTGAGCCGCTGGCCGGAGGGTGAGAGCGTGGTCCAGCCGCGCTCCCATTGCCGCCGCTGCGACCACACGCTGGCCTGGTGGGAGAATGTGCCGCTGCTCAGTTGGCTCACGCTGCGCGGCCGCTGCCGGGGGTGCAAAAGCTGGATCGGCTGGCGCTATCCGCTGGTGGAATTTTCTGTTGGTTTATTGTGGAGCTATTCCGCTTGGCAGGTGCTAGGTCCACTGGTACTCGATCAGCTTGTTAGCGCTCATTCGCTTCCGGTCGCAATCTATATTGGCGTTTCTATCGGAGTCGGAAACCTGATTCTGTGCTGGCTCCTAGTAGCGCTGGCCGTATTCGATGCCGAACATTTTTGGCTTCCAGACTGGATCACGCTTTCCGGGATATGTCTCGGCTTCTGCTTTGTTCTTGTTCGCGAAACGATGCTCGGCGAACCCGGATCGATGAAGTATGCCGCCGAACGCGCTTCACTCAGTACGATTGCGGGCATCCTGACCGCCGCCGGCCTCATCCTGCTCATCCGCTGGCTCTACTGGCTCGTTCGCCGCCGCGAGGGCATCGGCCTGGGCGACGCCAAGCTGATGGCTCTCCTAGCCGCGTGGCTCGGCCTGCCCGGCGCTTTGCTGGCCTTTGCCCTGGGCTCCGTTTTGGGCGCACTGGCCGGCGTTGCCCTGCTGGTCTTCCCAGCGACGCACACAAAGACCGGCGGCTGGGCCGCTGCCAAGCTGCCGCTGGGGACATTCCTCTGCATTGGCGGCATCGTCAGCAGCCTGTGGGGCCAACCTTTGATAGCGGCTTATATGCGCTGGGCTGGGCTGTGAAAACTTGTTGAAGCAGGAATGCTGAGCAGCGGATTTCTTCCACAGGGGCTGAAGCCCGCGTTGATTTTTGCGCCACTTGCGGCACGGCTAAAGTCGTGCCCTTTCAAAACAATGCGTCGCGAGGCAAGCCCTGGATTCCACCACCAGCCAGATTCCGCCGGTGATCGGATACGATCTACCGCGGCGTTTCGGCGGCCGCAGCCGGGCTGGGCGCGGCGTTCTTTCCGTTGGCAATCTCCGGATCTTCCAGCGCTTTGCGCGCGTCCTTGCCGTGGCGGCTGCCGGGATCGTATTCCACCACTTTCTGGTAGTTGGCGCGCGCGTCGGCAAAATTGCCCAGGTGCCGGTCGCATTCGGCCAGGCCCCAATATACCTCGGGGTTCTCCGGAGCCAGCACCAGCGCGGACTCAAAGCGGGACAGGGCGCCTCTCCAGTTGTGCGTCTGAAGGTAATAGCCGCCCACGCGCAGATCTTCCGGCGCGTCTTCCTCGTGGATGGGTGCGGGCGGCGCTGCCTCTCTGCCGAAGTGCTTTTTCTTCTTCTCGGACTGATCGTCGCCGGGCCGTGGAAGCACTTTGTCGAGCCCGGTCAAGCTGGAACTCCACTGGGCCGGCGTCGCGCTGTCTGCGGGCGGGGCGATGTCGTCCGGGCTGCGCACCGGGTCCAGATCATCGCCGGGCAACGGGATGCCGCCGCCTTCCGATCCATCGAAGGTTTGCTGCGGCAGCACGGTCGTCTTCGCCGAGGGCAGCACGGGAACGTTGGTCGTGTCGCCGGGAAAGGGATTGGCATTGGCGGGCGGGGGCACTGCAGGCTGTGCGGCGTCGGCCGGCTTGTGCTGCCCGGCTGTCCTGCCGTTCTGAGCCGGAGCCTGCGCCAGCAACTGCGAAGCCGCCGTCAAACCGGCAGCCAGACAGAAAGCTTGAATGCCCATCCCGGCCAGCGCAACTCTAAAAAATCGTTTCATCTTTACCTGCATCATACCGGCCTTATGCCCGCGATGGTAGGATGCGATTGATACCTCTCAAAAGAAAGCATCGCACATCCGCATGGGCCTCCTCATCCGTTCTTCCGCCATCCACGCCGCCGGCTGCTACACCACCACGGCGATTCGCAAAGGCGCCCGCGTGGCCGAATACACCGGGCCGCGCCTGACCAAGGACGAAGCCGACCGTCTCTACGAAGCCTCGCCCATCACCTACCTGTTTGGACTGGGCGACGGCGCGATTGTCATCGACGGTCACTGCACGGCCATGTTCATCAACCACAGTTGCGCGGCCAACTGCGAAACCAGCGAGGAAGACGGCCGCGTCTGGATCAGGGCCCTGCGCGCCATCGCACCCGGCGAAGAGATCACCTACGACTACTGCCTGTACGACGGCGGCAACGACGAGGCCCTTTGCAACTGCGGCGCCAAGAGCTGCCGCGGGACCATGTACTCACCCGAGGAGATCAAGCGGCGCAAGGCCGCGGCGAGGAAAGCCGCAAAGAAAAATGGCGGTAAACGGTCAGGCTGATCGCTTTCCTATTCGCCGCCGAAGGGATTACTCTCCTGCGGCTTGAGAGTAGTGGGATCGGGATGGGCCGCGGCTTCCGAGGTTGGCGGGGCAACGCGGTCAGCGGCCTTGTCCGCGAAGGCATTGAAGACCCGGTACGGATTGCCGGGAAGCAGGGCCTTCTCCTCCAGAGCCAGCCGGACGCGGCGGCGAAATTCCCGCACCGGAGCGTACTGCTTCGTGGCCAGCGTTTTGAAGAGCACCGGGAAGATCAACTCCGAGCCTTTGATGGCGTCCACGCCCAGAACCTGCGGGTCGGCGACAAAAACCTCGCGAAACTCATCGCTGGTGCGGATTTCCATGGCAATTTTTTTCAAAAGCTCCACCACCTGGTCGGGATTGGCGGAGAAATCCACGCTGATATTGACGGTAGCCAGGGAGTAGCCAACGCTCTGGTTGGCTACGGTAGTGATCTGCGAGTTGGGAACGATGTAGAGTGTGCCATCGCCGTCGCGCACCGTGGTCTTGCGCAGGGTCATCGCCTCCACCACCCCGCTCAGGCCGGCGATGCGCACCGTGTCGCCCACGTTGAATTGGTCCTCGATGAGAATCAACACGCCGTTGAGAACGTCGCGCACGATATTCTGCGCCGCCAGGCCGATGGCCACACCGGCGATCCCGGCCGAGGCCAGCAGCGGCGCCAGATTGACCCCCACGGCGTCCAGAAACTGCAGGCTCACGATGGTGCCGATCACTGCCAGCCCGGTGGTGCGGATCACCCCGGCCATGGTCTTTACCTGGGCGATGTGGGCAGGATCGGCAGAGTGCCGCTCGGCAATGCGGATCATCCGGGCCGTAATCAGGCGCAGCAGGCGGCTGAGGACAACGGCGATGATCGCCACCACCACCAGGTGCGGCAATCGCAGGCGAACGAACTCCTGTGCGTCGTCCGACCACTCGTCCAGCACCCGCCGCATGAACCGTTCGTTCGGAACTCCACTGCTGATTGCTGCCAGCAACTGCACAAAAAACTGCATCGCAAGACTCCTGTCTAATAGAGTAGCCCGGGGACCAGCCGGACCACAGGGTGGAACTTCCGTTTCGTACCGAGGGTTTTGGTTGGTACAATCAGGGCTAGAAGTTCAAGGTTGCTGTTCTTGGGAATTTCACATCATTTGAGGAGTGAAGGGAATGGGATTGCTTGTTTCCAGCGCTCGTGATTCCGCATTGGCCCCGGCCGATGTGGATGGCCTTAGCCCGGAACGGCTGGTCGAGATCTACCGGCTGATGGTTCTTTCCCGCCGCGTGGACGATCGCGAAATCCTTCTCAAGCGGCAGCAGAAAATCTATTTTCAGATCTCCGGCGCAGGCCACGAGGCGCTGCAGGTGGGCGCGGCCCTGGCCATGCGCCCCGGATACGACTGGTTTTTCCCCTACTATCGGGATCGCGCGCTGTGCCTGACGCTGGGCGTCACGCCGGAAGAAATGCTGCTGCAATCGGTGGGCGCGGGCACGGATCCGGCCAGCGGCGGCCGCCAGATGCCGACCCACTGGGGCAGCCGCGCGCTCAATATTGTCAGCACATCTTCCTGTACCGCTTCACAGGTGCTGCACGCCGTGGGCTGCGCGGAGGCCGGGCGCTATTTCAGCCGCCACCCCCAAGCCGCGGCCGCTGCCGACGGCGACTACCGCGCTTTCCGCGATGTGACTTTTCACGGAGATGAGGTAGTCCTCACGCTGCTGGGTGAAGGTTCCACCTCGCAAGGCGAGTTCTGGGAGGCGCTCAACACCGCCTCCAACCAAAAGCTGCCGGTCATCTTTTGCGTGGAAGACAACGGCTACGCGATCAGCACGCCGGTGGAGGTGAACACGCCGGGCGGCAGCATCTCCCGTCTGGTGGCCAACTTTCCGAATTTCTACTTTGCCGAGGTGGACGGCACCGATCCAGTAGCCTGCCTGCATGCCTTTCAGGCCGCCGTAGCCCACTGCCGCGCGGGCCTGGGACCGGCCTTCGTCCACGGGCATTGCATCCGCCTGTATTCCCATTCTCTCTCCGACGACGACCGCAATTATCGCGCCGGCGCCGAACGCGAGGCCGATGCCCTGCGCGATCCCCTGGCCAAGATGCAGATGCGTCTGCTGCGCGAGGGCATCTTGACGGAAGAACAGATTGACGCTCTGGAGCAGTCGCTGGATCGCGAAGTCGCCGAGGCTGCCGAGCGCGCGTTGGTTGCCCCGCTGCCCAAGGTTGAAGGCATCACCGAGCAGGTGTACTCCGAAGACCTGGACCCAACCCGCAGGGGATTCGCCTCCGAGCAGATTGCCGCGCCGGGAACCGCCGGCGGCGGCAAGGCGGGCAGTTCCAAGGGCGGCGAGCCGCGCACCATGGCCGACCTCATCAATGCCTGCCTGCACGACGAGATGCGACGCGACCCGCGCATCATCGTCTACGGCGAGGATGTGGCCGACGCCAGCCGCGAAGCCGCGCTGGCCGAGGTCAAGGGCAAGGGCGGCGTTTTCAAGATTACCGCCGGACTGCAAACGGAATTCGGCTCCGAGCGGGTCTTCAACTCCCCCTTGGCCGAGGCCAACATCGTGGGCCGGGCCATCGGTTACGCCGCCCGCGGCATGAAGCCGGTGGTCGAGATTCAGTTCTTCGATTACATCTGGCCGGCCATGCACCAGATCCACAACGAGCTGGCCCCCATGCGCTGGCGCTCCAACGGCGAGTGGGCCTGCCCGGTGGTGATGCGCGTGCCCATCGGCGGCTACCTGACCGGCGGCTCCATCTATCATTCGCAATCCGGCGAGAGCATCTTCACGCATATTCCCGGCCTGCGCGTGGTCTTCCCCTCGAATGCCCTGGACGCCAACGGACTGCTGCGCACCGCCATTCGTTGCGACGATCCGGTGCTGTTTCTCGAACACAAACGGCTCTATCGCGAGACCCACGACCGCGCCCCTTATCCTGGGCCGGAGTTTGCCATTCCCTTCGGCAAGGCCCGCATCGCGCGTCCCGGCAAGGACCTCACGCTGGTCACGTACGGCGCACTGGTGCCGCGCGCCCAGCAGGCAGCCGAGAAGGCCCACCGGCAGCACAATGTCGATGTGGAGATCATCGACCTGCGCACGATCAACCCGTATGACTGGGAGGCCATCGCCGCTTCGGTCCGCAAGACCAACCGGGTGATCGTGGCCCACGAGGATATGCTCAGTTGGGGCTACGGAGCGGAGATCGCAGCCCGCATCGGCGATGAACTCTTCCACTATTTGGACGCCCCGGTTCGCCGCATTGGCTCGATGGACACATTTGTGGCCTACCAGCCAGTGCTGGAAGACGCAATCCTGCCTCAGCCGGAGGGCATTCTCAAGGCGATTCTTGATCTGAAGGCTTTTTAGGCGCCTTTGGGTCTGCGGTCATGAGAAATCCCTCAGAATGACGGACGTAAGCTGGATTTGTGTCCGAAAACGAGACAATGACTCGCTCTATGCGCTTGATTTTGCAATCTTGTAACCTCCTATTCATCTTGGCCCGGTAACCTTATCTTGGTGATAGCCCACGTGCCAGAGATTCGCATCTCCCAAACTCAGTTGATGTCGGAGACCGGCTCGCCCAGCGAGCAGCCTGCGGCAGAGCCGGGGCCGCATGAAGTTTCCGCGATTCGCACTTTTCTGCTGGCGCGCGGCAACTCGGCCTTGGCCGACCGGGTCTTTCGCTGGTTCATGGTGCTGTGCGCGCTCAGCATCTTCGCCATTGTGGGTCTGATCGCCTGGCAACTGGTGGTGCGTTCGCAGTTGGCATGGCACAAGCTGGGCTTTGGCTTCTTTTACCAGGCCTTTTCCGACTCCTACACCCACCAGCGCGTCTACTGGGATCCGGGCAACGAGCAATTCAGCGCTCTGCCCTTCATTTACGGCACTTTGGTCAGCTCGTTTCTGGCCCTGCTGATGGCCGTGCCGCTGGCTATTGGTCTGGCCATCTTCCTCACCGAAATGTGCCCCAAGGTGCTGCGCGGGCCGCTGGCCTTTCTCACCGAGCTTCTGGCCGCCATCCCCAGTGTGATCTACGGGCTTTGGGCGGTTTTTGTGCTGGTGCCGCTCTTGCGGGAGCATGTCAACCCGCTGCTCATTCAATCCTTCGGCTGGACAGGATTTTTCAGCGACGATAACCCCACCGGGCTGGGCTTTCTGACTGCGGGCGTCATTCTGGCCATCATGATCCTGCCCATCATCTCGTCGCTGACCCGCGAGGTGATGATCGCGGTGCCGCACTCGCAGCGCGAGGCGGTACTGGCCCTGGGCGCCACCCGCTGGGAGATGATCCGCATGGGCGTGCTGCGCAACGCCCGCATCGGCATTGTCGGCGCCGTCATCCTCGGCCTGGGGCGTGCGCTGGGCGAGACCATGGCGGTCACCATGGTCATCGGCAACACGCCGGAGATTCACCGTTCCGTGCTGGCCAATGGCAGCACCATGGCCTCGGTGATTGCCAACCAATTCACCGAAGCCGTGGACGACCTGCACCTGAGCGCTCTGATCGAACTCGGCCTGGCGCTGTTTATCGTGACCATCATCGTGAACGCCCTGGCGCAACTGCTGGTCTGGATGGTCACCCGCGGCGCTCCGGCGCGCGCCAACTAATGTAGATGCCTGTGGAGAAGCATGTGCGGCTGGAAGTTCATCCAATGCGAGCCCGATTCCGGGCGCTGACCGACTACACGGTCACGGCGCTGGCGATTCTGGCGACGGTACTGGTGGTGGCCCCGTTGGTGGCCATCTTCGGCTACCTGGTTTTCAAGGGCGCCAGCTCGCTGAATCTGGCCTTCTTCACCTCGATTCCACAGCCGCCGGGCGAAAACGGCGGAGGTATGTCCAACGCTATTCTGGGCTCCGGGATTCTGCTCGGGCTGGCCAGCGCCATCGGGGTTCCCCTGGGCATCGGCGGCGGCATCTTCCTGGCCGAGTTCGGCCGCGGAACCAGACTGGCCAACGCGGTGCGCTTCACCGCCGACGTGCTCAACGGCGTGCCCTCCATCGTGATGGGCCTGGCCATTTACTCGCTGATCGTGGTGCCGCAGGGGCATTTTTCGGCTCTCTCTGGAGGCGTGGCCTTGGGCATCATGATGATTCCTACAGTCTGCCGCACCACCGAAGAGATGCTGCTGATGGTGCCCCACGCGGTGCGCGAGGCAGCTCTTGGACTGGGCGTTCCCAACTGGCGCTCGGTGCTGTCGATTACCGTGAAGACCGCTTCGCCGGGCATCATCACCGGCTGCATGCTGGCCTTTGCGCGCGTGGCCGGCGAGACCGCCCCGCTCATCTTCACCGCGCTGGGCAACCAGTTCATGAGCACCAGCCTCAATGAGCCGATCGGCGCCCTGCCGCTGCAGATTTACGTGTACGCCATCTCTCCCTACGACGATTGGCACCGGCTGGCGTGGGCCGGGGCCCTGGTCTTGATTGCACTGATTGTGATGGCGGTTTCCCTGGTGCGCTTTGTCACCAGCCGCGGGGTTTTGAAAGGGGCAAGCTAAAAGGCATTTCTGCCAAGAACCGCATATTGGAAATATGCCTTTTGAAATGTCATTGCGTGTCGCGATATTTTGAGAAAATCGCGGCTTGAGAACTTCGGATTCTGCCAAGTGAGTCAAGGAGAAATACGCACGTGGGCGTCGGCATTGAAGTCACCAACCTGAATGCGTGGTACGGCACAAATCACACGCTGCAGGACATCAATCTGCACATTCCGGCCAATCATGCGACGGCGCTGATTGGCCCTTCGGGCTGCGGCAAAAGCACCTTTGTGCGCTGCATCAATCGCATGCACGAGACCAATCCCATCGCCCGGGTCACCGGCTCGGTGCGCATCGGCGAACTGGACATCTACGCCGACGCCAAGCCGGTGGAGATTCGCCGCCGCGTGGGTATGGTTTTCCAGCGCCCCAATCCCTTTCCCACCATGTCCATCTACGACAACGTGGCTGCGGGGCTGAAGCTGAACGGCTACAGCAACCGCCAAGCGCTGGACGAGATCGTGGAGCGCTCGCTGAAGAACTCAGCGCTGTGGGACGAGGTGAAGGACGACCTGAAGAAGAAGTCCGGCGCCAGCCTCTCCGGCGGCCAGCAGCAGCGGTTGTGCATTGCGCGCGCCCTGGCCGTGGACCCCGAGGTGCTGCTGATGGACGAGCCGGCTTCGGCCCTCGACCCGGTCTCCACCTCCAAAATCGAAGACCTGATCTTTCAACTGAAGTCGCAGTACACCATAGTGATTGTGACGCACAACATGCAGCAGGCGGCCCGCGTGGCGGAAAAGACCGGCTTCTTTTTGAACGGCCGCATGGTGGAGTTCGACTCCACCCACAAGATATTCACCAACCCCAGCGACAAACGCACGGAAGACTACATTACAGGCAGGTTCGGATGACACGCATACGCTTTCAGCAAAGCCTCGACGATTTGAAGGAGCAACTGCTGGTGATGGCCGGTCTGGCCGAGCAGTCGATCCAGCGCGCCATTGAAGCCTACCGGGTGCGCGACCTGTCCATCTGCGATCTGGTCAACCGTTCGGAGATCGCCATCAACCGGATGGAGCGGGACATCGACCAGACGGCGCTCGACCTGCTGGCCATGGAGCAGCCCATGGCCATCGACCTGCGTTTCATTCTCAGCGTAATCAAGATCAACGCCGACCTGGAGCGGGTGGGCGACGCGGCCAAGAGCATCAGCGACCGGGTGCGCAGCATGGAGCAGATGGCCGAGGCCGAGCTGCCGGTGGACATTCCGCGCATGGCCGGATTGGCGGCTGAGATGGTGCGCAAAAGCCTGCAGGCCTTCATCGAGGGTGACGCTGAAAAGGCCCGCACAGTGCTCACCATGGACGACGCCGTGGACGCCATGAATCGCTCGGCCTATAAGTCGTTGACCGGGGTCATGGAAGAGCAGGGCCAGTTGGCCCCGCAGGCCCTGAACGCGCTGATGATCTGCCGCAACCTGGAACGGGTGGCCGACCACGCCACCAACATCTCCGAGGACGTGATCTTCTGGGTGCAGGGCGCAGACGTGCGCCACCACAAGAGCCTGAAGACAGCCCCCGACCCGCACGCGATGGGGTAGAGCTTGTCTCTACTGCTGAAACCTCAACGCGAGAGGGGCTTTGCAGCCGCATCTGGAGCCGGGCCCCACGGCAACACGACCGAGGGAAGGCAGTTCGGCCCTTCCGCGCTGGCCTTCAGGATTCCCTGCGTCTTGCCAGGCACGTAGGGGAAAACGGCAATCACCGCGTGGCCGTTCTCATCTGTATCCATTTCCTTGCTGATGGATTCGCCCGCAGACTCCAAAACCAAGGGAATTTTATCTTTCGCTGGAAATCCGTCCATCACCACCAACACCGACTTTGCCGCTGGCTGCGCGAGCCACACTTCCAGCCTGCATCCCCGCTCTACCGTCGCGACAGGATGGGGAACCAGAGTGGCGTAGATCCGCATCTGTCCATCTCTCTGCGCGAGAAGATAGCGTACCGGCTCCGCGCTGCCGGTCATCGGCGCCACCTCGAACTCGTCATCGGCCTTAAAGCTCAGTTCCTGGTCAGCCGTTGATTCGTGCAGCAGCAACAGGCCTTGTCCATTCACATAAATATCGCGGGTATCTGCCGAAAAATCCTTGCTCAAAGTCCAGGTGCCGAAGACAAAAACCTTGTCTTCGGCAGCGCCTTCGGCAAAGACGCGATAGTGCTCCGGCGCCGCGGCATTCGGCGTTGCCGGTTCGACGATCTTCTCAAAGTGCAAGCTCAATCCCGACGGGTTCAGAGCGCCGGCCGAATCGCCCCAGTGAGCTTGAAGCCCCAGATGGTAGAGCAATTCCTTGGAGGGAGTCGGCTGCCCCTTGAAAAGCGCGTAACTGATGTTGCCTGAGCGTTTTTGCCCATGGGATACGACCGGGGAAAACAACAAAACACAGAACGACATACAAACAATGAGGCGAATCTTAGAGAACATACATCTAGTGTCCACGATGTGGTTTGCAAACGCAACCGGTTTCGGGGAAGATTCCAGTGACCTTCGAGCGCACTTCCGGCGAGTGATCCTTCCCCACCTCCCCATTGAAAACCTGAAAAGCAAGCTTGCGCTGTGCGCAAATGCTCTATTCTGAAAGAGGAGAGACGCTTTGCAGAAGTATCTGTTCATCGCCGCCGGGGGCGCGCTGGGCGCAATCACCCGCTACTGGGTGGGATCGACGGTTGCGGGGCGCATGGGAACCAGGTTTCCCTACGGTACCTTCGTCATCAACATGACCGCCTGCGTCATTATCGGTTTCTCGCTCACCTACCTGGACAAGCGCGCGGGGTTGAGCCCGGCCTGGCGATTCTTCATTCCCATTGGCTTCATCGGCGCTTACAGCACCTTTTCCACCTATGAATGGGAGACTCTTTCCACCTTGCGCGCGGGCGCATTTGCTTTGGCCGCGCTGTACGCCGTGGGCAGCCTGATTGTGGGTTTAGCCGCCACCTGGTGCGGCATTCTGCTGGCGGAAACCATCTCCTGAGCGCGGTTCGCCGCGCACCGTCGCGGCGGGTTGCGATAGAATCCTGATTCCGAGCACGGAGAGTGAAATGCTGCAACCCGGAAAAGCCGTCAAAGTCGCCATCTATCTGAGCGACGGAGCCACCCATCACGGGGTTCCGACCTACCCCAGCATCCTTGATTTTCTCTTCTATCGTGGCGTTTCCGGGGCCACGGTGACCAAGGGCATTGCCGGCTTCGGCGCGGATCACCACATGCACGCTGCCAGCGTAGTGGAGATCAGCGACCACCTCCCCATCAAGATCGAATTCATCGAGAGCCGCGAAAAGGTGGAGGCGATTCTGGGCAAGCTGGAAGAACTGGCCGGCAGCGGGCTGATCGAGATGCAGGAGACCACGGTGGCCAAGCCGGCCCAACTGACCAAACCCAGGCAGCCGGTAACTCCCGCCCACCTGAAGATCGAAGGCCAGGCGCAGATGATGCGCATCTACCTGAGCGAAGAGGACCGCTGGCAGAACAAGCCTCTTTACGAAGCTCTGGTCGAGGCCATGCGCGCCAACGATATCGCCGGCGTCACCGTCTATCGCGGCATTCTGGGCTACGGCGCTCACCGCCGGGTCCACAAGGACAAGCCGCTGCTCAGCTCGCACCACGGCTCGGTGATGCTTTCGGCCATCGACACGGCCGAAAAACTGCGCGCCTTCCTCCCTCTTGTTGACCAGATGGTCGCCGAGGGCCTGGTGGTCTTTTCTGACGTGGACATCATCAAGTATGCATATCGCCCGCTGGACACCGGGACGCCGGCCACCGAGCCCACTCCCGCCAATCCGTAAAGAGGCCCGCTCATGAAAGATGAATGCCCCGCGCGCATGGTACACATCAATTTCGGCGAAGACGACCGCTGGCAAGGCAAGCCGCTGCATGAAGCCATCCTGGCCAGGTGCAAGGAGCTGGGCATTGCCGAGGTCATCGTCTTCCGCGGCATTCAGGGCTACGGACCCAGCACCCGCATCCATCGCTCCAGCCACTGGAGCTTCTCCAAGGACGCGCCCGTCCAGATGACCATCATCGACAGCGAAGCGCAGATTGCCCTTCTGCTCCCCGCGCTCGATGAGATGGTCGCCGAGGGCCTGGTCGCCGCCTCCACTGTCCAGGCCGTTCGCTATTCGCGGACGCCCGAGCAGGCCGCAGCGAAGTCCTAGCGCTTCCCTTGCCCGCTATTTGGCCGAGGTAAACGGCGAAGCAGGCAGCCCCGCGCCATTGAACAGATTGCACTGCGGGCTGTTGGCCCAGCCATAACGCACGGTGACCGGCTCACGCACCATCGGGCTGATCGCCACCACCGTATCGCCTTCGATGCGGGCCACGGCAGGCCAGAACTTTCCATCCCGTCCCGCTACCTCGAAGCCGGTCAGATCGCCACCCTTGGCCGTCAGTCCCTGGGCGTGATCGAACCAGACGCGCATCGCATTAGCCTCGGTGGTTGCCTGGCGATACAGTGGCCCGGAGTATTCAATGGCCTCGCCGTAGCTGAGCGAGCGCGCCGCCCGCGCCAGGCGCAGGCCCACGTCCAGTTTGTCGGTCGGATGCACATTGTCCGGGTTGCCGATGTCGATAGTCACGGCCATGGCGGTATTGCGCAACTCCAGGGCTTTCAATTGCCCCTCGCGAATCGTGGCCCAGTCTTCCAGCGGCGTCGATTTGAAGTTGGAAATCTGCACGTAAAGGACGGGGAACGCTCCTGCGCCCCACTGCCCGCGCCAGTCTTCAATCAAGGTCCGGAAGAGGCGGCCGTAGAGCGGAGCGCGCTGCAAAGCGCTATTGCTTTCGCCCTGATACCAGATCACGCCGCGAATGGGGAACGGCGTGAGCGGCGCGATCATCCCGTTCCACAGCAGCCCCGGAGCCCAGGATTCCAGCGGCGGGTGCCAGGGAAATTGCGGCTCTGGCCTGCCCTGCGCCTTGGCCTCCTGGATTTGCTTCTGCTGGTACTGGTCCTCCAGCAACTCATCCGCCTCGCGGTCCGTCATCTCGCCGCGCGAAACGAACAAAGGCGCCAGCGACGCGTCCGCGCCCAGCGCAGTCAGCCGCGTCCAGGACTCGGCCACCGTGCCGCCCCAGTCCGACTCGATCACGCCCACCGGCACTTTCTCCCGCTGCTCGATCTCACGGGCAAAGTACCAGGCGGCGGCGGAAAACTGCTTCGCCGTCTCCGGCGATGAAGCCGCCCAGCCAGCAGTGTCGATGTCGTCCTGCGCGTACGCGGCAGCATTGTGGTTCACCACCAGCAGGCGTATGCGCGGGTTGGACGCATGGGGCAGGTCCGCATCGGCTGTTGCCGCCTGGTGCATTTTAAACTCCATATTCGATTGCCCCGAAGCCAGCCACACGTCGCCCACCAGCACGTCGTCCAGCTTCAGGATCTGCCCCGGAGAAGCATGTCCGGTCTCCGCCGTGGGCGTCCCCTGCACGGTCATCTGAAACGGACCGCCGGCCGCGCCCGGCTTCAGGTACAAGCTCCACCGGCCCAGCTCTCCGGCCCGCGTCACGCCGACTTCGCCGCGAAAGTTCACGCTCACGAATTCTCCCGGCGACGCCATCCCCCATACCTGCACCGGCAGGTCGCGCTGGATCACCATGTGGCTGGCGAGAATTTTGGGTAACGTCACTTGCGCGCACAACGTCGCCCCCGGCAGCAGGGCGGCAAGAAGCAGATTTCGCAATTTCACGGGGTACCTCGCGGAATGAAGTATCGCCGAAGCGCTTCCGCCGATCCTCCAGCGGAAAAACATCGGAAAGAGATCGATACCATCGTAAACGATTGCTCTTGGCCATTTCTCGATTTATCGAAGGTTGAGAAAATTCTGGTGCAACTTTTTCCGAATCATGGGTCAAATTTTATAATAGGATATTGCTGTCCGCGGCGGTTTCCTGATGAATTTATCAAGCCGCATCGCAGCAATCATGCATTCCATTCACCGCAAGCGGGCATACCGAATATCGATTCAAACTCCTCACCAGAATCAGTTGACCTGGAGGACCGATGCTCATCCCGCGAAAGCTGCAACCATCTGCATTTGCTCTCATGGTCCTGGCAGCCTTGTTCCCGGCCGCCGGCCGCGCACAGGCAGCCCTGCTGATGGAGCAGCCCTACGGCTTCTTCGGCTCCATCAATCCGACCGGGCACAACGCCGTCTATTTTGCGCGCATCTGCGCCGCAACTCCCATCAAGCTGCGTCGTTGTCAGGCCGGTGAAAGGGGTGCGGTCATCTCCCGCTACCAAGGAATCGACGGCTACGACTGGGTGGCGATTCCGCTAGTCCCCTATCTCTATTCCGTCGAAGATCCATCCGATGTTCCCGCCCGAGCCAATCGCGAGACCGTCCGGCGCCTGCGCGGGCGCTATCGCGAAACCCATCTGCTCAGCCTGGGCAACGACCTGCGCCCCGGCAGCCTGCTGCATGGCGGATGGACTGAGTTGGTCGGCGTCTCCTACGAGCGGCGCATCTACGCCTTCCGCTTTGCCACCACCGAGGCCCAGGACGATGCCTTCATCGCGCGCATGAACGCCGCAACCAATCGTTCGCGTTTCAACCTGCTCTTCGACAACTGCTCGGATTTTGCGCGCCGCATCCTCAATCTCTACTTTCCCGGCGCTTTCCGGCGCAGCCTTTTTCCCGACGCTGGCATGACCACCCCCAAGCAACTGGCCTACAAGCTGGAACGTAATGCCCGCAAGCATCCGGAGATGCAACTGACCATCCTCGATATTCCGCAGATTCCCGGCTATCGCCGCTCCAGCCGCTCCAACAAAAGCATCGCTGAGTCGCTCGTCACCACCGGCTACGCCATTCCCATCGCGGTGGCCAATCCCTACCTTGCCGGAGGAATTTTCGTCGATTATCTGGTGCGCGGCCGGCACCATCTCATCCCCCGCTATCCGCTGCGCGTCGAGCCGGAGGAATTGTCAGCGTTGACAGCCCCTGCCCGCGAGACCGACAATCCCCTGAGCGCAGGTGTGCAGGCCCCCAACGCCGCTGCCCCCGGTTCCGAGAAAACGGAGGATACCGCCGCAGCCAACTCCGGCCTGAGAGAAATTAAGGACGCCCATGAGTAAATCCGTTCCGCAGAATCTCAAGAACCACGGCCGTCTCGATCCGGCCTTCCACTATGTGCTGACCGCTGTTCTTTTTGCCAACCTGGTCTTCGCCATCGTCCACATGACTCGCCACCGGGCTGATGCATACTTCGCCGGCCCATGGTTCGTAGTCCTCTCGCTGGCGGCTTTTGTTGCGCTGCTCAGGCTGCGCACGTATCCGCTCAAGGTGCAGGACCGCGTCATCCGCCTTGAAGAACGGCTGCGCCTCCAGGCGCTGGCTCCCGCCGCCTGGCACACCCATATCTATCGCCTCAGCGAAGACCAGTTGATCGGCCTGCGCTTCGCCGCCGATGACGAAGTAGTCGAGCTGGCCAAGCAGGCCCTCGAGCAGAACCTGAACCGCAAGCAGATCAAAGAGCGCATCCAAAACTGGCGCGCCGACAACTGGCGCGTCTGACCACCTGAAGTTCATGTATATTTTTTCTTTTGACACCCCCCCGAATCGAAGCAGCGTATCAAATAGAAAAGGTTGGGGATTAAAACTCCGGCCTAACGCACATTTTCCCCGTTTCGTGAGCTGGACCCACGTAGAGAGAATGGCTGATGTAGCCCCCTCCGGCCCCGGCACGCCGCCCGTGTAACCGAATGGCCTGTGAATGCACGCCATTCGGAAATTGAGCGTCAAGTGAAAATGGGCCAGACAAAGAGTGACCCGCGTATAATGTTTGTTATGTCCAGATGCAAGAGGTTTCTATCGGGCATGCTGCCCGCTTGCGGTGCGTTTGCCGTGGTCTTGATGGCCGGTTGTCACAGCAACATCTCCGGGTCCTATCTCGCCGGTGACAACAGTGCCGTGGTTTGGCTCCAGGTCGTTCGGACGCCAGACAATCATCTGACGGGCCAAATTGCAACAAACGTCCTAAAGCCGGACGGCACCATAGAACAAAATTCCGTGTCAATCAACGGGGCTGTTGACGGGGAGAACGTGACAATCCAGGGTAGCCGGTTCTTTGGTCTGGAGTCGTTTGTTCTCTCGGGAACGCTGAGCAGGAATGTATTGACACTGACCGGGGCGCAATCTGTTCCGCTTACTTTCACGCGCTCAACGCCCGCTGAGTTTCAGGCGAAAGTGGCTGCATTGAACGCTCACTCCAAAAGCATCATCCAAGCGAAGGTGGTTGCCCAGGCTCAACAAAGAACATTTCAGGCACAGGCAAATTTTGTTTCGCAGATTGACCAGCTCACCCGAAGAATGGCCCAATTCGATTCCGAGGCGGACGTTCACCTTGGCAGGTTCCCCGGTGCGGAAAAAGGCTATGAGGGAATCACCGCGAAGGTAGGCGCGTATGTTGCACGCGAACGCCAACTCGCAGGGAATCCAAATGCTGAAGTAGCACGCGGACAGCTCTCCGTTGCTGCAAATCAGGCGTCAATTCAGACGGACCAAATGCACTATCAGGGAGAGTCGCTACAATCATCTCTTGAAACGAATGTGAAGCCCATAGCGGACCAGGCAACGGCTTTTGAGCAGCAATGCCACACTGTACCGCAGAACAGCGGCAATTTGACCTCGGAAGAAATTCAAAACATCAATGCGGCTTGTGGTCGGCTTGAAAGCGCCGTGACCCCATTCAGACAGAAATTCGGTGCCATGTCCGCCGGTCTTGCTCATCTTGAGCAGGTTTACCGGGATGAACATGGCAAGCAACAACAACTTCTCCAGACAGCGCAGAGATTGGAGTAGTCAAGACTTGCGCTAAGCGTGTGGCCGGGTGATGTCAGCAGAGCAAATCAATCTCGCAATCGCGCTCTTTACCTTTGCCGCCGCATGTGCGGCGTGGTGGTCTGCCATTGCTGCAAAGAGGCAAGGTGACGCGGCGTGGGAGCAAGTTAAGTTGCAACGCCCAAGGCCGGTGCTAGTTGTTGAAGGGCATTGGAATCTCGAAACGGATGCGGACGGGCAAAGCGGCTTTGTGATACGGAACGTCGGCTCAAGTCCGGCATTTGACATCGACATCTCAGAAATTGAAGGGCCTCTCGTTCCATCGGTGCGATATTCCGAGCGCCTCATCACGGAACGGATATTTGTCATCGGCGAAGGGTGCGAGGTGCATGCTGCTCAGTACAGATGCACACCCGGCAATCAGTTTGACCGGGACGCGGCGTTCACTTTCTTGAAAGTTGCGGGGCAGTCCTTCGCTCCCACGGACGACGCGGGCACCCCACTTCACCACACGCTGAAATTCAACCTGACGTACTAGACATTGGACGGCAGGCGATTCACAACGCGATGCACCATTCTTTTCCATTTGGGTTTGGGTGCGTTCGCGAAAATTGCTCCGGATGCCAGTTGGGTAGGTGCGAATAATCCAGACAAAATTTAGGCAGGTAAGGACGCTGGTTTTGGGCCACAACTGGTAAGTTTTGACCCACGACTGTCACCGCGCGTTTTTAAGGGCTTGCATGGGTTAAATGGCAAGGTCACAATTAGCCCATGTAATATGGCGATGCCCGCGTATCGACTGACGACCAGAGTACGCGCCTCTCAGCTCGCTGCCTTGAAGCGGGCCGAATGCAAGACGCTTTTCAAGGACGAGGGCTTGAATGGAGTCATTGTGCATGCTGCTTACGCAGCGGATGAACGTTGACACCCCCAGCCGGGAGCTGTGGGGGGGGCGCGGGGGGGGGGCCCGGAGGCACAAAATAAAAAAAAAAAAAAAAAAAAAAAAAAAAA
>VFSW01003635.1_pt1 | contig 23113 bp, 19 predicted proteins | sample 5358111 | NCBI WGS metagenome assembly VFSW01 (sample SAMN11554181, study PRJNA540505) | mine drainage metagenome | isolation source: sediment from site ElyBrook_90M | place: USA: Ely Copper Mine, Vershire, VT | collected 2017
CCCTAACTGCGAGTACATGAAAAAGCGGCTTTGGCGGGCCTGGCCCCCAAGCCCGGAGTCGTAGCAGTGAGTCTGGAACATCAGCACGCAGGCCAGTCCGCGCATCCAGTCGATGTAGGCGAGGCGCGGTTTTGCGGGACTTGGCGGGCTCATGAGGTCGAGATCGGCAGTATACGGCAGGGAGCCGGAAACGCAGAGTTTGGCCGTGCGTGCTGCCGGTCACACCGCGTGTACTCCCGATTGCACCCGGTTTTTTCCGGTTTTCACCCGCTGGTTCCGGTCCCCATGACCGAAAATGCTGAATTCTGAACATCCAACAGATGTCATCTTTGTGTCGCCGATGCAACCTTCGAGACAACCCACTTGATCGAAGATGGGATAGCCGTTATAAGCTTAGACACAGCCTAAAATGCACGACTGGCAGGGAGCGTTTATGTCGAAGAGTAGGGTCTTTTTGTGTCTGGCGTCGATTTGTGTTGTTTTGTCCAGCCTGGGTTTTGCCGCAACGCAGGATCGAATTCGCGGTGCGTTGACCGGGGCGACCGTGCAGTTGCGCGGGAACGTCCATCACCTGGCGCAGCCGCAATTTGATCAGGGGGCGGTCGATCCGGCCATGCCCCTGGGGACGATCACGCTGCTCACCCTGCCCACTGCCGCCCAACAGACCGCCCTGATCCCACTGCTGGCCCAGCCGCAGGCCCGCAACTCTCGGAACTTGCCTAAGTGGCTCACGCCTGAGCAATACGCCGACCGATTCGGACTGAGCCAGCACGATATCCAGCAGATCGTCGCCTGGCTGCAATCGCAGGGATTCACCACGGTCCATCCCGCGCGCGGGCGCAACTGGGTTTCGTTCACCGGCACCGCGGCCCAGGTGCAGAGCGCATTCGGAAGCGAAATCCACCGGTTCAACGTGAACGGCGAGATGCACTACGCCAATGCGACTGCGCCCAGTATTCCGGCCACCCTGGCGGGTATCGTGACTGCGTTTCGCGGATTGAACGATTTTCGTCCGAGGCCGATGAACCACAAGCGAATACGGCCGTATTGGTACAGCTCGAAATACGGAGACTTCATTGCCCCGGGCGACGTGGCCACAATTTATGACATCAACACGCTCTACAACTCTGGCGTTGACGGTACGGGGCAGAAGCTGGCTGTAATGGGACAAACCGATATTTATCTCGCTGATCTGAATGATTTCCGAGCGGGTTTCGGGCTCTCGTCTCTCAGTTGCACGACCAACGCCACTACGGGCGTTATCACTTCCTGCAGCGACCCGCATTTTCAATACCTGTTGTATGGAACCGACCCGGGACTTTCGACAAACGGTGACATCAGCGAGGCTGACCTGGACTTGGAATGGTCTGGTGCGGTCGCCCGTGGTGCCCAGATTATTTACGTTAATTCGTCTGACACATTCACCTCCTTCTATCAGGCAATCGACAACAATCTCGCGCCGGTGATTAGCTTGAGCTATGGCGAGTGCGAGTTCTACGACAATTACGTTCTTGCCCCACCTCCGGGAGAAACGATTTCACACGAAGGCGAGTTGCAGAAGGCGAACGCTCTGGGAATTACGTTTGTGAATTCCAGCGGGGATAGTGGCGCTGCGGAGTGCGACTACCATGCCACCGTGACGAGCACGAATCTTGCTACTCAAGGGTTGGCTGTGAGTTATCCCGCTAGTAGCCCGGAAGTGACTGGTACCGGCGGAACGGCGACTCTCCTCGCGGACTGGGGCAACCACACGTATTGGGGGACGACGAACGATGCCAACGGTGGCTCGGCCCTTTCGTTCGTTCCGGAACAGGCGTGGAACGACGACCTCGAAATTTCTCAGTACTGCCAGCAGAATACAGGGACACAGGATCCGGGATACCCTTTCTGTCATCAGGGCGGCCAGACGGCCCATCCCGGTGGGGTTCCAATAACCAGCGAGGCGACAGCACAGACCGATATCGGCATCTCCTCCACCGGTGGCGGGGCTAGTAACTGCTTCACTCAAAATTCGAACTTCTCAGCTTGCGTGTCCGGCTTCCCAAAGCCTTCCTGGCAGACGGTGACGGTTTCTGGACAATCAGGTGTACGGCTGTCTCCAGACATCTCCTTCCTAGCCTCGCCCAATTTTCCCGGGTACGTTTTCTGCACGCCGTTGTCGGAACTCGGTCAGTCAGGTACTACGAGCAGTTGCGCTAACGGAATCTCCACCGCCGTTGACACCAATCTCTCGATTATCGGCGGGACATCGGCCTCCGCTCCAGTCTTTGTGGGTATGGTGGCCCTCCTTAACCAATACACGAGCAGTGCCGGGCAAGGAAACATTAATCCTTCGCTCTACCAACTCGCTGCCACAACGCCAAAGGCGTTTAACGACACAACAACCGGTGACAATAAGGTTTACTGTCAGGTAGGGACTCCAGCGGGCCAATTATCTTCGCTGATATGCCCCTCGTCGGGAGTGATCGGCTACACGGCATCGACTGGATATGACTTAGCCACCGGATTGGGTTCTCTTGACGTAAACAATTTCGCTGTGGCCCTGGCCAGTCCGCCTGACTTCACCGCGAGTTCTCCTACAACCAGCCTCAGCCTGATTCCAGGAGAAAACGGAACAGCCACCATCACGGTAACTCCTGTCAATAATTTCAGTGGCCCGGTTAGCTTTGCCTGCTCCGGGGCAACGAGCGGCACGACGTGCTCGTTCAGCCCGACCACAGTAACCCCAAATGGTGGACCTGTTACTACGACCGCCACCATCACGGCTGGTGCGAGCGGAACGGCCACATTGGGCATCACCGCGACGACCGGGGTATTGAGCCAACTCTCCCATCCAGCCGCGTCCATTGCACTGACCGTTGCGAGTGCGACTTTCTCCGTGACTGCGTCCATTCCCGGCGGGACACTCACAGTAGCCCAAGGCCAGACCACAGGCCCGGTGAACATGACCGTCCAAAGCACAAGTACGCCTTCGTTCATTGTCAGCAGCGGATCGAGTACACAAACGGCTCTGCCTGTAACCTACAGCTGTACCGGACTTCCCACCGAAGCCGTCTGTACCTTCAGTCCGGCCGCGACCACCCAGTCAACCTCGGTAACGCTCACCATCACCACGGCGGCGCCAGTTGGCAGGTTGCAGCGGCCCATTGATCGTAGAGGCAGGATCTTCTATGCGGTCCTGCTCCCGGGACTGCTCGGTATCTTCCTGACGTTCGGCTCACGCAAGCGTTCGCTGGGCGGGATGCGGATGTTTGGGCTGATCCTGGTGCTCGGATGCGCGACGTTGTGGACAGCCTCCTGCGGCGGCAGTTCCAGCAGCAGCACTCCCAAGAACCCGGGGACTCCAACCGGCACTTCGACCGTAACAGTCAATGCCACGACCAGCGGATCGAGTCCGATCACCGCGAATCCCACGGTGACGTTCACGTTGAAAGTCACGCCATAACTCAAACAGCAGAACAAAGGGCGCCCTGCATGTGTTCATGCGGGGCGTTTTTTTTTTGTCGCATAACGAGTCGCGAGAGCAGGTCGCGGGCGCGAAGTAGACGATGGGAAGTAGCCGTGGAGGTAGCCGTGGAAGAGCGGCGCTTTCAGCGCCGCGTTAAAGGGCAGGGACAACGCGGGCTTCAGCCCCAGTGGTTGCATTCCTATCTGCGAAGGACGCTTTGCACACATCCCTGCCTCGCCGCCTGGTCTCTTTGCGTTCTCCTCCTTGCTTCTGCGAAACTGAGAACTGACTCCTGACCCCTGCCATGGGCCGCATCCACGTTCTTTCCGAAACCGTTGCCAACCAGATCGCCGCCGGCGAGGTTGAGGCGTTTTGCGGGCGCGAGCGTAGCGGGAACCCGCAGACGAAATCCCGGGAGAAGCGAGGGATCTCCAGCCGTGGGTAAGATCCACGTATTATCGGAGCAAGTCGCCAACCAGATCGCCGCCGGTGAGGTGGTGGAGCGGCCTGCGTCCGTGGTGAAAGAGATGCTGGAGAACTCGCTCGACGCGGGCGCGACGCGCATCAAGATCGGCGTGGAAGCTGGCGGGAAGAAACTCATCCAGATCACCGACAACGGATGCGGCATGGTGCGCGACGACGCCATGCTGGCCTTTGAGCGCCATGCAACCTCGAAGATCAAAAACACGGAAGATCTGCTGAGCGTGGCTACGCTGGGATTTCGCGGAGAGGCGCTCCCGTCGATCGCGTCGGTGTCGCGCCTGCGGCTGGAGACGCGCGCGGCGGAAGAGGCGGCGGGCACGGTCGTGGAGATCAATGGCGGAAAGATTGCACGGGTGGAAGAAGCGGGGCTGCCGCTGGGAACGTCGATCACGGTGCGCGATCTTTTCTTCAATACTCCCGCACGAAAGAAGTTTCTGAAGTCGGAGTCAACCGAGTTGTCGCATATCGCGTCGCTCGTAACGCATTATGCGCTGGCGCATCCCGATAAGCATTTCGAATTGCACTCCGCAACCAACGCCATGCTGGTGGCGCCTCCGGTGGCGGGATACAGCGAGCGCGTGTATCAGGTGTTCGGCAAGGAGACGCTCGATCAGTTGATTGCCGTGGCTTCGCGGCAGGCGCTGGAACGCGTGGGATTGCCGCAGCCTCCTCCGTGGCGGAGAGCAGGTTGGAGTGGCGCGGGCGCCCCCGCCCGCGAAACTGCCGGCGGTGAAGAGCCCGCCGAACAGGAGCCGGAATTCTTCGGAGAGATGCACCTCCACGGTTTTGTTTCGAAGCCGGAGATCCAGAAGCTCAACCGCAATTCAATTTTCGTGTTTGTAAATGGACGCCTGATCCGCGACCGGCTCGTGCAGCACGCCTTGACCGAGGCTTATCGCAACATCATTCCGCCGGCCGTGTATCCGGTTGTCCTGCTGTTTCTGGAGTTGCCGGCTGCTGAGGTGGATGTGAATGTGCATCCGTCGAAAACCGAGGTGCGTTTCCGCCAGCAGACTGTGATGCACGACTTCGTGCGCGACTCGGTGCGAGCGGCGCTGATGAAGGCGCGTCCGGTGCCGCAGTTCGTGACTGAGATGCGGGCGCATGCAACTGCCAGCCAGGCGCTGACCCCGGGAGCGCAGCCGTGGGAACCGTCGTCTGCAGGTGCGGGCCTGCCGGGTTCCGGCTATCGGCCTCCGGACGCCGGACAGCAAGCGCCGGGAGCCGATGCCGGCTTTGTACTGCAGGTGCCGGAGCCGGCACCGATCTCTGCCAGGCTTCAGTTCGAAGGCGGGATTGCCGTCGAAGCCAACGCGGCAATTCCAGTCGCACGCGGCTTGGAGTCTGCGCCTCTGAAGCCGAATTTCGCGGCCACTCTACCGACGCGGCAATTCGATACAGTCCCGGATGACGGTTGCTCCCCCGCCCTTGATGTGAGTGAAGAAGAACCGACGTTATCGTCGCTTGGCACGCTCAAACCGCTCGGGCAGATTCGGAATTCGTTCATCCTGGCAGTCAATGAAGATGGACTTTGGATTGTGGACCAGCATGTGGCGCACGAACGCGTGTTGTTCGAGCGCGTGCTGAAGCAGAGGGCAGCGCAAAGAGTGGAAAGCCAGCGGCTGCTGATGCCGATTGTGCTGGAGCTGTCCACTGCGCAGCAGGCGGTGTTCACGGAAATTTCGGACGAGCTCGCGCACAATGGATTCGAAGCCGAGCCGTTCGGAGCGCGCAGCGTGGCCGTGAAAGTAGCGCCGGCGGGAATAGAGGCTGCCGCAGTAGAGCGCATGCTGCATGAACTCCTCGACCAGTTCTCGCGCGAAGAGCAATCCCTGAACCTGGAGAAGATTCGCGCGCGCATCGCCGCCTCGATCGCATGCCATGCCGCGATCAAGGTAAACATGCCGCTGGAGCAGAACAAGATGGAATGGCTGCTGGCAGAATTGGCGAAAACCGATCACCCGATGTCCTGCCCGCACGGAAGGCCCGTGGTACTGCGGTATTCTGTGAAGGACATTCAGAAGGCGTTTAAGAGAATCTAGCTGTCGGCATTCAGTTATCAGCCTTCAGCCGGCGAAGATTTGGGCGATTGTCCGGCTGAATGCTAAGTGCTGAATGCTGAATGCGGCGTTATGACTGACCTCGAACTCCAACAATTGCGGCGCGAGAAGTGGCGGCTGGATGGGAAGCCCGTTCGGACCATCGAGCAGGCGCGCGCGTTTTTGGAGGAAGTGGGATTTTGCCTGATGTATCCGCAACGGCCGGCTTTGCCGGTGCCGACGTTCATTGGCGCGTTTGTGGGGGCGGACGACCGGTTGCCGGAATGGCAGCATGCATTCAAAGATCCGCGGGCGGCCGAGGCAACCGAGTTGATGGTGCGGCTGCTGCGTGAGCGGGCTGCGTGCGAGGCGAATCCGTTTGACGAGTATAACGGGTGTCTGATCGCGGCCGCGGTATTTCCTTATTTTTACGCGCTGACGGGGGAACGCAATCCCAAACTGGCGCCGAAGGCTGGGTCGCGATCCGCGTATTCCGCGCTGGCGTGCGACGCTTATGCGCTGATTCAGCGCGAAGGTGCGCTCTCAAAACAGATACTTCTGGAAAAGCTGGGAGGCGGCCTTTCGACGGCGGCTCTCGACAAGGCACTGGCGGAACTGTGGTCGAAGTTGCGCATTACGCGCGTCGATTACAAGGCAAGCGAGGGGTCGGTGTGGGATTTGCTCTATCGCTGGGCGCCGGAGGCTGTGAAGGAAGGCGTGGGACTCTCGGTGCAGGAGGCGCTCACGGCGCTGGTGTCGAAGTATCTGGATTGCGTGATTGCGGTCGAGCAGGCGGAACTGGAAACATTCCTGGGAAACTTCATCGCGCGATCGAAGGTCAGGGATGCGGTGAATGCGCTTCTGGCCGCGCGGGAGTTGAGCTTCGTGCATGTCGCGGGGAAATCGATGCTGCAGATCACGCCGGCGAAGACCGTCGTAGGGCCGGCGCCGCACAGTACGGCGCGCTAATCTTCTATCGGACCTCTAGTTATCTTTGTGTCTGACTCCAGCTCAAATTCTTATCGCGGGCGGCTTGCCCCATCTCCCACCGGGTTGCTCCACCTGGGACACGCGCGCACCTTCTGGATCGCGGCGCAGCGTGCGGCAGAGCGCGGCGGGCAGTTAATCCTTCGTGACGAAGATCTGGATCCGCAGCGATGCCGTCCGGAGTTTGTGCAGGCCATGATCGAGGATTTGTGCTGGCTGGGAATTTCGTGGCAAGAGGGGCCGGATTGTGGAGGTCCGTGCGGGACTTATACGCAGAGTGAACGGCGGGAGCACTATCTGCAAGCATGGAGCCAGCTGCGCGAACGGGGAATGATTTATCCATGTACGTGCTCCCGGAAAGACGTGGCGCAAGCTGCGGAAGCGCCGAACGATTCCGACGATGAGCCGTTGTATTCGGGGCACTGCCGGCCTGAAGACATCGTGCCTGAGGCCGCTCAGCTTTGTCTGCGAGGGACAGCCGAGGCGGCTGTTGCCACATGGGTGCAGCCTGCCGGAGTCAATTGGCGGTTTCGAGTTCCCGATGGGGAGGAGATCTGCTTCACCGATCTGCACCTCGGGCCGCAAAGGATCATCGCTGGGCGCGACTTCGGGGACTTTATCGTGTGGCGGCGCGACGATGTGCCTGCATACCAACTGGCCGTCGTTGTCGATGATGCCGCAATGCGGATCACCGAAGTCGTGCGCGGGGCCGACTTGCTGAAGTCGACGGCACGGCAGATTCTTTTGTATCGGGCGCTCGGGCTCGCGCTCCCCGATTACTATCACTGCGATCTGGTTCGCGACGAGGCAGGAGTACGTCTCGCCAAGCGGCACGATGCGTTGAATATCCGCAAGCTACGCGAGATGGGATGGACCCCGGAGCAGGCGCGCGGGAAACCATCCCGCTCCGATCATAGTTAAGACCCACGCAGCAGATCCCCTGGCCATGTGGCAGAGTGTCGCTCCTCCCACACGAGCACAGCCTGGGTGCTGCTCGGCTTCGCCATCGCGGGACGGCCGAGGCGGCCGTCGCCACATGAGCAACGTGTACAATCTTGCTTCGACGATGAACGATCATTCCACCGACAAACCGAGTTCCCGCAAACTGATCATTGCCATCGACGGTCCGGCTGGCGCGGGGAAGAGCACGATTGCTTCGCGGCTGGCGCGGAAGCTCGGATACGTGAACCTGGAGAGCGGCGCAATGTACCGGGCGCTGGCGCTCAAAGCCATTGATCGGGACACATCGTTTGACGATGAGGCAGCCTTGGTGAAGCTGGCCGATGGTTCGCATATTCGCCTGGAGCCTACTCTGGGTGGGAACCGCACGTTACTCGACAGTAAGGACGTTTCCTCACGAATTCGCGAGCGGGATGTGACGGAAGCGGCATCGCGGGTGTCGGTGCATCCCCAAGTCAGGGAGTGGATGGTTGCTCACCAGAGAGCGATGGGCGCGGGCGGCGGGGTGGTGATGGAAGGACGGGACATCGGGACCAAGGTTTTCCCCGATGCGGATTTGAAGATCTTCCTGGATGCCGACCCGGTAGTCCGCGAGCAGCGCCGGATGGCGCAACAGAAGATCAAAGGCGGCGTGGCGGCGAGTGTGGCAGCAGAGTTACGAGAGCGCGACCACCGCGATCGTACGCGGGCCGCGTCTCCGCTGATAGCCGCGCCGGATGCAGTGATTATCGATTCGAGTTCGATGAGTGAAGATGACGTGCTGACGCAGGTGGAGAAGTTAGTAGAGCAAAAAAGACAACCCTGATTCGCAGGTGATGTTGGTGCCGCGGGGGCTTCGCCCACGCGGGACAGCTGCGGCGGCTGTCGCCACATGAGTCTCTTCAGTTCTCCGTGGGTTCGACTTTTTCCTTTGGTGCGGGCAGGGACTTGCCCGACTTGGCTCCCGGAACTCCCCCGGTAACGCCGCCGGAAACTCCTTCCTTGGGTCCGCCACCCACGGGAGCTTTGCGAATCTCGATGTTGTCGTGCTCATTATTGATCACGATATGGGATGATCCATTCCCTACGGTGCCGTTGGCGCGGGACTCGCGCTCGGCGTTGTTTACCTTCAACTCGGGAAAGTCGGACTGAATCTCGCCGTCACGGGTCAGTGCATCCACTCGAAATCCGGCCTTGTCGGGCAGGCTCAGCTGGATATCGCCGTTGCGATTGTCGATCTGGATATTGCCGACCGTCCGCATCACCAGTTCGACCGCGCCGTTGTCATCCTGCAAACGCACGTCGCCTGAAACACCATCGAGGCGGATGTTCTTGGAGCGCGTGGTCAGGTGCAATGGTCCGGTGATCTGCTCGGCCTGGAGTTCGTCGGAGTCGAGGTTCAACGAGCCTTCAATGCGCGAGAACTCCATGTCGGTTCGCGAGGACTTGAAGGACACTGTTTTCGTGATCCGCTCAAGCTTGACGCTTTCCTGAAATTCACCGTCGAGCGCAACCGCGCCTTTCACGTCAGCCACGGACACCTCATTGAGCCGGCCTTCAATATGCACATCTCCGGTAATCTGCTCGACCTTGACTGATCCCTTCTCCTGGCTGATTTTGACGCTCCCATTCACATCTTCTACCGACGTGTCCGAGTGCTGGGCTGAGATGTCGATGGTGCCATCGCGTCCAACCAGGCTCACATCGCCCCGGCGGGAAACGATGGATACCGGCGCCTTGCGGGGCAAAGCGATGTCGAGATCGGTTTCGACGGGGTGATCGCCTGCGCCTTCCACCTTTGCATCGAGTGTGACCAGTCCTCCGATGGCTGTAATTGTTGGCTTGGTCTCGCCGTTGTACTTGTCGGCGTCGCCTTTATTCTCGGCCCCCACGCGCTTGCGGACGACGACGGTGATCTTGTTGTCATCGGATGCGTGAACCGTGACGGCGCCGCGGGTATCGATGACTTTGAGGCTGGCGCCTGCCGGATAGTCCTGCTGAAGTTGGTCGTTGAAGTTGTAGGTTTGGCCGAAGATGTTCGGGAAATCGTTATCGTCGAAATTAAAGTTGTTGCGCAGGCCGGACCAGTCGACGTGTTCCAACTGCGTGGCGATGAGGCCAAAGACGACGATCATGACCACCAGGAGCACTCCACCTGCGCCGATACCGGAGGCGCGAGTGCCTTCCCGCTGGGCCTGCTGATGCTCGATCAGTTTAATCACGCCCCAGATGATCAGCAGGACTGGCCAGTAATTCGCGAACACGTGCGCCAACCGGCCGACGGACAATACATGCAAGGTGCCGAGCAGGAAGATCGTGCCGACGATAATCAGAACGAACGGTCCGGCGAAAGAACGATGACGTCGCGGCGGCAGCGGAGCAACAGGAGGTGGAGTCATCACTGGGCTAGACATTTTTCACCTCGCCAGAAGAGGGTGGCTCCGCACCGGGCACCGTACTCTGTGTCTGAACTCCAGGAGGCGGCGGAGTATTGGGCGGGAAGTCTGATGAGCGACGGGGTAACGGTCCGATGTGTCCGCTCGACGAAGCGTTGCTCTGCAGGAGCTTCACAACTCCAATTACGAGCAGGATGGCCGGCCAGGTTCTGCCGAAGTCGACGTGCGAAAGGCTGTCCAGCAGAAAAAGTATGCCAAGCGTAACCAGCATGGCCGGGCCCATGAGCCGGCGCGTTCGGCAATACTGGCATTGACACAAGGCCCGGCTGCCGTTGACGAGGCCAAACTGTTTGGCGAAGAGCCAGATCCCGAGGAAGATCAGGACTAAAGGCCAGAAGCGATCGAGGCCGAACTCAAGTAGTCCTGCCGTATGCAACAGGAAGAGCACTCCAAGGCCGATGAGGATGGCCGCTCCGGCGGGAACCTTGGTCCCTTCGAATTTCTCGCCGGCGCCAAAAGTTGCGGCGAGCCCGAAGGGGTCGGGAGCAGGCTCTCCCAATTGGAGAGCCTTGGCGGTACGAACCGCATCGATGATCTGATAGACGTAGAAGAAACCAATGCCGACGCCAAGAACAGTGTGCACATACCACGGGACATCGGAACTGACGCCGATGATCATGAGCACCATGACGACCAAGTGCGCTAACCCCTTGGCGTATTGGGAGCAGTAGACCGCACCCACGCCAAATGGGAAGAACCCGGCAAGGATTCCTGCTACGGTCGGGTTGGGACCGGAATTGAGCGGAGGCCGAGGTTCCGCCGGGAACGATCCCGCAGGTGGATACACAGTTTGGGCCGGCGGCACAAATCCTGCGACCGGGGCTGCGCCCTCCATGCGGGCGGCCAGGCAGGCCTCACAGTAGATCACTCCGCGGACGTCGCGGGTGCACTGGTTACAAAGTGGCTTGCCGCAGGTGCGGCAGAAGGCCACTGCAGCAACATCGTTGTGCGTGGCGCAGTTCATACGAACCTCCTGTACGTGGTCACCGACACTACAGGCAGATCGCGAAGAGACGGACCCAGAGGAGCGCTGGCCAGAATGAGTTGGTTCTCGGTCTGGCTGTAATTGCGCTCCTGCTTCTGCTCGGGCTGTTGTGTTGTGTCGTCGTTCTTGCGCTGCTTCTGCTTCGCTGGTCCGGGCTCGGCAGGATTCAGGTTGCGTTTGATTCCCCGAACCGCAGCCTGCACTTCATACACGAGCCGGACATTGTCGTAATAACGGACGACCCGGGCCTGCGTATTGTAGTAGGTATGCCGGATCGCGGACGGCCGTAGGCTGATCTGGCGCAAGTCGGCCGGTTTCACTCCCACGACAGTCAGTCCCACCGAGAGCGCGAAGAACGCCATGCCGAATGACATGGCAAAGCGCGGCTGGCGGACCATGGCCCACATCGGCTCGAGGAAAGAAGCCTGCACATGCTCCAGCCATGAAACGCGCGGCTGGCGAACGGGGGCGACTGCCCGCAGGCGCTGGGTGTCAACGCCCGTCGTGGATGCCAGGATATTTGCGACCAGGCTGACTGGAGGCTCCACCTCCGTGAGACCCTTCAGCCAGTTGCTGCCCGCCTCAGCTTCGGCGAACAGCGGCCCGCACGCCCTGCAACTCCGGGCATGGGCCTGGAACCGGTCGAGTTGGATCCCGGTCAAGATGTCATCGAGGGCGTCCGACAAAAACTGATCGAACTCGTTGCACTGCATTCCGTTACTGGTGTGGTCTGGCATCACATCACCTGCCTATAGGTACGTTGTAAGAGCCGGGCAAGTTCCGCCCGCCCTCTATTTATTCGTGATTTCACGGTGCCCTCCGGAACCCTCAAAACGGCGGCAATTTCGCGGTAATCCATATCCTGTAAGTCCCTTAGAATCACTGCTTCCCGAAGCTCGGGAGAAAGCTTGCCCAAGGCTGCGTGCACGGTCTCGCTGACCTCCCGGCTGCGCACGTGGGCGTCCGGGGGGGCGGATTGGTCAGGAATTTGCTCACTGAGCGGTTGGGCATCCTCATGTTCGGACGCTGCGGTGTCCATGGAGTCTGTCATCCGGTCCTGTTTGGTCTTGCGGAAGTGGTCGACCAGCAGGTTGCGAGTGATGGTAGTGACCCACGTTACGAACGCCCCTTTGGTGTGGTCATAGCTCGAAAGAGTGCGGTACATCTTGATGAAGACTTCTTGCGTGAGATCTTGGGCGTCGTCGGAGGATCCGGCGAAGCGGTAGCAGATGTTGTAGATTCTCCGGTTGTAAGTCTGCACGATTTCCTCCCAGGCAGCGGCGTCCCCAGCGATACAGCGCCGGACCAGCATCGCAACGACCTGGACGTTTTCCACTTGCACTCCCCGGAGGTTACCGATTCCTAGACTGAGACTTGGGCCTGAACAACCGAGACCGCTTCAAGGCCACTAGACAGTACGTGGTTGCGGGTCTGGAAGTTCGCGGCCCAACCCGAGCATGAGTGAAACAGGGCATTGTAGCAGCGTGGGAACGATGCGGATTAGATCAAAACCATGCGAACGTTAACGAGAGTTAACCCTTCTCTGCTATGCTTGGTTTGGATCGAAATGCCTTCTCGGAGGTGTTTATGATTCCTTTCTCTACCGCGATTTCCAGCGGATTTACCTGGACAGATCTTGCACGCAATCGAGGCTGCGAGCTCAAGCTGAACGACGAGGTTGTGGGCACATTGCGTCGATCTGCCATTTTCTCATCGGATTATCTGGCTGAGACTTCGGACGGGAATTGGACGTTTCAGAGAAGTGGGTTCCTGGGTACTGGCGCCGAGATCGTCGATTCGGCCTCTCAGCAACAGATCGCGACGTTCAAGTTCAAGTGGAGCGGGCGTGGCATGCTGACCTTTGCCGGAGGCCAGACCTTTCATTTGGAGTGCAAGGGATTGGCGCGTCCGGTATGGAGAGTCACGACGGAAAGCGGTAAGCCTGTGCTTTCACTGCACACGCGCGAAAAGATCGTGAATCTGCCGGTCGATACTGGCGCGCCCGCTGGCCGTTTGCCGTTACTGATCATGTTTACCCTCTATCGCGTGCGGCAGGCCGAAGAGGACGCGGCGTCGGCCGCGATGGTGTCGTGATCGCGGCGTGAAAAAAGTGGCGCACCGGAGTGCGCCACTCAATGCCAATAATTTAAGCCGACCGCTATTGTGTCAACTCGAAATAGCCTAGGGTCAATTGGTTTGAGTCTGTCTCGATCGCTATCACCTTGGTCGTGTCGACCACGTAATAATCAAAGGCATCTTGACTGCCTGAGGTTGTGACATCCAGGCCTGTGAGCGTGCCTCCGGAGAAGACGCCGCTCGACGCGGAGGTGAACGTACCAGAAACGCTCAGCCCCGGGCTCGTAGTGGCGGCGGAACCAGTACTCAGCCAGTTAAGGTCTACTCCTGTTCCCTGCGGAGACGAGAAAGCCCCGACTCCGTCAGCCACGACTGGACCAACAGCGTCGAGTTCGAACTCGTTCGTAACATCCGCACCGGTGGCAGCCATCACATAGGAGCCATTGAAAGACCCAGCGGTGAACGAACCGCCGCCCGTTTGCTCATAGCCCACGCCTTCCAGCACGTCCTGAGCAGTGTCCAGCGTTAGCGAGAGCGCATTGCCATTGCCGTCGACATACAGTTGGAGGTTGAACGTATTGGTGCCGTCGGTCACATTCGTGAGAGTGACGCGTCCGGTCGCATCTGCCACGTAAGTTCCGGTGACGGAGATCGCGGATTGCAGAACCGTCAGGTCGTTGTAGCTGATCGTCCCAGCTACATTTCCACTGGCCAGAGTGAGTGCACTCGCTGCGTGCAGCACTCCGTTGGCGTCCATTCCTGTCAAGCCCACGACGTAGCTTTTGCCGTCGACCGCCAGATTCGTGGCATTTTGACCCAAAGCGGTTCCGCCCGTTGTGCTACCTGATGGATCGGCGACTTCCGCCAGCCGGATATGAGTCGCGTCCACGATATAGCCCGCGAAATTGACGATCGGCAGACTGGTATCTGTGGGTTCGAGTGAGATCAGTATCCGTCCTGAAGGATCTGGGCCAGTAACTGAACTGGCCGTCGTATCGAAAGTTTGGTTGGTGGAGAGATTACCGCCCCTGTTCTGGTCAAAGACGCTCGACGATGTGATAGCTCCAGTACCATCGAGACTAAGTATTCCACCGATCGCGAGAGCGTTGAACCCGCTGTCTATTCCCTGAACGGCGAAAGCGTAGCCGCCTGATGGACTCGTGGTGATCGCCGTGCTGTCCTGAAAGTCCAAAGTCCCACTGGACGTAGCAAAGGCGTCAAACTGAACTAGACGAGCCCTCATAGCTGAGACCAAGGATCCGTTGAGAGTTTCGAGTCCCCCAACACCCACCGAGGTATCTGTTGTCGTGCAGTCCATTCCTGAGCATGTGTTTAGCGTGATTTGCAGGTTGCCGTCGGTAGTGGTCGTAAATCCGCTTCCGGTGGCGTTGATCAGGTCGGTAGCGACGATGCCAAAGTCGGCGAAGTCCTGTTCGCCGCCCGTGATCGCTCCGCCCCTCACCGTAAATACGCCGGCAACGAAATAGGGCGAATCGGTCTCATCCAGGCCCCCCAACGAAAATACGTAGTTACCATCGCCCAACGTAACGGCGGCGGCTGTGATGCTAACGGTCACCGTGCCCGATTTTGTTGTATCGGTCACCGACGTCGCCGTGATTGTCACGTTGCTGGAAGGTACTGTCGAGGGCGCGGTGTAGGTCGTCGCAGTACCGCTGGCGGTGCTGGTTGGACTGAAAGATCCGCAGGATCCGCTCGGCGCGCAGCTCCACGTTACGCCGGCATTTGCCGAGTCGTTGATGACTGTTGCTGTGATCGATGCCGTGCCATTTACCGCAAGAGATGCGGGAGCGCCGCTGACCGAGACACTGATCGCGGGCGGCGGCGAATTCGTTTTGCTCCCAGAACTGCACGCGACCAGAGCGCCCACCATAGTGAGAGCCAGAGATGCCGTAATCGCTTGGAGATATTTCACCGGGCACCTCCATTCAGTCTGGACCTGACAATTCTCGCGGCTTTTGGAGAACTGGAGGATTGCGCCGGCCTGAGCAGGAATCCATTGTTATTACGGACAGTCACCGTTTGGCCGCCAAAGATTAGCTGCCGGGCCAATAGATACTGTTTGCCGCGCACGGGCCCCATTACTCCGATGACCTGAAGCGGAAGCCCCATGTGCAGGGCCTGCTGCAGGCTCCTGGACAAAAAGGGTCCGACATGCGCATCCACCGTGCCCTGGGTTCCGCTGACCAGCAAGTGCATGCCTGCGGGGCTGCCAGGAACGTGCTTAGTGATGACCGCTTGCACGGTGCCATGGATGGTGACCTCGTGAGCCGCATCATACTGTGCGATAACGTTCCGCGCAGGCTGGGGCTCATCGACCGGCTGCGCGATGGCTGGGAGTGACAGAAACGCCGATAACACTCCGGGTAATAGCCCAGAGAGTGCAAGCGTGAGCTTGCTCTTGCGGGTACTTCTCATGGAAATCGCTCCTTGGAACCATGTGAACGTAGTGGTTTCACGTCTCGGCAGTAAAGGCTTGCCAACGTGAGACGTCAGCTAAGCCGCATTAGTTCTAAGGGCCGGATGTACGTGAACCCCATCGCGATTATGCGCGGCGCGTTGCGGCAGTCAATAGCAAAAAGAGGCCATTGGACTTTTTCGCGATTCGTCCGTGCGAGCGCGAATTTGATATCGACGAGTTAACTGTCGTGCTACGAGAGGATTAGCGGTGCTCCGCGTGTCGGCTGGGGTACGAAAGAATAGGGATAAAAGTCTCTAGGGAAGAGTCTTACATGCTGCGATTAAAAGACAAGAAAAATCGTTGTGCGCACGACTTCTCAACTCGCTGCTTACTCGGGCGTGAAGTAATCCACCGTCACCGGATTCTCAAACAGAGAATAGTCACGAGTCACCACGGTGATGCCGCTTTCCGTAACGAAATAACGTTGCCGGTCTGCCTCAGCGTCGTAGCCTATCGTGGTGCCTTCGGGGATGTGCACGTCGCGGTCGAGAATCGCTTTGCGGATGCGGCAGCGCCGGCCGACGCTGACGTGCGAAAAGAGGATGCAGTCCTCCACTTCGGAGTAAGAGTTGATGCGCACGTCCGGGGAGAGCACCGAGTTCTTTACCACTCCGCCGGAGACGATACATCCATTGGAAACGATCGAGTCTAGTGCGGTGCCGGTGCGTCCGGATTCTGCGAAAACGAATTTTGCAGGAGGATACTGGCGCTGGTGCGTGCGGATTGGCCATTCTTCGTCGTACAAATTGAAGATGGGAGACACGGAAACAATATCCATGTTGGCTTCGTAGTAGGCCTCAAGAGTGCCTACGTCGCGCCAGTAGAGTGCCTCTTTCTTGTTCTCGTCCACGAAGTCGTACGCGAAGACGCGGTAGTCGTCCACCATTCTGGGCAGAATGTCTTTTCCGAAGTCGTGGCTCGAGGGCGGGGTCTCGGCATCCTTGAGCAGTACGGGAATCAGCACGTCGGCATTGAAAAGATAGATGCCCATCGATCCGGCGACTTTGTTCGGGTTGAGTGGAGAGCGCAAAGCGGTCGTTTTGGGCTTTTCTTCGAAGCCGCCGATTCTTCCGTCCTTGTCGCCATCGATCACGCCGAAGCGGTATGTTTCCTCCGGGTCAATGTGGATTGTGGGTACCGTGATGTCGGCAGCTGAGTCGCTGTGGTGCTTCATTTTGCCGTAATCCATTTTGTAGATGTGATCGCCGGCAAGAATGAGAACGTGTTTCGGTTGCTCGGAGCCGATCGAATAAATGTTCTGATAGACGGCGTCGGCGGTCCCCTGATACCACTGGTCGCTCACGCGCTTCATGGGCGGCAGGACTTCGACGAATTCGCCCACCTCGCGGCCCAGGATGTTCCAGCCCTCGCGAATATGGCGGTTGAGCGACAGCGCCTTGTATTGCGTCAGGATATAGACGCGGCGCAGGTCGGAGTTGAGACAGTTCGAGAGACTGATGTCGATGATGCGATAGATTCCGCCGAAGGTGACCGCCGGCTTAGCACGGTCGCGAGTCAGGGGATAGAGTCGCTCACCTACGCCGCCTGCCAAGAGAACCCCAAGAGTGTCTTTCATTACTGCCTCTCAGATTCCGCCGATATGCCCCTTTGAACCGGCCGAAATCTCACTTTCCTCGCGGCAGATGCGAGAAGAAAACAGTAGATGGTAGCACAGGAGCACAGGGTTGCTGGCGCTTCCACAAGAGCAGCCGGGTCCTATAATGCTGCCCGAGGACTGTGAGCATTTTAGCTGCTGGAGGCGAGTTGAAAAAAGAGAGTGGTGTGGGTTCAGAACAACAGCGTTATTCCTGTGCGAACGGGGAAAGTTCTCGCTCCGATAAGGCTCTGGGTCTCGATCGCAATATCACGCGGCGGGATTTCCTGAATTCCACTTTACTGGCATCCGGTGGGCTGCTGCTTGCGCCCGCATCTCCGGCGCAGTTGCTTGCACAGCAGGCGGAGAACGGACCAGGCTCGCTCAATAACGACTGGACCGGCTACGGAGGCATCGGCGATTACGCAACTTCCAACGGCAACACATTCGCGGTGATGAACGCCGGACATGAAATCCGCGATGAAGTCTTCGAAAATCTTCCTGCCAGTGCAATTGATATCCGGGAAACTTATGACTGTGTTGTGGTCGGCGGTGGAATCAGCGGTCTCGCCGCGGCATTGATTCTCCAACGGCTGGCAGGCAAGGGGAAGTCGTGCCTCGTTCTCGACAATCATCCGATATTCGGCGGCGAGGCCAAACGCAACGAGCTCCGGGTGGATGGGCATCGGCTGATCGCGCATCAGGGTTCTGCGTTTTTTCCCGTTCCGTATCCGCACAGCTTCATCGCTCGCTTCTATGAATCGATTGGTCTGAAAACTCCGCGGCTGGAATATCAGAGGTGGGCCGCAACAGATCCTGAGATGCCCCTCAGCCGCACGCCGTATTTGGGGGCGGCGCCGAGCGGCGTGTATTTCGGCGCAAAGTTTGGTCATCGGGAAGGACTCTGGCTGACGGACCCCTGGGGCAAGGATCTGGAGCGGGCTCCGATCTCCGCTAAGCAGCGCGAGGAGTTGGCGAAGTATCAGTCCACGGGCGATTCCACCAAGGACGTGCCCCGATATCCAGGGGATGACACCTCGCGTCGGCTCGACGCGATCACGCTGGAAGATCACATGGTGGAGCGCCACGGCATCACCCGCGAAACCATCCGTACGTTCCTCTCTCCGGGCGAGGGTGGAGGATACGGTCTCGGCCCCGACGCGCTTTCCGGATACACCGCGTACGCGGCGGACATGCTGCATCCGCTCGACATTAGCGATGAGACCGGGCAGCAGATGTTTCCAGACGGCAACAGCGGCATCGCGCGGCTGATTACGAAGACGCTGATCCCTGAATCGATCGCCGGCGGCCATTCGCTGGAAGATATATGCCGCAATTCGGTGAACTTTGCGGCATTGGACCGTCCCGGCGCCTCAACGCGGATTCGCCTGGCTTCGACTGCCGTCTGGGTAAAGCACGACGGCGATCCGTCAAAGTCGGAGTTTGTCACTGTCGCTTACACGCGGGATGGAAGAACGTATGCGGTGAAAGCCCGTTCCGTGGTAATGGCTGGCGGAAGCTGGACCACGCGTCACATCGTGCGCGATCTGCCGTCAGACTATGCCGAGGCGTACGCGCAGTTTTATCGCGCACCCTGCATGATGGCGAATGTCGCCGTGCGTAACTGGAGGTTTCTCTACAAAATGGGAATTTCCGGCTGCCAGTGGTTTGAGGGCCTCGGGAATTACATGCAAGTGCGCAAACTGGCGCTGTGCGGCGCCGATAGCCCCACGATCGGGCCCGATTCGCCGACGGTGCTCGCAATCAAAGTTCTGTACTCCTATCCCGGTCAGCCGACCGAGCAGCAGGGGAACATGGGACGCGCGGAGCTGATTTCCACTCCGTTCCGCGAATATGAGCGGCAGATCCGGCAGCAATTCACAGATATGTTTGCCCGCTTAGGTTTCGATGCGGGACGCGACATTGCAGGGATTATCCTCAACCGCTGGGGACATGCGTACCTGAGTCCAGCCCCTGGTTTCTTCTTCGGAAAGAACGGAAAACCTGCGCCTGGCGAAGTACTGCGCGCCGCGCCCTTCGGGAGGATTGCGTTTGCGAATACGGACCTGTCAGGAGTAGCAGACCACCGGTCTTCGATCATCGAAGCGGATCGCGCCGTGGGGCAGTTGCTCGATCAAGTCCTGGCTAGTTAACCCCTGGCCAGTGGAACAAAGAGCTGCAAGAGGCCGGGACTACTTATCTTGCTTCTCTTCGTCAATCTTGATGCGAAGAGACTTCAGGAATTTGAGATCCTGGTCGCTGATCTTGAATTCAGGATTCGTCGACAGCGTAGAGACAAGAGACGTCTTATCTGGCCCTTTTTCCCCCTGCTTGCTGACACCGATCGTGGCTTCGAGGACGAGGAAGATGTCGTACCCACCTTCCTTAATGCGGGAGACAACTTCAGAGATCTGCTCGGAGTCAGACAGAGACTCATTAATGGCGTCGCCGAGCTCTTTCATGAGTTGCTTGAGTTGTGGATCCATGGGCCCCCCGTCTAAAACCAAATTACCACGATCCCGGACTAAGAGCGAATGGCGCGCACATCCAGATATTCGCCGTGCACCGAGGTCGTGCCGTCCTTCGCCGTGTTGTGTTCCGTCCAGAGCGATTCCAGTTCTGCCGCCAGAGCCTGCTGCCCAGCGTCATCCAATCTCGAGAACGCCATCTGCGTCGGGCCGAAGTAACGGCGGAAGAATTCCACCGTCTCTTTCGGCGCGAATGGGTAGGCGAAATGCAGATTGTGCCGCTTGCAGTTCACGTGTTTCGCGTGCTGCCCCAGCCGCTGGCGTACGACGGACTCATCTCCCCAAAGCACCGGCGGCGGAACCGGAGGCGGGGGCACCATCCTGGCCGTGACCTGAAACGACTTACCGACAAATCCGTCCGAAGTCCAGTTCGCCATGGCGATGACTCCGCCGGGCTTACAGACCCGGGTCAACTCGGCTGCAACCTTCTCAGGACGCGGCGCGAACATCGCCCCGAACATGGTCAGCACTACGTCGAAACTTGAGTCCGGGAAAGGTAGATCCTCAGCGTCTCCTTCTTCGAAGCGAATCTTCAATTGTTCCGAGGCAGCCCGCTTTCTCGCCTGCTCCAGAAGATTGGTCGCGATATCAACTCCCGTTACAGAGGCGCCGGTTTTCGCAGCAGGCACCGAAGTATTCCCCGTGCCGCATGCGACGTCCAGCACCTTCGCTCCCGCAGGAATCCCAATGCGCTCAACGAAATTCTCCGCCTCATGAGCTGTGAAATGTGCAATCTTTCCGAAATCGCCGGCCATCCAGGTGGCCTTCATGCCAGATTTGAGCTGTGCGAGGTCAGGCGTGGAAGTCTGCATGATGCTTTCTCTTGTTTAGATGCCCCCAGGGTGAGGAACGGTTAGCTACTGCTTTGAGTGGCGTCATTGTAGCGCTACAGGCTGCTAAAATCGAGGACGTGAGCAATGTTTCCACCTGGCGGAAAGTGGGGGTTGTGGCCCGTGTCGCGGGGCAGCTGGCCGGACGCAGCCGCACGCTCAACGCCGTCAAGAGTGCGGTTTTCGCAACCGCCCGCTCTTTCGCTCATGTCGTGCATCTGTTGTGGTTGGAAGTGACAGGGGTTATTTTCCTGGTGATGGCCCTCAGCTTCGGCGGCGCCACCGTGAGGGAGTACGGAAAATATCATGCCGGACAGGTGGGTCCCGCCCGCGTGGGCGTCACAATCGGCTTCACCCTGATGTTCGCCTGGTTCGGGCTGAGCTCGTTTTGGAGAGTGCGAAGGAAAAGCCAGCGCCAGTGAGCTGATGAAACGTAGCGCCGGCGTCCCGCCGGTTGTCGTGAGTGATCTTGCTCTCGCAGGGGGGAACCCGCCCGACAGCCGGCGAGATGACGAGACTACCCGGCCGGAGTTGCGGTAACACCGATGACCCGGAAGCTGACAACCAGCCCGAGTACTCCTGTTGAAGTTGAAACTTCCTCCCACATTCCCGTGAAGCCGCTCTACACCCCCGCCGATCTCAAAGCCACTGACTACGAAACCGAAGTCGGCTACCCCGGAGAGTATCCCTTTACGCGCGGCGTACAGGCCACCATGTACCACGGGCGCCTCTGGACCATGCGCCAGTATGCTGGCATGGGCGACGCCGAGGAATCGAACAAGCGCTACAAGTATCTGCTGGCCAATGGGACAACCGGGCTGTCGGTTGCTTTCGATTTGCCGACGCAGATCGGGATGGACTCCGATCATGCACTGGCGGCGGGCGAAGTCGGCAAAGTCGGCGTGGCTATCGATTCCATCGAAGATATGCAGCGGCTGTTCGATGGCATCGATCTGACGAAAATTTCCACCTCGATGACGATCAACGCGACGGCGTCGATCCTTCTGGCTCTTTACGTCGCGGTCGCTCGGCGGCAGGGCGCGGACATACGCAAGCTCTCCGGCACCGTGCAGAACGATGTGCTGAAGGAATATATCGCGCGCGGGACATATATCTATCCACCACAGCAGGCCATGCGTGTCATCATCGATATGTTTGCCTGGGCGAATGAAAACGTTCACGACTGGAACACGATTTCGATCTCCGGCTACCACATGCGCGAGGCAGGATCAACAGCGGTCCAGGAGGTGGCATTCACGCTGGGCAATGGTATGGCCTACGTGGAAGCGGCGATCAAGGCGGGATTGGACATAGACAAGTTCGCTCCCCGGCTGTCGTTCTTCTTCAACGCGCATAGCAACTTTCTCGAAGAGGTCGCGAAATTCCGCGCGGCCCGGCGCATGTGGGCGCGGATCATGCGCGAACACTTCAAGGCGAAGAATCCGCGTTCGTGGATGCTTCGCTTTCACACGCAAACTGCTGGGTCTACGCTGACGGCGCAGCAACCGGAAAACAATATCGTGCGCACGGCGATTCAGGCTCTGGCAGCTGTGCTCGGCGGTACACAATCTCTGCACACAAATTCTTATGACGAGGCGTTGGCGCTGCCCACCGAACAGGCTGCGCGCATTGCGTTGCGCACGCAACAGGTGATCGCTTACGAATCGGGCGCTCCGCAGACGATCGATCCGCTGGCTGGATCGTACTACGTCGAGACCCTGACCAATGAGATCGAGAGCCGGGCCGCAGAATACCTGGGCAAGATTGAGGTACTCGGTGGAATGCTGCGCGCGATCGAGCGTGGATTCGTACAGCAGGAGATTCAGAACGCCGCCTATGAATACCAGCAGAAGGTCGACAACGAAGAGGCGATCGTGGTCGGGGTCAACCGCTTCGAACTCGAAGAGGAGAAACCGATTCCGATTCAGCGGATTGATCCTGCTCTGGAACCGAAGCAGGTGGAACGAGTGCGGGCGTTGCGCGCAAAGCGGGATGTTGCTCCCTGGAAGGCCGCGTTAGCTGGGGTAGAAGAAGCGGCACGGTCGGGCACGAATCTTATGCCGCGAATTCTTGCTGCCGTCGAGGCCTACGCGACTGTGGGAGAGATTTCAGACGCGATGCGGCGGGTATTTGGCGAGTATAAGGAAGCGGTTGTGATCTAGCATTCGGAGGGCCGGGCTCCGCCCGGCGGACAGCCGAGGGCGGCTGTCCCCACACGGTGCAACTCTATGCCGGCTGGGCCTGCATCTCCGCCACAGCAGCCTCAAGA
>VFSW01003636.1_pt1 | contig 23107 bp, 18 predicted proteins | sample 5358111 | NCBI WGS metagenome assembly VFSW01 (sample SAMN11554181, study PRJNA540505) | mine drainage metagenome | isolation source: sediment from site ElyBrook_90M | place: USA: Ely Copper Mine, Vershire, VT | collected 2017
CGGCGCGGGCGACGACGCCGCCGATCTGGCGGGCCTCCAGGGCGCGGGGGAGAACGGAGGGGTCGAGGCCGAGGGATGCGGTCATGGTTTCGGACCAGCGGCGGTGGGCGACGTCGAAGAGAGCGGTGCCGGAGGCGTCGGAAACGTCGGTTGCGAATTCGCCGGTCAATTCAAAGCGTAAGTAGTCCTTGGGAAGCAGAACTCTCCGGGCGCGGTGGAAATTTTCCGGTTCGTTGTCGCGGACCCAGATCAGCTTGGGGAGGGTGAAGCCGGTGAGAACGGGGTTGGCGGTAGCGGCGACGATGGCCTCGCGGCCGATGGCGTCGTCGATGAAATCGACTTGGGCCTGGCTGCGCTGATAGCACCAGATGAGGGAGGGACGGACGACGCGGTCTTCGGCGTCGAGCAGGACGAGGCCGTGCATTTGCCCGGAAAGGCCGATGCCTCGGATGTCGCGCGAGGCGACGCCGGATTCGGCGAGCACGGTGCGGACGGCGAGTTGCGCGGCATGCCACCAGTTCTCGGGACGCTGTTCCGCCCAAAGCGGGCGCTGCATCAGGATGTCTTCGTGCGGGGCGATAGCGGCATGGCGGACCTTGCCGCGCTCATCGACGATCAGCGCGCGGGTGCCACCGGTTCCAACGTCGAGGCCGAGCCAGAACATGGACGATTCTCCTTAGCGCTTGGCATGAGATAAGTGAGCCAACCGCTCCCCTACGGTCACGGTTCGGAAGGCGCCTCCGAGACGTGACCGTGAGGGAGCGGAGCCGATGTTTTGACAGCTTAATTTCATGGCGACGACTTAGACCGCCAGCGGCTGGTTTTCGAACGGAAGGTAGGCCGCGCCGTAGAGGCCTGCTTCGGCGCCCAGCGTGGCGCGCTCGATGCGGGTTTTGGCCTCGCGGAAGGTGTAGGAGCGGCGATGGACCTCGGAGAGCATCGTAGGAGCGAAGAAATCCCAGGCGGGAAGTGGGCCGCCGCTGAGAAGGTAGAGAGGGAAATTGAAAATATTGACGAGGCTGGCGAGCGCGATGCCGAGGGATTCGCCCATGGCGGTGAAGATCATTTTGGCGCGCTCGTTTCCGGCGACGGCGAAGTTATAGACGTCTTCGGAACTGGCGTTGTCGCCGAGGTGAAGGAGCCGGGCCATGGCGGCGATGGCGGTGGCGGAGGCGTGTTTTTCGAGGCATCCGCGGTTGCCGCAGCCGCAGGGATTGCCATCGGCGTCGACGGTGATGTGGCCGATTTCGCCGGCCATGCCGAGGTAGCCGTGGAGGATTTTGCCGCCGGAGATGATGCCACCGCCGATGCCGGTGCCGAGGGTGAGGAGGACGAGGTCGTCGACGCCGCGGCCGGCGCCCATCCATTGCTCGCCCATCGCGGCGGCGTTGGCGTCGTTTTCCAGGATGACGCGCGCGCCTCCGAGAAGACGTTCGATCTCGTCGCGGAAGGGGAAGTGTTCGAACTCCTGAAGATTATTGGATCCGATTATTTTTCCTTCCCTCATCAAGATAAAGCCGGGAACTCCGATGCCGACGCCGGCGAGCGAGCCGCCGGTGTCTTCCTGGAGTTGGCGGATGGCGGCGGCGATGTCCCGCATGACGGCGTCGCGGCCCGCCGAAAGCTCGGCTTTGCCGGAGATTTTGCCCAGCATTTCGCCGGAACGGCTGATGGCGGCGGCGCGGAGGTTGGTGCCTCCCAGATCGACTCCGATGGAGTATTCGCTCATGAAGCAGCATGATAGCAAGAATGGCGCGGGGGGCTGACGGTTGAAGAAGGCGCGGAATTCAATAAACTATGATGCTATGCAGATCTCTTCGCGCCGGCAGTTTCTTGGTTCGGGACTCGCTCTTTCAATTGGCGCGGCGGTGGCCCGGCCGCAGGCGCTTTCGAAAGACAAATTGCGCGTGGTGGTGACGGGCGGGCATCCGGGCGATCCGGAATACGGCTGTGGAGGAACCGTCGCGCGTTACACGGATCTGGGACACTCGGTGACCCTGCTCTATTTGAACCGGGGCGAGAAAAGTTGCGGGGAATCGAGCCCCAATCAGGGTAGTGACGTGCGAGTGCCGGAGGCGCGGAAGGCTTGCGAGATTCTGAAGGCGAGTCCCATTTTCGCCGGACAGTGCGATGGGCACGCGGTGGTGGACGCCGCGCACTACGACGAGTTTCGCGGCATCCTGGCGGGGTTGAAACCGGATGTGCTTTTTACGCACTGGCCGGTGGACGGACACGCGGATCACCGCGCGATCTTCTCGCTCACCTACGATGCGTGGCGCAAAACGGGCAAGACATCGGCGCTTTATTTTTATGAAGTCTCCGACGGCGAGGACACGACGATGTTTACACCGTCGGACTATGTGGACATTTCGGCGACGGAAGGGCGCAAGAAGGAGGCTTGTTACGCTCACGCGTCGCAGACTCCGGACCGGTATTACGCGCTGCAGTCGGCGGTGGCGCGGTTTCGCGGAATCGAGAGCGGCTATCGCGCGGCGGAAGCATTCATCCGGCACGTCGATAGCAAGGGCGGATATTTGCCGTAGACGGCGGTCCCGCTATTTGCCGCTGTCGCGCACGAGTTTCTCGGCGCGGGCGATTTCCTCGGCGCTTCCGCGCGCGGCCAGGGCTTTTTGGCGGTCGTAAGCGAAGATCTGTGGCGCGCCGGGGATCGAGCGGATTTGGGCGGCGATGCGATGGAGCGTTTCGGGCGGACAGGCTTGAGCTAAATAGAATACGCGGACCTGCTCTCCGCGGCCGACGGCGAGCGGGTATTCGTGGGGGAGCGTGGGGTTATCGAGTTCGCTGAAAAGCCACTCGGCGAGCGCGACTTGGGCGGATGTTCCGCGGACGGCCAAGGCGCGCGGTTCATTGTAAGTGAGCACCCGTCGAATTTCGGCGGTGGAGCGGACCAGAGTGACGGCCTGCTGGAACTCTTGGAGCGACAGGGTGGAAGGCAAATAAAAGACGCGCACGGTATTGTCGCCGCCACCGTCCGGCATAACGTATTCGAGCGGAGCCGCCGGCTTGTCCATTTCGCCAAATAGCCACTCGGCGAGCGCCAATTGGCTGGACGTTCCCCGCACGGCCGCCGCTCGGGATTCATTGATGGTGAACATGCGCCGGATATCGGCGATGGTACGGACCAGGGTGGCGACTTGCTGAAAAGTCTGCGGGGTTGGGGTGTAGGGGAGATAAAATATGCGGGCGACGTCGCCCGCGCCGCCGGGGAACCGGTAATCGCCATGGGAAGGGTGACTCAGTTCGTCGAACAACCATTCGGCGAGGGAGAGTTGGGCGGCGGTTCCGCTCACTTCCAGGGATTCCTGAGCGGCATCGAAGGAAATTTGGCGGACATCGGCGACTCCCGCCAGAAGGGTAGCGGTTTCCTGGATGACCAGAGCCGTTTCGCCGTGGGTGAAGTGGAAAATTCGATGCAGGCTTGGATCGGCCGGGGTTTGCCCGAACGCGAAGGCGGCGATCAGGGCGGAGATCGGAAGCGGGACGGCTATAAGGCGCATGGGGCCTTCCTTTTGGTAGGGTTAGACGCGGGCTGGGCAAGAAACGTGAAGACGAGGGAAGTGGTTTCGCGAAGGAAGAACTTTACTTCCTGAAACATTTGCCGCACAATTGTTTCAAGTGGCATGGTTCTACCGGTACCGGGGATGAAACTCCGGCCGGATGGCTGCCATCTATTATAGGGGAGAGTAGATAGTTTCCGACCCTGTCGTCGATAAGACAAGAGAGGCGGGCGATGGACATCGTTGGTGACCGGAAATTTGTGGAACTGCCGGGCGACAAAACGCACGAGTTGCCTCCGCTGCTGGTGCGCACGTCGCCGGACGTGAAACGTCTGGATCGCGTGGTTGGCATGGCCAACAACATGATCGAGACCGAAGATATGATTCCTCCCGGGGTGGAGTTGGATCCTCTGGGGCAGGAAGGCGAGCGGCGCAAGATGGACTTGGCCCTCAATTTGGTGGACCAGTACCTCTCGCTGGTGACGCATTGGCAGTGGGGCGACAGCATCCTGGAGTGGATACGCCAGTGCGAGATCACCTTCGGTACGAGGGTGGATTTGCGCAATTTACTACGCGCGGACCTGTGGCCGCACGCCGGGCGGTCGAGTTTCGTTCAATTGCTGGAAGACAAGTCGATTCCCACGCACGGGGTCGGGATCGAGAAAGCGGTGGGCCTGCGATTGACGTTCCGGCAACCGCCGCCGATCGCCTGTTTTTCGGACCAGTTTCTTTTCTATTTGAATTCGCCGCTGGCCGGCACCGCCTATCAGACTTGGGCGCACTTGAGCCCGGACCCGGTTTCGTCGCTGCCGCCGGAACGGTTTTCGTTCCAGGTAGTGGATATGTCGCTCTCCTAGGCGCACTGCGATACCATACCGGGAGTGCGAGTAGCGATTCTCGGTTATGGGTTTATGGGTTCGGCGCATGCGCGCGCGATTCAAAAGGCGCGGGGCGGGGAAGTGGCGGCGATTTACCTGCGCGACCCATCCCGGTTGGGGGAAGCTCCGCGAGGCAACCTCGATGCGGGCGCGGGCGCGGCGGATCTGACGGGTGTGCCGGTTGTGGATCGTCTGGAAGACATCTTCAGCGACCCGTCGATCGATGCGGTGAGCGTTTGCCTTCCAACGCACCTTCACGCGGAGACGGCGATCGCGGCATTGCGAGCGGGCAAACACGTTCTGGTGGAAAAGCCGATGGCGCGGGACGTTTCCGAGGCGGCTGCGATGATCGAGGCGGCGAAGGAGAGGCGCCGGACGTTGATGGTCGCCCAGGTATTGCGCTTCTTTCCAGCGTATGTGGCGCTGCGGGAGGCGATCGAGATAGCGGATATGGGCGCGCTCTGCGCCATTGAATTCCGGCGAAGATGCGCCGCGCCGAATTGGAGCGGATGGTTTGGCGACGCGGCCAAGAGCGGCGGAGCGACGCTGGATCTATTGATTCACGATATCGACATGGCGCTCAGTCTCTGCGGGATGCCGGATTCGGTGTCGGCGAACGGATTCGACGCGATGGCCCGCGGAATCGATTTGATGCGGGCGCATTTTCAATACCGGCACGGGCCGGTGGTGAGCGTGGACGGTGGATGGTACTTGCCGGGAGCGTATCCATTTTCGATGGCCTTTACGGCGGTGTTCGACGATGGGGCGATGGAGTTTCATTCGTCGGAGGAGGGCGTGGCTCTTTATAAGCGTGGCGCGGTGGCGGAGAAGATCGCGCTGCCGAAGAACGATCCTTATGCCGAGGAGATTCAATACTTCCTGGATCGCTGCGCCGACGGCGAGGAGCCGAAGAAGTGCCGTCCGGAGGAGTCGAAGCGGGCGCTGGGAGTGGCGCTATCGCTGCTGGAATCGAGAAATCGGGAAGGAAAGAGAATCGAATGTCGAATTTAGCGCCGCGGGAGCCGGGGGCGATGTTTTGGGCGGGCCGCGACGATCTGAATGCGATTTGCGGCATGGGCGTGCGCTGTGGACAGATGGGGATTCCGGGCGATTACGTGATGGACGATAAAGCGGCCCGGGAGTGGAAAACGGCCCTTGCCGCACATGGATTCACCTTGGTGACGCTGTTTGCGGCTTATGAAGGGGAGAGCTATTCCGATCAGCCGGCGGTACAAGCTACCGTTGGATTCGTCCCGGCGGCGACGCGCGAGGCACGGATTCTCCGGACGCTGGAGCTAAGCGACTTCGCGGCGAAATTGGGTGTGGGCAGCATCGCCTGTCACATCGGCTTCGTGCCGGAAACGAAGGACCATCCCGTTTACGTCACGGTGAGGGAGGGGGTGCGAAGGGTTTGCGACCATGCGGCGCGACATGGGCAGACGTTCGCGCTGGAGACGGGGCAGGAGGCGGCGGAGGCGCTGCTCGAATTCATCGAAGGTGTGGACCGGCCGAACCTGGGCATCAACTTCGACCCGGCGAATATGATTCTGTATGGCACGGGAGAGCCGGTGGAAGCGTTGAAAGTGGTGCGGGAGCGGGTGCTGTCGGTGCATTTGAAGGACGGGAAATGGCCTCCGAAGGATAATCCGGAGGCGCTTGGCACGGAGGTTCCGCTGGGGCGAGGCGACGTCAACATCTCGCGATTCGTCGAAGCGCTTGGGGAGATCGGTTTCACCGGGCCGCTGAACGTGGAGCGCGAGACGGAAGACCAGGCGGCGCGGCTGCGCGAAATGGCGGCGGGCGTCGAACTCTTGCGTTCCTTGGAATAGGAGGCGTCATTTGCGGCGCGGCGAAGTGGGCGTATACAGCATGCGCGAAACGGTGGGCGGATGTTCTCCGCGGTGGAAAGCCTGAACCTTGTTCCGGACGGAGAGGTCGCGCATAGTGAGCCGCTCGCGCTGGCGCAGATATTCGGCCCAGGACTCGATGAGAAACGTCTCGACGTAGCGGCCGGGGCTGATGGTGTCTTTGAACAGCGCCCAGCGCATGGCGCCGTCGCGGAGGCGGATGCCTTTTAGTTCGTCGATGGCGATGAGGAATTCCGCCGCCTGCACCGGGTCGACTTCGTAATCGATGGAGACGCGAATGGGACCGTCTTCGAAACGCGGCTCGATGACGACGGAAGGGCCGGAGCGGATGAGGCCGGAGGCTTTGGCGGGAGACAGGTCCTCGGGCTTACCTCCGGGTATGCGAAAACGCCGGGCGGCGGGAAGACCGGCAAGCAACGCGACTCCGGCCGCGGCGAGGGCGGCGGGCGTGCTCCAACGCTGGGCGACGGCGCCCCAAAAAGCGCTGCCAAGGGCCATGCCGGCCTGGAATACCATCTGGTATGTACCTAGCGCGCGGGCTTGCACCCAAGCGGGCGCCGAGACCTGCACCGCGATGTTGAACAACGAAGTGGTGCTAGTCCAGGCGAAGCCGGCGGCGAGAAGAGCGAGAACGACAAAGACGGTTTGGTGGACGAAGGCCATCACGAAGAGGGTGGCGGCGAAGACGACGGTGGCGGAGGCGACGATGGCAGTCGGCGGGAAGCGCCGCCGCACGCGGGGCAGTAGGACGGCGCCGGCGACGGCCCCTGTGCCCATGCAGGCGTTGAGCATGCCGTAGCCGAGCGCGCCGTGGCGGAGATCGCGCTGGGCGACGACGGCGAGCAAGGCCCAGATGGCGCTGACACCGCTGGTGACCAGGAACGCACGGATGAGAATGGATCGAATATCGGCGGCGTGGGCGACATAGCGCAGGCCGGCGCGGATGGAGCCAAGGAGACGTTCGGCGGGAAGGTCGCTGGTGTGGATGGGTTGCCGTTTCCAAACGTAAAGGATGTAGACGACGAATAGGAACGAGAGGGCGTTCAAGAAGAAACTGGCTCCGGCGCCGGTCATCGTCCGGGCGAACAGAGCCATGCAGAGGCCGCCGAGGGCGGGGCCGACGGCGCGGGCGAGATTGAAGCCGGCGCTGTTGAGCGAGATGGCTTCGGGGAGTTCGGAGCGCGGCACGAGTTCGGGAATGATGGCTTGCCAGGCGGGGTTGTTCATGGCCGCGCCGACGTTCAGCAGCAGGGTTAGGGAAAGGAGAGCCCAGGGGCCGATGACACCGAGGAAGCTCAGCAGGCTGAGCATGGCGGCGGCGGCGAGCATCCAGGATTGCCAGAAGAGGAGCAGGCGGCGGCGGTCGAGGATGTCGGCGGTGGCGCCGGCGAGGAGGCCGAACAGAAGCACGGGGAGGCTGGCCGCGGTCTGCATCAGCGCGATCAACAGGGGCGACGTGGTGAGGGAGGTCATCAACCAAGTGGCGGCGGTGTCCTGCATCCAGCCACCGATGTTGGAGGCGAGGGAGGCGACCCAGCGGTCGCGGAAGGAAGGACGGCGCAACGGCGCCCAAGGTCCACCGCCGGGCGCGCGATCCTCTTTCCTGGCGGCCATATCCAGATTGTAAGGCTGCGAGACTCTCAGACTGTGGTTGGCGGAGGACGAACAGGAATAATACGCCCACGTGAAACGATATCGACGGCGGCGTCACCAAGCATCGAGCGATCAAACGCATGGCGCCGGCGTAGACCGGCCACGGAAGGGGGACTTCGTCGATGGATGACATACCGATTCGGGGGCCGGGATCCGATGGGTTGACGTATATCGTCCACGGTCTGGTGCGGGAAAGCGATGGGACGCCGATTGCGCGGGCGGTGGTCCAGGCCTACGACCGGAATCTACGGAGCCTCAATCTGCTCGGCGAACAAACGACGGGCGCCGACGGCTCGTACCTGATCCGTTATCCGATTTCCCAACTCAAAGGGCCCGGCAAGACCGGCGCGGACCTGGTGGTCAAGGCGGCCACCGCGAATGGCGCGGCGCTTGCGGAATCGCCGGTGCTGTTTCATGCCCCAGTAAACGCGGAGGTGAACCTGACTCGTGGCAACGCGCCGTTCGTCGGGCCGGCCGAGATTCATTCCGTCCAGACGACGCTGGCGCCGATTCTTGGGACGGTGTCCACGGCGAGTTTAACCGAGAGCGATATTTCGTTCCTGACAGGGGCGACGGGTCTGGACAGCGCCCAGATTAGCCAGCTCGCGGCGGCGTCCGTTTCGGCGGCCGCTTCGGGTCTTGACGCGCAAGTGTTCTACGCCTTGGCCCGGCAGGGATTTCCGGCTACGCTCGACACGTTGCTGACGACGGATCCGGCCGCGCAGACGCAGGCTCTGGAATCGGCGGCGGCGGCGAATCTGGTGCCACCGTCGATTGCCAGCGAAATTCCAGCTCTGGTTATCAAGCTGCAGCAGACGGCCATTTCGAAAACGCTTGCCACCGGGGCGACACGGCTGGGGGGGACGCTGTCGTTGTCGCTGAAAGACGCCGGGACCCAAACCGCGCTGCTGAATACGTTTCTGGAGAACCGGACCTCGGCGCAGGAATTTTGGCAGGCGCTGGCCAAGCAGCCGGGCTTCACGGCCGATCTGGTTACCTCCACGCAGTTGAATGTCCAGCTCGCATCGCTCACGCAATACCATACTCCGTTGGTCGAGGCGCTGCTTAACCAGCATCAACAAGGGACGATCCATTCACTTTCCGAACTGGCGAGGCTCACTACAGCCGAGTGGGTGAGCCTGATCGATTCCAAGTCTGCCACCGGCGCGCCGATCGGCGTTCCGGCGGGAGTTCCGGGCGCCAACGCCACCGAGAGGGCGGCAAACTACGCCGAGGCGTTGGCCCGCCGGCTGGAAGCGGCATTCCCGACGGCCGCCGCCGCGGCGAGGTTAGCCACCAGCAAGCTGCCCGGCGCGGCGGAAGTTTCGGTGTTCCTGTCTGCGAACCCGGACTTCGATATCGCAAGTACCAATGCGGCGACCTACGTGGCGGCAAAGAAGGTTTCCACTGCGGTGGCCGAAATTCTTCCGGCGATGCAGCGGGTTTTCAAGGTTGCGCCGCGGTTTGTGCAAATGGAGCCGCTCCTGGCCGCCGGGCTGACGTCGGCGCGGGAGATCGCGCGCCAGCCTCTCGACCGGTTCGTGAGCGGATTCGGGCCGCTCGTGGGAGGGGACACGGAGGCGCTGGCGATCTATTCGCGGGCGCAGGTCTTCTCGCAATCGGCCGTTCAACTTTATGCGCAATACGCCAGCGGAACCAACACCGGCAACCCGCGAGTGATGGGGGGCGCGCCATCGTCTCCGGCGCAGATTCCCAACTGGGAGGCCCTGTTCGGAAGCCCGGATTTCTGCGCCTGCAGCGACTGCCTTTCGGTACTTAGCCCGGCGGCCTATCTTGTCGATCTGCTCCATCAATTCGTCGACGCGTTCATCACTGGCCCAGGCGGGGCCACCGGTACGGCGCTGCTCTTCGCCCGCCGCGCCGACATCAACACTCTGCAGTTGAGTTGCGCGAATACGAACACGACGTTGCCTTACATCGATCTGGTGAACGAGCTGCTGGAGGACGCCGTTTCTCCGGGCACGGCAAAGCCGCACGATAGCACCGACGGCGCTTCCAGCGACCTGGGCGCGGCGCCGGAATATCTCAACGCGCAGGCGTATACAACGCTTTCGCAGCAGGTTTTCCCGGGGACGCGGCCGTTCGATTTGGGCCTCGCGCAGGGACGGACATACTTACAAAATCTCAACCTCACGCGCTATAGCCTGATGGAGGCGTTCCAAGCTTCGCCTACGGCGCCCGATCCGACCGATCCCGCGCTGACGGCCGCGGATGCGGCGGCGGCCGACGATCTGGGACTCTCGCCGCTCGGGTGGAAGATTATCACGGGCGCTTCCGGGCATCCGCCGTGGGAGCTTTGGGGAGTGGCGCAAACGGATTGGAACAACACGTGGACGAAACCCTCGCCGGGTCCAACCGTGCAGCAGTTTCTCACTCAAACGGGTCTCGCGTTTCAAGACTTATTGGACCTGTTGACGACGCGGTACGCGCAGACGTTGGCGCCGGCGCCAAACGCCATTGTGATCCAGTGGGCGGACGCGAACGGCGAATCGTGCGATCTCACGCAGGCCACGATTCTGAATCTATCGGCTGGAACGCTCGACGGTTTTCTCCGCTTCCTCCGTTTGCGAAATGCGTTGGGCGCGAGCGTGCTTGATATGGACAAGCTGGTGGGAGCGCTGAAGCCCGCGAAGTTGGATGCCGTTTTTCTGGGACAGGTGGCCACCGCGTCGCGTTTGCAAACACAACTGAATCTGCCGTGGGCGGAGTTGGCATCGTGGTGGGGGCAGATCCCGGCTTTCCCGGACGCCGCAGGCGGAACGTCGCTTTATCAGCGGCTCTTTCTCAATCCGGCGGTCTCCAATCCTCCCGACTCCGCGTTTGGACTCACGGCGGACGGAACCGAACTGGCCGACACGTCCGGCTTTCTCGAGGACGCCGCTCATCAAACTTCCATCCTTGCGGGACTCCAGGCGACCGCGCCCGACTTCGCTTTATTGCTGGCGGCGCTGCCGCTCCAAACCTCCGGCTCCAAGCACGTCCTGAACATGGCGAATCTGTCGGAGTTGTTCCGGGCGACGTCGCTGGCGGGCGCGCTGAACCTTTCCATCGCGGACTTCCTCACGGCCGCTTCCGTGCTCGGTATGAATCTCGATCCGGGCGCACGCTCCCCCACGGTGCGCGCTCCTTTCAACGGGACGCGCGTCGCGGACGCCGGTTGGGTGTTCAGCCAAATCGCGTTCATTCAGAGTTCGGGCTTCTCATTGGCCGACTTGAACTATCTGTTACTCGATGGCAACGCATCCGCCTCGCCGCTTGCCCCGGCGGTCGCGGACTTGGCGCAGCAGCTCACGAGTTTGTGTTCCGGTCTACAGCCGATTCTGGCCAAGACGGGAGGGGTGGATCCGGCGTGGCACACGCTGGGCGGAGCGCTCGTCGCGCAGCAATTGTCGGGATGGCTGCCTTTATCTATTCCTTCGTTGACCGCGTGGCTGACGGGCAGATCTTCGGGCTTCGCCAAGAGCTATTTGGATACGTTCCTCGACCCGGCATTCGTCGCTTCCGCCGCACCGATTCCGGCCTCTGCGGCCGCTGCCGCGCTTGCCGCGCCTGTTCCGGCGAATCCGGCTTTGGCGCCGCCGTTCTACTATCAGGCGCGCGCGCTGATCAAGCTGAAGAAGCTTTCGTCGTTCTCGAGCCGCCTCGCTTTGCAAACGCCGGAGTTGGTGTGGCTGATGGCGAACGCGAGCGCGCTCGGATGGTTGGATCTTAACGCGTTGCCCGCATATGGCGCCGCGCCGCCGCCGCTTTACGCCGGTTGGGCCAATCTGGTGGCGATTACGCAGTTGCGAACGAAATACACGCCCAAGCAGCCTTTCGCGAATCTGATGCCGCCTCGTCCACCGGCAGCCGCGCTCTCCGAGTCGGACTATCTGGCCACTTTGAGCAACCTCACGGCTTGGAATGCAGCCGATCTGCTTACCGTCTGCGGCGCCGGCGGTTTGAATTTCAATTACCCCGGTGACTTTTGGAATCCCGCCAATTTGGTTCGAATTCAAACCGCGCTGGGACTGTTAACGACGCTGGGCACTTCGGCGGACGAGGCCATTCCGTGGACCCACGCCGCGCTGACTGTCTCTGAGGCGAACGACATCACGACGCTGATCAAAGGCCACTATAGCGTCGCCCTGTGGCCTTCGACCGGCAAGAGCCTTCGCGATCCTCTGCGCCAGATGCAGCGCGACGCGCTGGTGGCGTATCTGATCTTTAATTCGCAGGCGATCTTCCATCAGCAGTTCGCCTCGCCCGACGATCTGTTCGGCCACTTCCTGATCGACACCCAGATGTCGTCCTGCATGCAGACCTCGCGCATCATTCAGGCCACGCAATCGGTGCAGACCTTCATCAGCCGCTGCTTCCTCAATCTCGAGACCGGCGTTACGGTGGCGTCTATGGCTTCGCAATATTGGACCTGGATGAAACAATATCGGCTGTGGGAAGCCAACCGGGAGGTCTTTCTCTATCCGGAGAATTGGCTCGATCCGACGCTGCGCGACGATCAGACAACCTACTTCCAATCGCTCGCGACCGCCTTGCATCGAAAAGCGGTGACGCAGGATTCGGTGGAGACGGCGTTTCTCGACTACCTGACTTCGTTCGATGGCGTCGCGCGGCTGCAAGTTTGCGGAATGTTTCACGACTTGGATCCGTCGAACGCCATCGATACCCTCTATGTATTCGGGCGGTCGCAGAGCACGCCGGCGGCCTATTTTCTGCGTCAATTCGTAAATTCGTCTTATTGGACCGAGTGGGAACCGGTTGGCTTGGACATTCCCGGGTGCGACGTCATTCCGGTCATTTACAACCGGCGGCTTTACATTTTCTGGCCGCTGCTGAAGGCGATTTCGGCGCAGCCGGCGACCATGAACGCGCCAACGCCCGGCGAGGCGGCGTATGCGCCGACGCCCACTCCAAAATGGGTGCAGATCCAAATCGGCTGGAGCCAATATTGGCAGGGCAAGTGGGCGGCCAAGAAGATCTCCGATCCGCCAGGCCTGCTGGTGCCCGTCTATCCGACCATTGCCGGAGACGGGCTGGTTCCGGCCGCGAACGAGGCCCATTTCCCATCGCCGATCAACTGCATACGGGCGGCGTGCATACGTCCCGATGGGAGCGTGGACCCGTCCTTCTTCGCTTTCAAAGCCGTTCCTCCCGCGCCGGGAGACTCGCTCGACGAGATGCAACTGCAATGCTACATAAATTGACGTCCCGATCGAAGGGTTGAATCATGACAAATAACTCCGGAACGCTTGGAATATGGATCGGCAAGTTCACGGTCTCTGGCTGCCACGAGAGGGTGACGCTAACCAATGTGCCGTCTTCGACCGATCTTCCGTTACTATGCCCGCCGGGCATGGGACCGGTGGGGATGCAGTTTAACAATTTCGCGGGATTCGGCGTCACGCTACGAACCGGATCGGCCAACCCGAACGACACGAGCATCGGCCAAGTCGCCAATCAACTTCAATCCGTCCAAGTGCTGGGGGCGACGCCCGGAGGATTCAGCACGTTGCTGCTTTACCCTCATCAATACCCGCAATTTTCGTCGCAGGATGTGTTCTTCCAGCAGGACGGACAACGGACGTTCTTCGTAACGCCGCGGCTGACGCGGCAAATTTGGCAATGGTATAACCCGGCTACTAGCGTCCTGGCGAATCTTTCCGTACCGGTGAACTATTACGCATCGAGCGACATTCCCGCGGTCAATCTTCCCCGCGTGCAAACACAAGCTTCGGCGCGGGGACCGATTGGCATTGTCCGGGAGGCGGCGATCCAGATTGGCCTCCAGGCATCCGACGTGCTTGCAAGCGGCATTCTTTCCTGGGGTCCGGAGTGGTATCCGCCCGCGCCGATCGCACTATGGACGACGGAGTATATCTACCAGCCTTTCTTCCATCCCTTCGTCTGCGACTTCATCCGCGCCGTGAAGGAGTATGGGATCGACGGGCTGCTGAAGTGGACGTCGCCGGCCTCGCCCACGCCGCTACAACTGAGCTCGACCGACTACTTCGCCGCCACTTACAAGCCGAAAGCCGTGGCGGCGCCGTACCCGGAAGACACCGTGGATTTTTCTTATAGCGGACCCTATTCGCAGTACAATTGGGAACTTTTTTATCACGCTCCCATCCTGTTGGCGACGCAGCTCAGCCAGAATCAGCAATTCGAAGAGGCCCAGGCGTGGCTGCACTACATCTTCGACCCGACGAATTTGTATCCGATTGCGCCTCCGGGGGCGACGACGAATTTCCCTTACGGTTATTGGAAGGTGAAGCCGTTCTATGAACAGACGGCGCAGAACTCGATCGCCGAACTGTTGACGTTGCTCGACGCCTCGACTCCGGGCCATGACGACGCGATCAACAATTTCGTACAACAGACCGCCGTTTCGGCGAGCGATCCGTTCAACCCCTTCGCCATCGCCCGGCTTCGCACCACCGCGTTCCAAAAGACCACGGTGATGAAATACCTGGACAATCTGATCGCCTGGGCCGATAATCTTTTCCGCCAAGATACGCGAGAGACGATCAACGAGGCGACGCAGCTTTATATTCTGGCCGAGCAGTTGCTTGGGCCGCGGCCGCAGCAGGTGGAGCGTGGGGATCCGGCTCCGCTGGCGTATAAAGACCTGGCGCAGAAGTTCGTTGCCGGCGATCTTTCCGATCCGTTAGTGCAACTGGAGAACGCCCTTCCGGCGTCGCCGGGCCAATTGGTTCCGCAGGCGCCGCTGCCTTACGCGCCAAATCCTCTACCCTCGGGGCTGTACTTCCGCATTCCGCCGAATCCGCAATTGCTCGCCTATTGGGACACGGTGGCCGATCGCCTTTTCAAGATCCGCAACTGCGAAAACATCGACGGCCAATTCCAACAGCTTCCGCTGCTGGCGCCTCCAATTTCGCCGGGTCTATTGATTCAGGCCGCCGCCTCCGGCATGGATCTTTCGACGTTGCTGTCGCTGCTGACGGCCCCGCCGCCGCTCTATCACTTCCCGTATCTGTACAAGCAGGCTCTCGATTTCTGCAAAGAGGTTCACACGCTGGGCACGATGCTTCTAGCGGCACTTGAGAAAGACGACGCGGAATATCTGGCGGTCTTGCGGGCCACGCAGGAAGCGACGCTGTTGGGCTTGATGCGGCAGGAGTATGCCCAGCGGCTGCAGCAGGCCTTGCTCGAACAGGCCGATCTGTTGCTCTATCGCCAAAGGGTGCAGGATAAGCACGATTGGTATGCGAGCCAGCCCGTGCAGTATCCGGGAGAAGCGGACGCGCTCAGCTCTCTGGACAGCAGCCAGGGCAACGAGGGATCCGCCGGGGGATGCGACTTGACCGCAGCGGTGTTAGCGCTGGTGCCGGACTTCGATATTGGCGGGACGGGGGCGGGAGGCTCTCCCACCGCGAAGGCGAAGTTTGGTGGAAAAAACCTGGCCGGTGCGGCGAAGTATACCGGCGACAGCTTCAAAACCTCGGCCGCGACCGACCGAGATCAGGCCAACCAGTCCTTCGCGACGGCCCGCATCGCCGAGCGCAACGCGAAATATCAACTGGAAGTGAAGCTCGCGCAGGACGAGCTTACCGAGATCGACAGCACGAAGACGGCCATCGCCCAACTCAAAGCGACCATGGCGCAGAGCCAACTGGACGACTTCGACGCCAAGACCCAGAACGCCCAGGATGTCGCCAACTTCCTGCTCTCCAAATTCACGAATCAGCAGCTCTACGACTGGATGATCGGACAGATTTCCGGCGTGTACTTTCAGAGCTATCAGCTTGCCTGGCAGATGGCCAAGCGCGCCGAGGCCGCTTACAACTTCGACTTGGCCAACTACGACGCGGCGTATGTGAGTTTCCTAAAGCCCAACTATTGGGACAACTTGCATCAGGGCCTCCTGGCGGCCGAAGGACTTGTGTACGACGTTGAGCGCATGGAATCGTCTTTCGTCGACAATAACTCCCACGAGTTCGAGATCATCCGGCCGATTTCGCTCTCCGGACTCGACTCGACGGCCTTCACCACGTTGATTCACACCGGAACGGCGTTCTTCTCGCTGCCTGAGTCGTTCTTCGACCTCGATTATCCCGGCCACTTCATGCGACGCATTAAGTATGCAGGCCTCGTGTTCACCTTCAGCACCAAGACGAGGCCGGCTTTTGTCAATTGCACATTGACGCTGATGAACAGTTCGATCCGGATCAATCCCACGCCGCCGACGCCCTATGGGCGGACCGGTGCGGGCGACACGCGTTTCCACGATTTGAGCGCGGTGCAATCGGTTGTGACCAGCAACGGCGGCGTGATCGGTTCCAGTGGGGCGACGCCGGACAACGGCATGTTCGAGACCACGGTTCACTACATCATCACCGACGACCGGCTGCTCACTTTCGAGCATTCGGGGGTGATCGGGATGTGGCAGATCGAATTCTCCAAGCACAATCCGGGCTTCGATCCCACGACGGTGACCGATATCGTCCTTCAGCTTGAATACCTGTCGCGGTACGGCGGGGACCCGTTGAGGACGGCGGCGGGAGGATGATCCCCGATGCGGACGCCGGGCCTTAGAGGACGGATTTGGCGGCGGGGTAGGTGCCGAGAATGCGGAGGAAGTCGGCGAGTTCGCGCAGGTGATTGAGTGCGTTGGCCACTTGCGGGTCGGTTTCGCGGCCGGCGAAGTCGAGGTAGAACAGATACTCCCAGGGCTTGCCGCGTAGGGGGCGGGATTCGATCTTGTTGAGGTCGATGTCGCGGAGAGCGAAGGCGCCGATGGCGCGGAAAAGGGCGCCGGGGACATTGCGGGTGGTGAAGACGATGCTGGTTTTGGCGGCGCGTTTGGAGACGGGCGCGGCGGGCAGGGCCGCGGTGCGATGGATCTGAAAGAAGCGGGTGAAGTTGCGGCGGTCGTCCTCGATGGAGGGTTTGAGGATGGCGGCGCCATAAATGGCGGCGGCGACCGAGGAGGCGATGGCGGCCGCATCGCGCAGACCTTTTTCGGCGATCATTTTCACGCTGCCGGCGGCATCGTAAAAGGGAACCTTCTCGACGCGCGGGTGGCGCTCGAAAAACTTCAGGCACTGGTTTAGGGCGACCGGGTGGGAATAGACTCGGCGGATGTCGCGCAGCCGGACGCCGGGGGGTGCGATCAGATTGTGGACGATCCGCACATTGGTTTCGGCCGCGATGCGGACGTCGAAGCGCAGGAGGTGATCGTAATTTTCGTGGACCGAGCCGGCGAGCGTATTCTCGATGGGTAGGACGGCGGCGTCGATTTTTCCATTCATGAGGGCATGAAAGACGGATTCGAAAGTGGGACAGGCTAAGACTTCCGCTTTTCTGCCGAAGAGTTGGTAGACGGCCTCCTGGCTGAAGGCTCCCCGTTCGCCTTGAAAAGCGACGGGCTTTCCGCGGGTCATTGCGGATGATCCCCGGTGGGTTTCCCGCCGCCATCCCATCGGCTGGCATCGGGAGATGGGAGACCGAGCAGATCGAGTACGCGGTCGACGCTGTGATCGACCAGATCGAGGATGGTTTTGGGCGAATGGTAAAAGCCGGGGATGGGCGGGGCGATGATCGCTCCCATTTCGGCCAGGGCGGTCATCGTTCGTAGGTGTCCGAGGTGAAATGGCGTTTCTCTTACCATGAGGATAAGTTTCCGGCGTTCTTTCAGGCAGACATCGGCGGCGCGAATGAGAAGATTTGCGCTCAGACCGGTGGCAATGGCCGATAAGGAATATATCGAACAAGGAGCGACTACCATGGCATCCGTAAGAAAGGATCCGCTGGCGATGCGGGCGCCGACGTCCTCGAACGGGTAGGTGTGATGGGCTAACTGCTTGAAATCAGAAGCGTACTTTCCCATTTCGAGATAGGCGGTGCGTTCGGCGGAGCGGCTGAGGACCAGATGGATTTCCGTGTCCGGACGCGCGTGGAGCTTCTCCAGAAGGCGGAAACCATAGATGGAGCCGCTCGCTCCGGACACTCCGAGAATAATACGCAAAACCAACTCCTGTCGGACTGAATTGTTCGGCTTTCCGAACAGCCGCTGAAAATTACCCTTGCCGCCGAGGGCCTTTCGCCGCTATAATTCTGAAGCGATTGGAAATACGGGTTTCATGATCGAGGGCAAAGGCTCCCGCCTACGAACGGACGCTCCGGGTAAGCATCATAGCACGGACGATGCCGGGCAGAAGCTGCGGCGGGTACGCGAACGCCTGAGCCTGCGGGTCCGCGACGTGGAGCAGGCCAGTCTGCGGATCGCGGAGCGGTATCAGAACGACGAGTTCGCGGTTCTGATCAACCGGATTTCGGAGATCGAAAATCGGGGACTGGTCCCGACGATGTTCAAGCTCTATTCGCTGTGCGCGATTTACCGGCTGGACTATCGCGAGGTGCTGGAATGGTATGGGGTGAAGCTGGCGAGCCTGCCGGGCGACTCGGTTTTCGCCGAGGTGGGCAAGACCCATTTGCTCGGATTCCGCCATGACAGCGAGGGCGAAGTATTGTTGCCGGTGGCGATGGACCCGGGCATCGATTTCCGGCGCACCACCTATTTGAGCCGGATGATTCAGCGCTGGGGCCGGATACCGTTGATGTTGTTGGAGGCGCTGGATCTGAAGAATCACCGCTATGCCTACATCGGCACGGAAGACTGGTTCATGGCGCCGCTGTTGCAGCCAGGTTCGCTGGTGCTGATCGACGAGGCGCGGCGGAAGGTCGCGGGGGGAACGTGGGCGAACGAATTTGAGCGGCCGATCTATTTTTTGGAGCACCGGGCGGGATATTTGTGCGGCTGGTGCGCGCTGGAAGGGAACCGGCTGATCGTACAGCCCCATCCGGCCTCGGCCTGCGCGCCGGCGGTGTTTACCTATCCCGACGAGATCGACATCGTCGGGCAGGTAGTGGGAGTGGCTATGCGTCTGGATCAGGGGCGGAAACGCCGTACTCGTTCTTGAGCAATTCAAGTAAGGCTTCGAGGTCGGCCAGATAGAGGCGGCGCTCGACGCCGCGTACGGAATTCGGGACCAGGTTGCGATACGGCGTGAGCCGCAGCCACGTTTCGAGCACCTGGACTTTGTTCTCGTAAAACTGCGAAAGGTAAAGATCCAGGTCCGCCTTTTGCCGTTCCAAATTGAAGCCGATCCACTCGGCGAAGGACTGATTGTGGCTGATGCGGAGGGAGCGATTGGCTTCTTCTTCGCTGAAAACAAGGGCCAAACCGTGGTGTTCGTACTTTCCGGTATTGGGGTCGCGCAGCGAGGCCAGATAGACCATGCGGCCGAAGATCGAAGGGATTTGGGAAAGCGTATGGCGCCAGATGTCGGCGGCCGCGCCTCGCTGTGTGATCCCCGCGCTCTTGCCGATTTTCATACCCAACCCCGATTACGATGATAAACCCGTTTTCCGCCGGAACGAAGAGCGATTAGTACTTTTTGTTCGGAAAAGCGAAATTCAACTTAGTTCTGTACGGCTACGCTCTGTTAGGTGGTTTACTAGCGTTTGGCCGAAGACGTTCAACCTTCCAGCCAAGGCACGGAGGACTTCCGTGACGATCAAATTATACAGGAGAAAACACACCATGATCAAGAAGATTGTCCTCACGCTCGCCGTTGCCGCCCCGTTTCTGAGCGCCTCCGCCATCCCGATGCCTAGCTGCAATCCCTGCAAGGTAGCTCCGACTTCGCAGAAGATCCAACCTGTCGCGAAGACCGTCGTTCACGTCGCGGCCTCCCACAATCGATAAGGTTGGGGGATTCTGGCCGCTCGCGCCAGAGTTGGATATACTGTTAGCGAAGTTTCATGAGCACGATATTTCGTGTTGAGCATATTTTCGCGATCCTGAACTTCTGTATCGTTGCGGGCCTGATTGTGCGTTTTTTCGCGACAGGCCTATTTCGGGCATACCGTTTATTTGCGGCTTATTTGGCGGTGGTTCTGTTTCAGACCGCGGTAGGCTCAGTGTTGGCGACAGGGTCGACGGCGTACGAATACTTTTATATCGCGACGGAGACGCTACAGGTGGTTTTGAGCGCTTTCGTCGTGATGGAAATGTATGGAGTCGTCTTTCGAGACCTGCGGGGATTGGCGAAGACGGGGCGGAAATATATTCGTTACGCCCTCGCGGTCTCGGTTGTCGTTTCTCTCACGCTCCTGGCTTTCGAGTCGGCATCGCACAGTCTTTTATCCTATTTTCTGGTATTTGAGAGGGTCATAACGACCAGCCTCCTGTTTTTCGTACTGTTCCTGACGGCGTTCCTGAGTTTGGTGTATCCCGTTCCGGTTTCGAGGAACGTTATTGTGTTCACGATCGGTTATGCGATATTTTTTCTCGCGAACTCCGCCAGTCTGTTCCTGAACACCGCCGAGCCTTACATCGGCGAATTGTGGTTCCAGGGGTTAGCGGTTGGCGCCCAAGTGATCGAGTTCGCCTGCTTTGCTTTTTGGACGTTGTTTCTCAATGCCGCCGGCGAGACGAAAAAAGTTAATTTCGGTTTGCGCTGGCGGCCGGAAGACGAGGATCGACTGTTGGACAGGTTACGCTCTGTAAACGACTCGCTCCTGCGCGCGGCGAAGAAGTAAGGCCGCCTAAGGCCTTTCTACAGATTTTTACCCTACAGGGACAGATTTTGTTTGCGTCCACGGAGAAAAGGATTTATTCTCCATAGTGTGAAGGGGTGGAGTTAACCGATGAACCTGGTCGTAATTACAAGCGCTAGCGTTTTACTGATCGCCATTTCGTTTGGCGTGATGGCTCTCAAATTGATGAATCCGCGCGGGGCGAACGGCGCCTCGATCGAGTGGTTGGACGAATTCTCCACCACGAAGTACATTCCGATGCAGCGCCTTCTCGATGGCGCGGACTTCGCCTTCCTGGCGGCCCAATCCGGCGGGAATGCGGTGGCGGCGAAGAGGCTTCAAAACGAGCACCGGAAGATCTTCGCTGAATATATGCGCCAATTGAACGGCGATTTTCACCGCTTGGTCACCTTGGCGAACGTCATGGTGATCTATAGCAGCCAGGATCGCGCCGAGTTGGTCCACGAGATCTGGAAACAGCGGGTGGACTTTTACCGGGCCTTCTGCGCACTCCGCGTGAAAATCGCGTTGGCGCCTCTCGGACTGGCCGTTCCCGACGTCTCCGCTCTGCTGGGCACGCTTGGCGACATGCAGTCGAGGGTTCGCTCCCTGACGCCCGCCGATCTTCTGTCCGCGGCGTAATTTCCTAAAGGAGCGTCAGTGGGTTAAAGGCGTTTCAGCGCCTCCTTGGCCTCGCGCAGCCCGTGAAATACTTTTTCCGCTTCTTTAAAGTCCCTCGTGTGAACACAGCGGCGTAATGGGCCGTGCTCGACCGGGAATTTCACGTGAAGCATTTCGTGAAATAGCACATATTCCACGGCAATCGACGGGACTTGCTCGCGGTCCAACGTTTTACTCAACACAATGACGTGATGGGACGGATCGTAGTGGCCTAGCGTCGTGCGAGACGGCTTCTTGCTCCATCCGAGCGCCGGCTGGGCCATCAGCCCGTGGAAATAGCGAAAGTTGAGCGCGTCGAACATCGCTTCCAAATCGTATTGCACTCCCTTCGGAGCCGAAACGATCTTTCGGCCGCGGGCTTGGCGCAATAGGTGGAGTTGGTTCCTAATCTCCTTCCGATTTAGATAGCGGCGGTAACAAAGCTCGAAGGCGCGCTCGGGGCGTTTGCGGGCGAGTTTCGAGATCAAAATGTGGGCGAGCGCCTCCAACACGTTTCCGGGCGCCGATTGCAAGGCGTCGCTGACGCGGATCTCCAGCGAACCGCCGGGATCGAGCCGGATGAAGCTATTGGCGTTGGCGAAGGCCATAAAGGCGAGGCGCACCTCCGGGATGGGCGAGCGCGGCCGGATCTGACGGTAGACGCGGAGGAAAATCTGTTCCGGGCGTTCCAGGGGCACCAAACCAGCATAGCCGGGCGGCGAGGGCGGTCTCAATTGGGTATCCTGAACTGTTTGGAGGGTTCTTGTACACAGCGAAAATCGGGGCTCTAGGCTGCTATTCACCGGACCGGATTCTGACCAACGCCGGCCTTGAAGCGATGGTGGAAACGGACGACCGGTGGATTGTCGAACGCACGGGCATACGGGAGCGGCGGATCGCCGGACCGGAGACGGCGACGTCGGATATGGCGATCGCCGCGGCGCGCGTGGCGCTGGCGGAGCGGGGAATCGACGCGACGGAGGTGGAGGCGATTCTCGTCTGCACGGTGACGCCCGACATGCTGTTTCCCTCGACCGCCTGCCTGGTGCAGAACGCACTCGGAGCGAAGGGCGCTTGGGGATTCGACTTGGTCGCGGCTTGCTCGGGCTTCGTGTACGGGTTAACGACGGCCGCGCACTTCGTGATAACGGGGACGCACAAGAAAGTGCTGGTGATCGGAGCCGATACCATGTCGCGCATCATCGACTACACGGACCGGTCCACGTGCATTCTTTTTGGAGACGGCGCCGGAGCGATGCTGATCGAGCGCGGCGTCGAGGGCGAGGGATTCGTCGGGTTCTTGAATGAAATCGACGGATCGGGCGGCGATTTTTTGAAGATGCCGGCCGGTGGGAGCCGCATGCCAGCCACCGCCGAGACGGTGGAGAATCGGCAGCACTTTGTGAAACAAGACGGACAGCAGGTGTTCAAATACGCGGTAAGGAAGATGTACGAACTGTGCCGCGATTTGCTGGATCGCCACGGGCTCTCGGCCGAGGACGTGGCCTTGATGGTGCCGCACCAGGCGAACCGGCGCATCATTATGGCGACGGCGGAGCGGCTGGGGCTACCTTGCGAGAAAGTGATGATCAATATCGACCGCTTCGGGAATACGACGGCCGCGACGATTCCCCTGGCCACGCGCGACGCCGTCGACCAGGGAAGGCTGAAAAAGGGCGATTTGGTGCTGTTCGCCTCGGTGGGTGCGGGTTTCACCGCCGGGGCTACCTTGTGGCGCTGGGCGTATTGATCGAAGGGCGCCTACCGTGAAAGACATCGCGCTGAATGCGTTGGAGTGGGCGACGGGGCCGGGCGTCGAATATGCCGACGTGCGCGTGGTGGAGTCGCGGGAACGGAGTTTGTCGGCGAAGAACGGCAAGCCGGGAGAGGTTTCCGCGTCGGAATCGATGGGGATCGGGGTGCGGGTACTGGCGGCAGGGTGCTGGGG
>VFSW01003637.1_pt1 | contig 23106 bp, 18 predicted proteins | sample 5358111 | NCBI WGS metagenome assembly VFSW01 (sample SAMN11554181, study PRJNA540505) | mine drainage metagenome | isolation source: sediment from site ElyBrook_90M | place: USA: Ely Copper Mine, Vershire, VT | collected 2017
GCCACGACCAGCAGATCTGCGAACTCCTCTTTGGTCGGCGCGTGGGGCACAATGCATTTGTTTTTATCGTCCCAGGGCGCGAGGGTGACCCGCATCCTCTTAAAACGGCCATTCGTCATAATCTTTTCCCCGAGAATGGCTGAAACAGTGAAGCCGCGCTCCATGGTGACGCCGATCGACTGCGCTTTTTTCCAGAGAGCCTCCTCGATTTTTGAGAATGCAATCGATGTGCCTGTCTGGTCGCTCGGGTCCAGCGGGTTCCTGGGCCAGAGTGTATCGGCGACGCCGATTTTTTTCAGATGACCGATCAGAGCATTGTTCAGCGATGGCACGTTGGTTCTTGAGTAGCCGCCTCGCTTCTCGATGATCACAACCTTTTCAAAACAGCGTTTTGCCTCAATGGCGCACAGCAGGCCGATTGGGCCTCCGCCGAGAATGACAACTCGGGTGAATGGCATGGTTTTTTACCTCCGAGGAAGAGTGACGATCATTGCCAATTGCAGCTCTTGACGACAAGAGACAGGGGGAGTGAGGCGTGTGACACGCCTTTCGAGTCAGCCACAAGTTCAACGAATTCGAGTAAGGGGCGCCCCAGCAACATTCAGGTGCACACGATAGATGCTGCTGCTCGCCATAATATAAAGCATCTTGCGATCGGGCCCACCCCAGGCCACATTGGCCACACGTTCCGGCATAAGGATCGTCGCCAAAGGTTTGCCTTCGGGTGAAAATACCCACACACCGCCCGGACCCGCACTGTAAATATTTCCCTGTTGATCGACCTTCATGCCATCGGGGGCCCCGGGACGCTTGTCTGCCGTTGCATCGTACAGCAGCTTTGCCTCAGTCAACGTGCCATCCGGTAGCACGCGATAGCGCATCCATATCTTCCTGGGTTCGGAGTTATTGACGTAGAGATACTTTTCGTCGGGTGAAAAGGCGATGCCGTTCGGCCGCGTGAGGTCGCTGACCAGCAGTTGCAGACCGGCGCGTGCGGGCGCTGCTCCGGGTTTCTGCTCAAGCGCGTGCGGAATGCGATAGACGCCGTTTGCCTTGAGCTGCTTCTCGGGGTCGTTGTCCTGTTGCGTCCGCAAGCCATACGGCGGATCCGTAAAGTAGAGCGAGCCATCCGATTTATAAACCAGATCGTTGGGGCTGTTCAGCCGCTTGCCCTGATAGGAGTCTGCGAGAACCGTAATCTCTGCTCCCGGCGTCAACGACTCCATCCTGTAAACATCGCGCTGCGCATGCCCCGCAACCGTCAGGCGCCCGCGCATGTCGAGCGTCATCCCGTTCGACCCCGGCTCGGGGCCGCCATACGGAGTGGTCCCCTTGTAACCGCTCGGCTCAAGCACCGTGGTCACGCCCGCACCCGGAGTCCACTTGCGAATGCTGTTGCCGGGAATGTCGGCAAAGATGAGGCTGCCGTTGTCCCACACCGGACCTTCCAGCCACTTGAATCCGGTGGCTACGCGCTCAAGCTTCGCGCCGGCCGGAATGATTCGATCGATGGAAGGATCCAGCCGATCCATCTTGAGAGCCGTTGCGTTACCAACGCCGGCGACCTTGGCCACCGCGTTGTGAGGCCCTGCGTTGGCAACCGCCAGATACATCATGAACACACACGGAACCACAATTGCCATGCGCGCAAAGGTTGGGAGGAGTCTTATACGCTTCATTCAATTTGCCCTTTTGAAACCGATCAACACGAACGGCTGTGCCCCTGCAGCCATCCATGATCCATCGGCAGAGTCTGAAAGATCCGACGCCATCCATCAGTAAGCCTCAGGATGCCCTCTGTCAAGAGTGTGCAAAGCCAATGCGCACCTCCTTCTCTTTCCGGTTCTTCTTCAACGCAGAAAGGATCAGCAAGACCTCCCGGCGGCGTCCCATTGGCGCCTCAATCCAGTGCAGCACTGAACCGGGATGACGCGCCTTGTCCGTGTGAAAATTCCTGGCATTTTTTATTGACTCGGCCTGCTGGTGGGCCTAAAATCTCGTCCATCTTCAGCTCCCCCCTACTGAAGTCAAGACGAAAACTGCAAAAGTCGACGCTGATGCGCTGGTCGCACTGGAGACCCAGGATTCCGCCGAATAGAAACGGAGGCCCCATGGGAATAACGGTGAAGCTACTCGCAGTAGTGGGATGCATGTGCCTGGCCGCGGGAGTGTGCGCGGGACAGGAGCAAGCTGGTATCCGAATCCGGTCTGTTGCGCACGCCACGACTCCTCCGCTCAGTTCACGCGCTCCGATGGAGTCCGGATGGCGGCCGGGAACGCCACCGCGCTTGATTCAACGACCGAAGAAACCGGGCAAAGGCGGCGGCGGTGGCGGCAGTGGCGGCGGAAACTGGACCGACCCGGATTTGCAGACCGCGAGCATCGCGACAAGTTTTACGACTGGAGCATTCTTCCAGGGACAAGGTTTCACCGGCGCCGTTCCACCCGATGACAACCTCTCCGTCGGGGGACCCTCAGGAAGCACGCAGATCGTTCAAGTGGTGAACACCAGCTATGCGATTTACAGCACGACTGGGGCCGAGGTGCTGACCGGGAGCGACCTGGGACTGGCCATTTTCTCAAGCTTGCCGGCCACGGCAAATTGCAACGCCAATGCGGATGGCGGCGACCCGATCGTGCTTTGGGACCAGTTCGATAACCGCTGGCTCATTAGCCAACTGGCCTACAATTCGAACTTCACGCAGAACGATTTTTGCCTGGCCATCTCAAGCACCGCAGATGCAACGGGGACATACGACGTATACGACATCCCCTTCGGCAACAGCCTGCCCGACTATCCCAAGCTCGGGGTTTGGGGAGACGGCATCTACTTCTCAGCCAATATGTTCCACCTTAAAGTCAATCAGATTACGGGAGCTACGAGCTCAACGTTTCTAGGCGCGCAGGCGTGCAGTTTCCCGCGGCCCAACTGGACTACGCCGCCGTCAACCATCAGTTTTACCTGCTCGGGAAGCGGCAACACAGGGGTCTACAACATTTTGCCCGCCGATATTGATGGCACCGCGACTGAGCCGGGCGGCTCGGATTATTACTTGCAGTTTGTCAACAATCTCAGCTCAACTTCAGGGAATCAACTCACGCTCTATCAATTCCAGTCAGGAAAACTGGCGGCGCTGGGAAATCTGAGCGTTGGCACTTTCCACGATGCGTGCGGCGGAGGCGTGTGCGTTCCGCAACTGGGAACGACGCAACAACTGGATTCGCTGGGCGACCGGCTGATGTATCGCCTTTCCTATCGCAACTACGGCACCTCCCAGGCGATGGTGGTGAATCATTCCGTGCAGGTGAGTTCGGCGAGCAATCAGGTTGGCGTGAGGTGGTACCAGCTCTGCAGTCAGAACGCGGCGGTTCCCTTCTATGTCTGCTCGCAGAGCACCTTCAGCCCCGATACCGCGACCTATCGATGGATGGGGAGCATCGCACAAGATCGAAACGGCAACCTGGGGCTGGGCTACAGCACGTCGAGTAGTTTCAAATACCCCAGCGTGGCGGTCACCGGCCTGCAAAAGGGCGCAGATGCTGGAATGGAAACCGAGTCGGTGATTTATAACGGGCCGAATTTCCAGGACACCTATAGCCGCTGGGGCGACTACAGCGGCATGGCCGTCGATCCGCAGGATGGCTGCACCTTCTGGTACACGACGGAGTACTCCACACCGACAAATGTACTGGGAACCTTCAACTTTTTCTGGGGCACTGTGATTGGCAGCTTTCATTTTCCCAACTGCCCGGCCAACCCCTGAAGAGTGCCTGGTGCGGTGTCTCGAAAATTCGTGACGTGAATCGCAAAGAGCAACCGGAGAACTTTCGACTCCGTTTGGCCAAGACCGGCCAGACTATGCTCCTGATGACAGCGCATTACGATGCGAACTTTAGAGACAGGACAATGGGGCACGTTTTCCGGGAGCTGAAGCGCCCGGCTCCCTCCTGACTCCGCGATTTACAACTGTAGAACCAGGGCTGGAACAACGAGCGCTAAGCCGGCAGCTCACGGCAGGGTGCGCCATGCAGATGAGCAGCCCGAAGCGCAGCCGACGAGTACTCGTCAGCTTGCTCACTGAATTGCGTCGCAGCCGCGCCAGCTCAGCCAACGGCCTACCGCGGCGCAGGCTCCACTGAATCCGCCAGCGCGTAGGCCAGCACAGCCATCACCGCCGCGTTTTCATTCAGATGCTTCGGGTTCACCTTGTCAAAGGTGTCTGCGGCCGTGTGGTGATAGTTGAAGTAGAAGCGGCTGTCCTGCACCGGAGCGAAGCTGGGAACACCCTGCCCCGTAAGTCCATCAATATCTTCTCCCGTCTCGGGAGCAGCCACCAGCGTCTCGGCCCCAATGGGGTCCAGCACCCGGGCCACGGGCCGCAGCCACAGGCCCAGCGGCTTCTTGTCGGCATAGTAGATCCCCGTTGGGTGGTCCGCGCCCAGGTCCGATTCGATGGCGCCGACGTGGTTTCCGATAACGTCTTTATGGTCAACCATATACGCGGCCGCACCCTCGGACCCTTCTTCCTCGCTCATCCAGGCGATGAACCGCACCGTCCGCCGCGGATGAATCCCCAGCTCCTTCAACAAATGAATTGCCTGCATCGAAACCGCCACGCCCGCGCCGTCGTCGATTGCGCCGGTCCCCAAATCCCAGGAGTCCAGATGGCCTGAAACCACAACCACCTGTTCCGGGTGCTCGGTTCCTTTCCAGTCCGCAATCACGTTGTAGCTCGGCGCATCGGGCAAGGTCTGCGGAGTCAGCGTCATGTGCAGCGTCACCGGTCCCTGGCTCACGAGGTTTTCCAGCAGGTCGGCATCCTCAGCCGTCACCGCGCCAGCCGGAATTTTTGGCACATCCGGCGCGTACTGGGTCATTCCGGTATGGGGCAGCCGGTAGTCCGCACCCCCTACCGATCGCACCAGTACGGCCACCGCACCCGCTTCCGCAGCGGCAATCGGTCCCGCGCCGCGGTAGGCCACTCCGCCGCCATAGGCCTGCAAGCCGCCGCCCTGCGCTGCTAACTCCTTGTCAAACTTGTGGTTAAGGAGAAGGATCTTACCCTTCACCGCGCCCGGCGGCAATGCCTGGAGCTGCTGCCAGTTACCCACAACCACCACCTGCGCCGTGAGCCCGTCCGCGGAAGTGGCCGCACTGCCGCCCAGAGCCGTCAGCACCACCTTCTGCGTGGCGCCCGGCGTCTGCCCCGGCCACGAAACCACTTCTGCCGTCTCCGCGCCGCGTACCCAGTGCGGAACTGTAGCTTTTTCAAGCGTCACTTCAGCGCCCAGCGCGCGCATCTCGCCCGCCACATAGTCCACTGCCTGCTGCGCCTGGGGCGAGCCGCTCAGGCGCGGTCCAATGTTATCCGTCAGATGGCGCAGCTCGTTCAGCGCGTAGGGATCGCTCATCGCCGCATCACGCAGCCGCGCCATCACCGCCAGTTGTTCGGGCGTCCAGGCGCTCTTGCCCTCGGCCAGCATGGAATTCAGCCGATCAAGAATAGTGGATTGGTGGGGCGTCGAAGCAGTTTGCGCTGCACAGGACGGCGCCCCCATGGCCGCCGCCAGCGCCGCAATCACAATGAATCCGCAACACTTCTGTATAGAATCCATGCCGGATATTAGCATGGCCCTTCCACAACGCTTTCCGCATTTCTGCATCTATACCTGTGGAGGGATTTGCCGATTACCTTGTCCTCAAGCCGCACACAGGATTCAAATCCTTCGCCGTATCGTGGCCGATGGGCTTGCCGAGAGGGGACTGCCAGCCAGCCGGGTTTGCCCGCAACTGGCTATACTATTGATGGTGCAGTGAACATCCCAGCCTAGGGCCGGGTCACAAAATGAGGTCATCGAACCTATGAAATCGCTTTTCGAACGGCTGCGTACTCGCCGTCTCGCTTCAGTCTTTATCGTGCTTGCCACGCTCTCGGTTGCCATTGTTGGCGGCTCCTTTGCCGCTCACGGAGTCCGCGGACAAGAAAAGCAGAACGACAGCGCCGATGCCACACCCCTGAAGGTGGTTAACTCCACCGTACCTCCCAACGAGTTTGTGAAAATTGCCAAGCTGGTGGGGCCGGCCGTGGTGAACATCAACACCCAGACGCTGCCCAAGCAGACGTCGAACCGGGGTCGCAACTTCCATGGCCACACCTTTCAGGCCCCTCAGCAGAATCCCGGCGACGGAAGCGGCGACGACGATCAGCAGCAAGGTCAGGGCCAGGGTCAGGGTCAGGACAACTTCCAGGACTTCTTCAACCGCTTCTTCGGCGGCCAGGCCCCGGACCAGGGTGGCGCCGACCAGGGCGTTCAGGAATCGCTCGGCTCGGGCTTCATCGTAGACCCCAAGGGCTACATCATCACGAACAATCACGTGGTGGAGAAAGCCGACAAGATCTACGTCAAGCTCTCCACCGATCCGGACACGCAGGATCTGGGTCGTCCGGCGCGCGTCATTGGCGTTGACAAGGCCACCGACCTCGCGGTCATCAAGATTGACACCAACACGCCTTTGCCCACCGTCAAGCTGGGCAACTCCGATACGGCCCAGGTAGGCGACTGGGTGGAAGCCATCGGCAGCCCGTTCGCTCTGTCGCAGACCGTCACGGCCGGCATCATCTCTGCCAAGAACCGCACCATTGAGCCCGGCGCCAGCGGCCAGTTCCAGCACTTCATCCAAACCGATGCAGCCATCAATCCCGGCAACTCCGGCGGTCCGCTGCTGAACATGAATGGCGATGTCATCGGCGTGAACACCGCCATCTATACGCAGTCAGCCGGATACCAGGGCATTGGTTTTGCCATGCCCTCGAACACCGTGGCCGCGGTCTACAACGATTTGATCAGCCCCAGCCACAAGGTGACGCGCGGCTCCATCGGCATCCAGTTCCGCGTAGGCCTTCCGGGCGCTGTCAACCGGGTCTACGGCTTCAAAAACGGCGTCCTGGTGCAGGAGGTTCAACCCGGCGGCCCCGCGGATAAGGCCGGCATCAAACCGGGCGACATCATCACCACCATCGATGGCCGCCCCATCAAGGATGGCGACGACCTTGTGAATGAGATCGCCAGCCGCAGACCGGGCAGCACCGTTCGCCTGGGCTATCTGCGCGATGGAAAGCAGGACGATACTACGGTCACCATCGGCGATCGCGACAAGGTGTTTGCGGATCTGAATTCCCAGCAGGCCAACACCGCCCCGGATGAGAAGGGTGATGCCGGCGAATCGAAGCTGGGCATCGTGGTTCGCGAAGTTTCGCCTGCAACAGCCGCCAAGATCCACAACCCCGGCATGATCGTCCAGTCGGTTCGCACCGGTTCGTTCGCTGACCTGCAAGGGCTTGCGCCCGGCCTGGTCATCATCCGCATCAACAAGCAGCCCACCGGCACCAAAGATCAGTACGCGGCCGTTGTGAGCAAGCTCAAAACCGGAGACGACGTGGTCTTTGAAGTCGTGGACCCGCGCCGTCCCGGCGATGGCATCAACTACGTTGGCGGCACGCTGCAATAGCCGCCACAATCACGCCGTTCGGGGGTGGTTTACTTCCGCTCCCGAACGGCAATAACACGTAACGGGGTGCCTTCACGGTGTAGATCCTTCGCCCTTGAAGACGACGGGAAGCTATACTGGTGTTGACGGGAAACGGGAATCTCCAACCCGTCATCGCTCTATTTTTTATATTTGCAAGCTTTCTGTTGGCACTTGGTGGGACTCTCCGCTAGAATTCTGTGGAACGTCCCGGAAAAATCCATCTGTAGAGGTAATCCAGCGTGCTTTCATTTCGAGCAAGCATGGCATTGGTATTGTTCGCGGCACTGGCCATATCACCGGCCTTCGCCTCTCACAGTCACCGGGCGCCGACAAGCGGTCACACGACGCACAAAAGCCACAAGGCGACAAAAGCCCACAAGGTAACAAAGAAGTCGAGCCGCCTGCGTGGGCAGCAAGCCATTGATCCGGCCCGCGTAACCCAGATTCAACAGGCGCTCATCCGCGAGCACTACCTAAGCGGTGACGCTACGGGCACGTGGGACACGACGACTCAGGCCGCCATGCAAAAGTTTCAGGCGGACCAGGGCTGGCAGACGAAGCTGATGCCCGACTCCCGAGCCCTGAAGAAGCTTGGCCTGGGCCCCGACTACTCCGACGCCATCAACGCCAAAGACTCTTCGTTCGCCGATCCGCCGCCCATCGACACGATTCCCGCCGGTCAAGCTTCCGGCTTCTCTGCCGCGGCTGGTATCAACCAGTAAGTGACCGCCCCCGATTGAGCAGGGGCTCGCAGTAGACGCCAGATCGCCAAGAACAAGTAAGGGCCGCCCCAGGGCGGCCCTTACTTGTTGCATGTGCTGCCTTGCCTAGAACCGCAGCGGCGGAATCCCCTGCAACAGGAACTCGTATCGCGGGCGCAATGCGTCCGGGCCCGAGGTAATGGTGCTGTCCAGGTGGATGAGCGAATCTCCTTCGCCATACTTGGGCCATGCGGGCAATCCGGCACCGTTGGGGTCGCCGGTCTTGGCAAAGTTGGTCCAGTAGCTCATCATCTCGTCGCTCATCTTCCAATCTTCGGGCCGCCAGTCGGCGCCGGGCCGGGTGGCCAGCGTTCCAAAGACGTACTCGATGTCGTCGGAGTGGAAGGTAAACCAGCCGGGGTGGAACTTGCTGGGCGGCGCGGGCAGTTCAAAGTGGTAGCGATAAACCGGCGACTCGCCTGTCTTCCGATGAGCCTCCAGCCACTTCCATGTGCCAAACGCGATGAATGAGTCGCCGCCATAGTCAATCGCCGAGCGCAGCGCCTCGGCATCGGTGTTGCCGGGATAGAGCGTGAGAAACTCTGCGGCGCGATCCTTGAAAATATTTGCGGCCACCGTCTTCCACTGCTCCGCCGTAACGCCGCGCGCTGCGTAGAAGCTGCCCTCATCGCGGTTCCATCCGGCCAGCAGCGGCACATGCGCCTGCTTGCCTGCCGCATAGGTAAAGGACACCGGTTCGGTCAGCACCCTGCCGTCGATATCCGGCGGAAAGCCGCCCTTCTTGTTCTTGGCGCCCTCCAGAATCTTGTCCGCAGGCAGGGCACGCAATTCGTCAAGAGACTTGACGCCCAGCGAGGCAACCCACTCCCCATCCTGCTTCTCGCGCGCTTCCAACGGCTCCGCCGCCAACCCGTCGCCGAACGCACCGCCGCTCTCGCCGATGGCTTTTTGGAACAGGCCCTGCGCCATGGGCGACGCCATCAGCGTGCTCACAGCAAACGACCCGGCACTCTCGCCAAAGATGGTCACGTTGTCAGGATTGCCGCCGAACCCCTTGATGTTGGCCTTGACCCACTGCAACGCGGCCACCATGTCCATCAGGGCGTAGTTGCCCGCGGTCCCGTTGCCCTCCCTGGCCAGGTCTGCCGTAGCCAGAAAGCCGAAAACCCCCAGCCGGTAGTTGATCGTGACCAGGACCACGCCCTTGGTGGGCAGAAAGTCTCCGTTATGGCGCGGCTCAGAACTGCCGCCGCCGGAGTAGCCGCCGCCGTGAATCCAGAACATGACCGGAAGCCCGCTCTTCTTCTGGGCCGAGGACGGCGCATAGACGTTCAGGAAGAGGCAATCCTCGCTCGGCCCGCTATCCTGAAAGGTCATGTCATCGAAAACATGGCCCTGGACGCAATGCGCGCCGTACTTGGTCGCGTCGCGGGCGCCCTTCCATTTGGCGGGCGGCTCCGGAGCCTTCCAGCGCAAATTTCCCACCGGGGCGGCCGCATAGGGCAACCCCATAAATGCCCGCACCTTGCCGTCATTGATGGCCTTGCCATGCACCTTGCCCTGCGCGGTCTTCACCGTCAGCGAGTCAGCATAAGCGGCAGCCGAAAGTCCCAGCGCCAACCCTGCCGCTGCCAGAACACACGCCACCTTCGCTCTAATCTGCATTGAAAAAATCCTCCGCAGAACACCTTAACAGGACGGGGCGGTACAGATGAGTGACGCAGTCCTCTTGAGCCGAAAAATCAGCTTTTGACCGCGAGCAGCTCCGGCGCAAGTAAATCGGCCATGGTCTCGCGGCGGCGGATGAGCCGGGCTCTGCCGCCTTCCACCAGCACCTCCGGGGGCCTCATGCGCGTGTTGTAGTTCGAGCTTTGCGCCATGCCATACGCGCCCGCATCCAGCAGCGCCACCAGGTCGCCGGGCTGCACGTGCGGCAGCTTGCGGTCGCGCGCAAAAAAGTCTCCCGACTCGCACACCGGACCCACCACATCCACCGTGCGCGGCCTCCCTGCCCGCGGCTTCACGGGCACAATCTCATGATGGGCCTGGTAGAGCGCCGGCCGGATGAGGTCGTTCATAGCGGCGTCGGTAATCACAAAGGTCTTGTTGCCGTTGCGCTTGACCTGGAGTACTCGCGCCACCAGCGCCCCGGCCTGCGCCACCAGGAACCGGCCCGGCTCCAGCATCAGGCGGCCCTCGAAGCCGCCCAGTGCGCCCTGAATGGCCGCGGCGTACTCGCGCACCTTGGCTTCTGCGTCAAAGCTGCCGCCGTGGTAGTCAATGCCCAGGCCGCCGCCTGCGTCCACGGCCTTGAGCGCGATGCCTTCACGCTGCAGTTGCCGCACCAGCTTGCTGACCCGCTCCAGGGCCGCGCCAAAGGGTTCCGCTGAACGAATCTGCGAGCCGATGTGGACGCTGACTCCGTGCGCTTCAAGCCATCGATTGCCCGCTGCGCTCTTGTAGATCCTCAGCGCGCGGCGAATGTCGATGCCGAATTTGTGCTCGCGCAGGCCGGTGGAGATGTAGGGATGCGTCTCGGCAAAAACATCCGGATTCACGCGCAGGGCGAAGCGCGCTATTTGCTTGAGTTTTTTTGCGCGCGCGGCCAGCAACTCCAACTCCGCCTCGCTCTCCACGTTGAACTCAAGAATGCCCGCCGTTAGTGCGAGGTCGATCTCAGCGGCCGTTTTGCCCACGCCGGAAAACACCACCCGGCCCACAGCATCGGGCGCGGCGGCCAGCACACGTTCCAGTTCGCCGCCGGACACAATGTCGAACCCTGCGCCGCGGTCCGCCAGCAGCTTTAGAATGGCCAACGCCGAGTTGGCCTTTACCGCGTAGCAAACCAGGTGCTCGCGGCCCTCGAAGGCCTCTTGAAAAAGGCGCAGCCGCTCGGCGATCTGATCTGCCGAGTAGACATAAAGCGGCGTGCCGAATTTCCGCGCCAGGGCTTCCAGCGAAACCTTTCCGCAATGCAAGGCATGTTTGGGCCGCGGGTAGTGAAAGGGACGAGCCGGTGCAATCGAATGAGTGGTCAAGATGGGCATCCAGTGGGAAGTGCGCTTCTTTGAGCCTAAAGCATCTCCACGGTTTATGGGAGCGCGGCCGTTTCAACAAGATGAATTCTGCTCAGCGAACGATGCGCGCCGTGATAGGACCCAGCATGGCCATGAGCAGGACATAGGCGGCGGAGAGCGGACCGAGGCGCGGTTCCAGAACAACGCCGAGGCCGGCGATCACAATGGAGAATTCGCCGTGGGCAACGAGTGTGAGCCCGCCGCGGAGACGCGCGCGCCGGACAAGCCGTGAGTCCCGCGTAGACCAATAGCCGGTGAGCATCTTGGTGAGCACTGTGACAGCGGCAAGGGCGAACGCGACATGCAACACCGGCCCCATGTTGCGCGGGTCGATTTCAAGTCCAAAAAAGAAGAAGAAGATAGCAGCAAAGAGGTCGCGGAGCGGAGAAAGGAGCCGATGGGACTGCTTAGCGATTGGACCTGAAACCGCGATGCCCACAAGGAAGGCCCCGATGGCGGCGGAGACCTGGAGTCGCTGCGCAAGTCCCGCCACCAACAGCACGCTGCCGAAGATGGTGAGAAGAATAATCTCGTCCGACTCATGCGCAATGACCCTGCTGAACACGTGCCCATAGCGGATAGCGATAAAAAGCGCCAGAACCACGGCCGTTGCGGCAATCGCCACGGAAAGAAATATCTTGGCAGGGCCTCCGCCAGCAATCACAACAGCAATCAACGGGAGATAAACAGCCATCACAAGATCTTCAAGAACCAGGATAGAGAGCACGGTAGGCGTCTCGGGATTTTCAAGACGGCCCAGCTCAGAGAGCACGCGTGCCACAATGCCTGAAGACGAAATGAATGTGACGCCGCCCAACAGGACGGCTGGAAGCGGCTTCCATCCCAGCAGCAGCCCGGCGAAGAAGCCCGGCGGAAAGTTGAGCAAAAGGTCGATCGCTCCGCCGCGCAGCCCGCGGCGCAGGTTCTGTTTCAGCTGATCGCCTGAGTATTCCAGGCCGAGCATAAAGAGCAGAAGCAGAACCCCAATCTCTGCGCCGACCCGGATAAAGTCCTTTGAGAGGTTGAGGGGAGCCAGACCACCGTTACCAAAGGCAAGACCCGCGAGCAGGTAAAGCGGGATGGACGAGAATCCCCAGCGGCTGGAGAGCCGCGCCAGAAGCGCAAGGCCGACGGTCACTCCGCCGATCTCGATAAACACCTTGGCAAAATCGTGTGCCGGTAAAGTCAGCGGCGCCTCCTTGCAACAAACGAGGAGCACATGTGCTCTTGGCGATCGACCCAGGGAATCCCAGCATGCATCCCGGCGATGCCTTATGCAAAGACGCCCTGAAAACCATACTGAAGCTGCACAGTTCTTTGACGGATTATTATGCGATCCGATATTCGGGAACGGCTGGAAAACGGCGCGGCTCAATAACGACAGACACCCGTAATCCGTCCCCGGCTCAGGAGGCTCGAAGAGGAGCGCCTTCGTTTAACCGCCAGACTGCCTCAGCCACTGTGCCAGCAGCGTTGCCACCTTCTCCGGCTGCTCATAGGCGGCAAAGTGCCCGGCGTCGGGCAGCAGGTGGAACTCGCACCCTCCGGGCGCGGCGCGGTAGACCTCCATCTCTGCCGGCACAATGCCGGGGTCCTCGCCGCCGGCAATGGCCAGCACCGGCACTTGAATGGTGGCAACGGTGGGCACGGAATCCGGGCGCGTGGCCAGCCCCGCCTGCACGGCGACCAGGGCCTGAGGGGTGATGGTCATGCGGGCCCGCAGCTCCGGCACAATCTGCGGCTGCCGCCCGCGCGCCGTCGCGCCGATGAGGGTCTGCGCCATCCCGTCGAAGATTGCCGCGCTTTCTCCCGCTCTCGCCTGCGCAATGGTGACAACCCGCTTGCCCAGGTTGGCCTCCACGTCCGGGTGGGGCTTGGAACACACAATGGCCATGGCCCGCATCCGTTGGGGAGCCCTTCGCCACAACTCCATCAGCACATAGCCGCCGATGGAGCAGCCCGCAAACACTGCCTCACGCACATTGAGATGGTCCAGCAAGCCGAGGATATCCGTGGCCAGTTGCGCCATGGTCAGCACCGGAGCGTCGGGAACGCGGGTGAATCCGCCCACAGGCAAATTGGCGCCCAGCTCCGAAGCGCCGTGCCCGCGCAGGTCAGGAAGGATGGCACGCACGCCGCGCAGACGCTCCGTCAGCGGCTGCCAGTAATGATGGTCGATGGGTGTGGGATGCAGAAAAACAACCGGCAGACCCGCACCGGTTTCATAGTAGCCGAGCTTCGCTCCGTCTGAATCGTAGGTACCCTTCATAGATTAGGAGGATACGCCCCCGGCGTCCCAATCGGCTCCTCCGGAATCCCGATCCAGCCAGCCAGATAGGCAATGCCCACCAGCCCGCCAGAGAAGAAGAAGCCCAACACCGTGAGGACGCGCACAACTGCCACATCCCAACCGTTGGCCTGCGCCAGCCCGATGCAGACACCGGCGATCTGGCGGCCCACAACTGGACGAACCAGCGGCCGGCCGTGCACCGGCGCCGCCACCGCCACAACTGTGCCACAGTTCGAGCAGAAGCGCGCGCCCATCGGCAGCCCTGTTCCACAACGATGACAATAGAAGGCCATGACTCCCCCTCCTGCTTCATCCTCATTGTACGAAGTGGACGCATCGGCGGTTCCCTTCTTCGGCTGAGGCGGGGGCCTTTGATAAGTAGGCCCGGTGCAGCGAGTCGGAGGTTCGATGCTTGCGCTAAGGTTCCGAAACGCAGATCTTTCGACTCCGCTTGGCGCAAAACCGGCCAAACTACGCTCCGGATGACAGCACATTATGATGCGAAGTTTAGAGACAGGACGTTAGTCCCCTTTATACGGGCTGCGCAGATACTTTCTCGCCGTATCGGCCCGCGAAGTATTCGGACCCGCGGAGATGGCGCCCTGATAATCCCTGACCGCCTGCTGGCGTTCGCCATTCAGATCGCGGCACTGGCCGGCAGCCAGCAGCGACCGGATCTTGAGTTCGGGCCCCACATTGGGAGTCCAGGCTGTCCGCTCATACGCCTGCGCCGCCTCAGAGTAATGGCGCTGCCCCCTGAGCGCATCGCCCAGGCCGAAATACGTCAGTTCCAGCTTTGCGTCTGCAAAGTAACCCGGCCGGGCATTGTCTGCCAGAATCTCCCGGTAAGCTTCAACGGCGCGCATTCCCTCCCCGGCATCCTTGCGCAGGTTAGCCTCTTCCAGGCAGAACAGATAATTCCGCGGATACTGGGACTTCAAACTGCGCACCACCTGGATGGCCTCGTTGTAGCGCCCTTCACGCCGCAGGAACAGCGCGATCACCGTGCGCGCCTCCACGTTGGTTGCCAGGCCACGCCTGGCGTCATCATTCAGCATCTCAAGCCCTCGACTCTTCGATCCCGTGATGCCTACGAAGCCGATGAGCAGTTTGAATGGAAACGGCAGCGCTCCCACCACGTATTGATAAACGCCGGTCACCAGCTTTGCGTCCACATAGTTCGGGTCCAGTCGCAGCACGCGCTCATCGTCGTCTTTGGCCTTGTTGGCCAGCCGGAATCCCGCGCCGAAGCCCCGCTCCACCATGGACAGGTAGGTACATTTGAGGGCTTGCGCCCAGGCCCGGGCATACAGCGCATCTATGTCGTTGGGGTTTCTGCCGATTCGCCAGTCAGCCTCGTGGACCGCTTCATCGGCCAGCGCCAGGATGCGATCGCGCGTCCTGGGATCCTCCTGCGTGGCGTGCTTGCCGCTGAGAAAGCCGTCGTTGGCGTAGAAAGTCGTGTCCAGCAGATCCTGCCGGTACAGTTCCTGAAAGACCACGGCCTCCAACAGAAGCGCGGTGGCCTGCGGGTCGCTTGAATGCACCTGATGAAAGCGTTCGAAACGCGCCACTGCGCCCGGGTAGTCCAGATTGTAGAAGTGCTCAAACGCCTCACGCACCAGCGGGTCCTGGTTCAAGGGATTGGTGCGCACCCCTGAAGCCCACCCTGAAACAGTCGCACCCAGCAAAACCACTGCCCAAACAACTCCGCGCATCCAGAAACTCTCTGTCTTCAACCTCGATCTCTCCTTCGTGCACCGCGCGACGCGCTCCGTCCTGGAATGCGCCGTTCTAGCCGAGCCTGCCCAAAATCCCATGCCAGAGCGTCCGCACGCAAAGGAAACTTGCGCCTGTTTGACGTTAAGCAGGGATAGAAGATGCTCCACCTGTTCCGGCTACCGCTTCAAGGTCTGCACTGCGATGCGCCGGTTGTCGCCCAAGAATCACCTCATAAGAAGGAAACGGAATGAATTGCAATGAGTTGCTGAGGCTTCTACTCAACCAGGCTCAGTTTAACGGATTCGAGTTCCGCCGCTGGTTTCAGTCGCACATCAGGCCGGTATGGCCCGGAACCGAACAGGCGCTGGACCTGCTGGCGAGCGAGGGTCGCTATTACACGCTGCTCTTCTCCCACGACTTTGCCCAGTGCTTTTGGAGAACCGGAGGCTGCATGAGCTTCAGCGTTCCCGCCATCACGTATACCAGGGTCAACGGCAGGGGCGAAGTGATCCAGGTGACGCGCAAGCCCTTCACGCGGCGCACCATCAAACCCAACGTATGGAAATATCACCTGCGCCAGATGGCCGCCGCGGACGACCCTATCGCCTATCTCTACCGCTTTCTTCCGGTTCAGGACCAGGTCAGAGCCGGTGTCCGCGTCCCTGAACCCAAGGTGGCGCAGGCCTGAAGGAATGCCCGCGCCTGACCCCATGCGTTAGGATTCCACTATGCCCATCCCTGAGCGGCTGAATCCTACCTTCGCGGTTGCCCGGCCTGCCCCATCGGACCCGCTGGAGCAGGCCCGCAAGCACCTTATTGTCGCCCTCGATGTACCAGACGCGCGTTCCGCAACGGAGTTGGTGAAGCGGCTGGAGGGTACCTGCCACTGGTTCAAAGTGGGGTTGGAGTTATTTGTCGCCGCCGGTCCCGCCGTTCTGGAACCGCTGCTGGCAGGCGGGCACTCTGTCTTTCTTGACCTGAAGTTCCATGACATTCCCAACACCGTGGCTGGTGCTGTGCGCTCGGCCGCCAGGCTGGGCGCGCGCATGATGACCGTCCACGCTGCCGGAGGCCCGGCCATGCTGACCGCAGCCCGCGAGGCGCTCGACGGGATACCCGACCCGCCGGAACTGCTGGCCGTGACCGTGCTCACCAGCATGGACGCGAACCAGATGAAAGCGGTCGGCGTGAAGCGCTCGCCTGCCGAGCAAGTGGCTCTGCTGGCCCGGATGGGTCTGGACGCTGGCATTGGCGGCTTTGTCTGCTCACCTCAGGAAGTTGCCGCCCTGCGTGATCTGACTGGCCCCGACGGCGTGCTGGTGGTGCCCGGCATCCGCCCGGCCGGCGTCGGCATCGGCGACCAGAAGCGCGTAGCCACCCCTGCGGAAGCCTTGCGCCAGGGCGCCAGCCACCTCGTCGTCGGCCGCCCCATCACCCAGGCATCCAATCCCGCCGAGGCTGCCGAGGCAATCCTCAGCGAAATGGCCCAGGCGCTGGAACCCTGAAGCGCAGGTTTTTGCTTCGTCCCACAGTTGTCTTTGGCTGCGAGGCGCAGGAATCCGGGCCTGAAGGCCCTACCAATTCGCGCGTTTTACGGGAGTTGAAGCTCCCGGCTCGCTCCGGACTCGGCGATTAACAACTGTGGTATCAGGGCCTGATCCGCACCAACAACAAAGCCCGGCATCTAGCCGGGCTTTGCCTTGATTCAAACTTCAAGTAAGGCTTAAAGTTTCTCGTAGAAATCGCACACAGAGCACGAGATATAGACTCCGCCCGGAATGCCGCGCTCACGATCTTTTACGCGCTTGACGATGCGCGTTGGCTTGCTGCACTTGGGACAGTCGGTTGACTTCGTCGTGTCCATCATCTTCTTGCGGTCGCCTGTTTTGGCTATCTTGGTGGCCATCGGTGGGGTGTTTCTCCTTCTTGGGGGTGTCTCTGCTCACGCGTACAAGCGGTTCTGCACGCGGCTTCAACGGCGCGGCCGTTCACTCGCCTCTGGTTGCAAAATGTTTGCCTGGAGGCAGCGAGACTCGCTCCGTCGATTTTACATCAATGCCGGACGTGTCGCTTCAGTGAGGCTGGCTGCTGTCAGGAGTCCGGTTGGCCGAAGCCGCCTGGGAATCGCCAGCCGGCGGCGTCTGCCCATTAGCGGGCGGAGGCGAAGCGGGCGGGGTTTGGCTGGATGGTTGCGCGGCAGGCTGCCCATTCGAGTTGGCGTCGGGCTGCGTCTCCGGTTTCTGTTTGGGGAACTGCACCGGCTTCATCACTCCCTCACGGGAGTTGTCGGGGGGCTTCTCGCCTGGGTTCAGCAGGCTGGGCGGCGCATCAGCCGCCTGGGTGTCCGGGTTGCGATGCACATCTCCCATCTGGACGGTGTGTACGTTGGGCGGGTCTCCAGGCGTGAGCGGCGTCCCATCGGTCCGCATCATCCCATAGACCTCGTCCTTGGTAAAGATCTGCAAGGGCTTGCCGACCTTGGCAATTTCCACTCGAATGACGCGGTTGCCGTTGATGCGAACAAACTCCACGTCTGCCGGCGGATGGCCGTAGATCCACTCCTCAAACGGCATCTGGCCGTCCATCTCGCGCGTTTTCTTTTCCGGCTGGCCCTTGGCGAACATCACCATATCGGTACTCATGCCAACCAGCACATGGTGGCTGAGAATTGCATCCTTCAGCGTGGGAGGCAGCGTATCAGTAAACGCCTGAATCGGCGTCTTCACGTCGAACGAGATCAAGGGAGCCAGCAGCGCCTTTACGTCGGCGCCTGTCATCTCCGGGACATGATCGGGAAAAGCAAGCGTGAGGCGCGCGCCAACCGGCTCCGGGTCGTCCACCTGAGTTACCGGAGTCATATCCGGCCCCATGCCGATTTGCACATGGCGCAAGAAGCGGTGCTTTCTATCCGGCCCGCCATTCAACTGAAAGACGATCTTCGAGCGTTCAATCTTTACGTCGGTCACCACCAGCCGGTCTCCCGGTTTGGCCGAGAGCCCCTGATCAACGACCATGTTCTGGTACCGGTCGCCCACAGGGTCAAGCTTGCCGTTGGCCACAAGCGTCAATCCCTTGCGGCCCCGCGGAATCGGGCGCATGGCGAAGCCCTGCTCGGCCTGCAAAAGCCGAATGAGCCCCAGGCGCGTCTTGGCGTCCAACGCGGCCTGGGAGAGAGGCACCTGCGTAGGTGTGACCTGGGCGTATCGCCGGTCAACAGTGTTGGTAGCACCGTTGTGCGCGATGCCGTGCGAATCGATGGTGATGACCTGAGCCGCGGCCGGGGAAGCCGCAAAAGACAGGGCCAGAACGCACCAAAGCGCCATGCGCAACAGGCCGTTCATCCGATGAAAGCTTTTCGAATGTGCCGGGGCTGGCCGCGCTCCGCGAGTTGCGAGTGACCTTCTCATGGGAACCTCCCATGGTTGGTTCAAGCATCGCGCAAAGAGTCATCCGATTCAAGTGAAAAAGGCGCAAATTTCGCGGAAACCGCAGCGCCAAAAGGAGCAGCAGAGCGGAAAAACTCAGCGAGGGTTTTCGGGCTGATCCGGCCTGGGCTCTCCAGAGGCGGCGGAAACCGGCGGAGTGGCGACGGGCAGGATTTGCACCAGCGCAGGTGCGGCAGGCTCAGTGGGGCCCATGGCAGCCTCGTGCTGGCTGCGCGCGGCGGCATCCAGGTCCACCGGGATTCCCCCCGGCACAATCACCGGCGCGTTATAGCGAAAATCCAGGTCGCGGGTAAGCCTGTAGACCACCGGAAATGCAATCAGCAGGACGCCCAGCGCGACCCAACTGCTATCCAGGCCGTAGCCTCCGCCAGTGAGCCAGAAGGGCCCCATGGGATTGCCCTCGACCACAGAGGAGTGGCTGCTCACTCCGCTCACCGCGAGGCCAAAGAGAATGGCGCGGCTGGCCTTCCAGCCAAAGTTGATGCCCCAGCTTACCCACAGCGCACGGGTGCGCAAGTAGGACATGGAGAGCAACAGGCTGAACACAATGGAAACCGCGATGCTGACGTTGCTGGAGCCCGGCAGCAGCGCTTGAATAATTGCATAGAACGCGGCAAATCCGAGCGCCGCGCCAATGGGTCCCATCGCGTGAATAAAGCGCTGAAACGCGTAGCCGCGAAAGGCCACTTCTTCAGCAAGCGCAGCAACTGCAAAAAACACCGTATCGGCCAGCAGCCATCCCCATGCCGAAGACTGCGTGGAAAGAATGATGGCAATACCGCCGATCACAGTCAGCGGCAACACGCACAGCACGGCGGCGGACCAACCGACTGCCAGGCCCAGTCCAGCCTCGCCCTTCCAGCCCGGCCTGACCGGCAAACCCTGCTCACTTACCGCATTCAACTGGCGGTTAAACATGCGCCCGAATCCCGCAAAGCCCAAAATCAGCAGGAAGGCCAGCATGGCCTGATCCACCAGCGGAGCCCATGCTTCATTTGCCAGCCCATAGGCGCCATGACGGGCCAGCGACCGCGCGATGAAGTAATACAGGACCGCAGCCAAAAATTCCCCGTAGGCACGCAAACGGCTGCCTGCTGCCGGCGGTGTACTCATCGGCACCCCCCGGCTACGCGGACGGCAGACGAATCTGCGGCTTTGCAACGTTGCGGAAGACCTGCCGCGGCATGAGTATCCGTCGGCAAGGCGCAAGCCATGCGGTGCGATCCAAGGATCACGCGCACGCCGCCGGCCTTATTCACCTGCGAATCCCTCACCAGAACTAACCTTCCGTATAGAACTGCGCAATGTTGCGGAATTTCTGCTGTCGCGCGGCAATCAGGGCATCCATCGGCATCGCTTTCAGTTCCGCCAAATGCTTCTGGAGTACGCTGCCCAGGAGACCTGCGCCCGCTTCGTGGTCCGTGTGCGCCCCGCCCGGCGGCTCAGAGATAATCTCGTCCACGCAGCCCAGCGCGGCAACCTCCGGAGCAGAAATGCGCATTGCTTCAGCGGCCAGTTGCTTGTGCGCGGCGTCGCGCCACATGATGGCCGCACAGGATTCCGGCGTGATCACAAAGTAGAGGGCATTTTCAAGAATCAGCACCCGGTCACTGACGGCCAGAGCCAGCGCGCCGCCCGATCCACCCTCGCCGCTGATGACCGAGATGGTGGGCACGCGCAGACGGGACATCTCGCGGATGTTCTGCGCAATGGCTTCGGCCTGCCCCCGCTCTTCTGCACCGAGGCCGGGATAGGCTCCCGGCAGATCGATAAGGCTGATGACCGGACGGCCAAACTTTTCGGCAATCCGCATGGCACGCAGCGCTTTGCGGTAGCCCTCGGGATGAGGCATGCCAAAGTTGCGCCGCACCCTTTCCTTGGTGGTTCCGCCCTTGCGGTTACCAATCACCAGCACTTCTTCCGCGCCCAGACGCGCCATGCCGCAAGCGATAGCTTCATCGTCGCCATAGGCGCGATCCCCGTGAATCTCGCTGAAATCCGTAAAGATCCGTTCTATGAATTCCATGGGATAAGGCCGCTGGGGATGCCGCGCCCGCTCGATTCTGCTCCACGCGGGCGAAACCGCCTGCGCCTCAGTGGAAGTCCCTGTTTCCTGTTCGCTCATCGGTTCCTGATGCTGCTCCAGACTAGCGCAATCGACCGCCAATGGTGATTCTACGGGTCGCGGGCGGTTGGGACAAATTTAAGTCACACAGAAATAGCGGTTTCTTGGTAGTTGAAGCCCGGTTAGACATGGGTTTGGTCGTCTTTTTAAGCCCGGTGGCGGCTCGGCGCCCCCTCTCACAAACGCTCAATAGTATAGTTTCTCTAACCTTGAACCCCCGAGCGCTGAAGGAAGAATATGACAACTTCGCGGAGAGAGTTTCTCACCCTTGGCTCCCTTGGAATGCTCAGCACTGCCGTCGCCGCCCAGGCCGCGCAGGCCCCGGCTGCGCCGGACCAGAGTCTGCCGCCCGGCGCTCCGCCCGCATTTGGCACGGCTCCGCCCGTGGGGCCTGAGGTGTCGCCCGCCACTTTCAAGGAAGCTGAAAAGCTGGTGGAAGTGGAGATGACCGCCGCCGATCGCGCCGAGGCAGCAAGCAACTGGCGGATGCAGATGGCGCCTCTCTATGAGCGCAGAGTGGGACCCCGCAAGGTGACGCTTGAACCGGACCTTGCACCCGCCACGGTCTGGAAACCGTCTGTGCCCGGCATCGGATATGGCAAACGATTGGGCGCAGGCCGAGACGTGTTTGTCCGCAGCGCCGATCGGCATGTGCCGCTGCCCGCCAACGAAGAGGACGTGGCCTTTGCTCCCGTGGCACAGCTTTCGCGCTGGATTGAGAGCCGCGCGCTCAGCTCGGAGCGCCTGACGGAGATGTATCTCGATCGCCTGGAACGCTTCGATCCCAAGCTGCATTGCGTTATCACTCTCACGCGCGAGCACGCAATGGCGCAGGCGCGGCAGGCAGATGTGGAGATTGCCGCAGGGCGCTATCGGGGTCCGCTCCACGGAATTCCCTGGGGCGCGAAGGACTTGCTCGATACAGCAAATATCCCCACCACCTACGGCGCGGAGCCTTACAAGAACCGCATCCCCGCAACGGATAGCGTGGTGGTTGAACGCCTGAATGCGGCCGGAGCCGTGCTGGTGGCCAAGCTGAGCATGGGCGCACTGGCGCTCAACGACGTCTGGTTTGGCGGCCAGACAATGAATCCGTGGCTGCTGGAGGAAGGTTCGTCGGGATCGAGCGCCGGTCCTGGCTCGGCCACCGCGGCCGGGCTCGTGGGCTTCGCCATCGGCAGTGAAACAGAGGGCAGCATCGTGAGCCCCTCCATGCGCTGCGGCATAACGGGCCTGCGCCCCACTTACGGCCGCGTGCCGCGCACAGGCGCCATGACGCTCTGCTGGTCGCTCGACAAGCTTGGGCCGATGACGCGCGGCGTGGAAGACACCATGTTGGTGCTCAACGCGATCACGGGGCCCGATGCCGGAGACGTTGCAAGTGTTCCCAGCTCGCTCTCGTTCGATGCAAATGCAAGCGTCGCCGGTTTGCGCGTGGGCTACTTCCCTGCGTGGATGAAGGAGAGTCCTGCGACCGCCGTGGATCGCGCAGCACTCGACACTGTAGAGAAACTCGGCATGACGCCCGTTGAGGTTTCAATCCCTGGCTGGCCCTACGGCTCGCTCAACATGATTCTTTTTGCCGAATCCGCCGCCGCATTTGAGGAACTGAGCCTGAGTCATCGCCTTGATGAATTGAAGGCGCAGACGCCCGACGCCTGGCCCAACACCTTTCGTCAGTCGCGTTTTTTGTCGGCGGTCGATTTTGTTCAGGCAGACCGTTTCCGGCGCAAAGTAGCAGAGGAGATGGCGAAGATCTTCTCCCATGTCGATCTGCTTCTGGTGCCATCACTGCGTGACGAGATGCTGACGATTACGAATTTCACCGGGCATCCGTCGCTGACTCTTCGTGCCGGCTTCGTCGAGGTTGCAGAAGCACGCAGCGATTGGGCTCCGGACCCAAAACATCCGCTGCCCCGCTTCTCACCGCCGCGCCGTGTGCCGCACGGCGTCACGCTCATCGGCCGCCTTTTCGACGAGGGCAGGCTGGGCGCCGCCGGCATGGCGCTGGAGAATGCATTCGGCGGCGCCGGACAGCGTCCGCCGCAGTTCTAAGAACCGGTCATACGAGCCGGTCAATGCGAGCCGGTCAATGCGAGCCGGTCAATGCGAGCCGGTCAATGCGAAGGGCACGGGATAACAGGGCAATCGCATTTGAAATTGGTCTGAACCAGAGTCGCCACGGATCGTGGT
>VFSW01003638.1_pt1 | contig 23105 bp, 17 predicted proteins | sample 5358111 | NCBI WGS metagenome assembly VFSW01 (sample SAMN11554181, study PRJNA540505) | mine drainage metagenome | isolation source: sediment from site ElyBrook_90M | place: USA: Ely Copper Mine, Vershire, VT | collected 2017
CGCTTCTCTTCCCGACCTTGGTGCATTTAGCGGCCTAATAGGGTTGGGTTTCTTTGTCGCGGCGGGGCTGCGGCCGCGCCTTTCTCATGCGGGCAGACACACTGCTGTGACGAATTGCCGGGGATGTCTTGGGCTACGCGCCGTTGCCGGCTGGGGTGTACCGGGTGAAGCTCGCGTGCTGCGCGGGACCCCGCATTCCATGCTGCTGTTAAGTTGCCGGGCAGGCGCTCAGCAGGCTTGCAGGATGGCCTGGTTTTCGCTTGCGGCGTTTGCGTTCGACACCTGGTTTCGCCCGTTGCGCTTCGCCACGTATAAGGCGTCGTCTGCCATCTGAATGAGGGTGGTGGAATGCTGGCCCATTCTGGGCACCATGGTGGCGCATCCCACGGAGATGGTCATGTAGCCGAGGGGGTTGGCGATATGGGGCAGCCTGCGCCGGCGCAGCGAATCGCAAATCTGCTCGCCTATTTGCATTGCGCCGTCGTTGGTGGTGTTGGGCAGGACGATGGCAAACTCTTCGCCGCCAAAGCGCGCCACGAGATCTCCGGGGCGGGTGACAACATCCTGGGCTGCCTCGGCGATCTGCTTGAGGCAACTGTCGCCGCGCAGGTGCCCGTAGGTGTCGTTGTAGGACTTGAACAGGTCCACATCCAGCAGAAGAAGCGAGAGCGGCTGGTGCTCGCGAATGCCGCGGCGCCATTCGTTGGTGAGGCACTGGTCAAAGCGACGCCGGTTGGCGAGGTGGGTGAGGGTATCGGTCACGGCAAGCGCTTCGAGCGCATGATAGGCCTCCCTGAGCTCCTGCTCGGCCTGTTTGCGTTCAGAGATGTCGCGCACCATGTTCAGGATTCCTGTGGGAACGCCTGTGACGGGATCGCGGACCACGCGCAGGCTGGCCTCGACCCACACGTAATCGCCGTTCCGTTTGCGCACACGGCACTCGATCATGACATCTTCAATGCCGGACTTCAGGCCGCGCACCGCGGCTTTCGCTCTTGGCATGTCTTCAGGATGAACGAGTTCAAGACTTTTGAATTGAAGAAGCTCTTCCGCGCGCCACCCGGCCAATCTGTACGCGGCGGAGGAGACGTAGCTGCGGCGTTCTTCAAAATCCGCGAGGATGATGACGTCACGGGAGTTTTCAGTGACGAGATGATGCAACGAAGCAATCTCCTGAAGCCGGCGCTCAGTGGCTTTTTGGCGGTCGAGGGCGATGGAGATGCAGTAGAGCATGAACATGCCCGAAGCGATGTAGATCTGGAACAGGACGATGGGCGCCTCAGGCGCGAGAGACTTTGTGATCAACAGCGGACCGTGTCCGTGGAGTGTGAAATAGCCTCCGGTGACCGTGACAAACAGCGCACCCAGGGATGCCCAGGCGATTCCCAGGCGCAACAGAAGCAGAACCAGCAGAGGGTAGACCATGAACAGCACGGGCACCCGCGTCTGGGAGAAGCCCGCAAAGGTGATGAGGACGAGCAGGACCGGATAACTCCAGGGCCGTTCGACCTTGCCGGCGCCTTTGAGACCGGTGCGAAAGATGGCAACACAGGCAGGGGTGGTGACGGCGGTTCCCAGCCCATCGCCGATGAGACAGGACAGAAAACACGAGAGAGGGTTGCCATGGAACAAGGGAACGGCAAGGAGCGCGAACAAGAATCCCGTGGCGGCTGGCCCAGCCAGAATCGCGAACGCGGCAAAGCGCAGGAGATAGGCGCGGTCAGTGAATTGAGGCAGATCGGTGGACCGCCGCCGGAGCAGGAACGCGCTGATGGTTACCTCGAAGACATTGAGCGGCGCAAAGAGAAGATGCAGGCTCCAGTGTCCATCGATGAGCGAGCCGCCGGCCCACTCGGCTGCCAGACCCACCGCCAGGTAGGCCGGCCAGCGCCACCGTGGAGTGAGAAGGACAAAGGCCAGAAGCACGCCGTTCGCAATCCAGAGCAGATGCGGGGGGCCGTCCCTGGCTTCAAGGGAGGTCACGAACCCGGCGGCTATGGCGACGGAAAGGAAACAGGCTGCCAGGCGAATGGCAAATCCATGTTTCCGCATCAGCAGAACGGAACGGCGGCCATGGATGAGCCCAGAGTTCCCGCGCACGTTCGTCCTCCCATCTTGCTTATCGGAAGGATTTGAACGGAGAACAGAGGCAGGCGCGGTTTGTTTCTTATTTTTCCCGAGAGCAGGCTTGACGGGGTTTGTGCATCAGGACTTGGGACTTAATGCGGGATGAAACTCCGCTTTCCCGGCGGGGAGCAGCACGATCTCCAGCCGCCCCTCCTGCTGCTCGAAGAGCTGTGGGCCGCTGATCTGGCGGACCTGATGGCTGGCGGTCTCGGTGTACTGCACTTTCAGCGCGCCGCTGCCGCGAATCTGGATGCGATAGTGAAAATCCGCTCCGGCATCCAGGGTGTCCGTCCCAAAGCTGGCGCTCGGGTAATCGACTTCAAGGAGCTGGATGGGGGCTCCGGTACGATTTTCGACCGTTGTTTCAATGTGGTAGGAGTGGCAGCCGCACACCAGCCCGAATACCGGCAGCAGAATCGCGCCGAAAGCGCTTGTGAGCGGCTTCATTCCTTGTCCTCATTTCCGTTTGGCGCGGCGGATGGCGCGGTCTGGGCCGCCAGTTTCTTTTCCACGCGGTCGATCCTTTTGAGCAGTTCCGGAAGCCGCTGAAATGTGGCTACGGCGCGCAACCAGAGGCGGTTGTCAAAGGCGGGTGAGCCGGAGATCATCTTGCCCGGCGGCACGTCATGGGAGACGCCCGACTGTGCGGTCAGAATGACTCCATCGCCCAGGGTGCAGTGTCCGGCGACCCCGGCCTGCCCGGCGAGAATGGCGTTGCTGCCCACCTGGGACGACCCGGCGAGGCCCACCTGGGCGCATAGCAGGGTGTTCTGGCCCACGCGGGAGCCGTGGCCAACCTGGACGAGGTTATCTACTTTGGTTCCATCGCCAATTTCGGTTATGCCGACGGTGGCTCGGTCGATGCAGGCGTTGGCCTGAACGTCGACCCGATTGCCCAGCCGCACGGGGCCCGATTGGGGAATCTTCTCCCAATGGCCGGCCTCGTTTTTGGCAAAACCGAAGCCGTCGGCCCCGATGATGGCGCCGTTTTCAAGCGTCACATGGTCGCCAAGGACGCAGCCCTCGCGCACAACCGAATGAGCGTGGGCAAACAGGTGGCTACCGGTGACGACGCCGGGGTAGAGCACCACATGGGGCAGCAGGATGGCGTGCGGGCCCAGTTTTACGCCCGGACCGATCACGACATAGGCACCGATGTGCGCACCCTCGGCAATCTCCGCTGAGGGGTCAATGACGGCCGTGGGATGGATGCCGGGAGCGTAAGCCGGGGGCTGGTAGAAGAGTCCGAGAGCGCGGGAAAAGGCCAGATAGGGGTTCTTGATGCGGAGCGTCGCGTTCTCGATCACAGGAAACTCTGGCTCCACGAGCACGGCGGCGGCATGTGTGGTGCGCGCCAGACCGGCATAACGGGGGTTGGCCACGAAGGTGACCTCAGAGGGTCCTGCCTCCTCAATTCCTTTTACACCTGTAACTTCCAGCTCCGCGTTGCCGCGAAGTTCGGCGCCAAGCCGGGTTGCCAATTCGCCAAGTTTCATCGATGGCATTGTAACGGAACGAGCGCAGGCGGGGTTTTATTGCCGGCGAAGGACGGCGGGTATGCGCCTACTCCGGCTCATCGGGGAACAGGTCGGGTTGCCCTTCAGATGGGACCGCGGGTGTGCCGCGCCTGCGTCCGCCGGCGCCGATCAGGCTTACCACTTCAAGGGTCTGAATGGCCTGGCGCGGCAGGTAAATCCGCTGCGTATTGGAGCGGGTGTCAGGAGGCGTGAGCAGCAGGCCTGCTCCCTCCACTAGTGTGCGGTCGTTGGCTGCCAGGCCCTCCAACTCGTCGCCGTCGGTCAGGGTCATGCGCAGCCACAGCCCGGCTGTCCGTGGGCGGACGGCGAACCGCTTGCGCAAGAGGCGTTCGGGATTCGCCTGGTCACTGGGAGAGGCAGGGAGGTCGCGCACATAGCAAACCCACTTCACCGCGTCCCAGCCTATGGTAAGCACTTTTCCGGCGGGGTCGAGGATCTCCAGAGCGGGCGCATCCTGGGCGAAACCGGAGCCTGCGTAACCCGCTACCCAATCTCTGGAGAACTTACGCACAATCACGGGTTTACGCAAGGATGCCATCGTTCTGGATTGTCGCACGGCGCGGCCCCTGCTGCGAGGGGAAAAGCTGCAATGTTGGTGCACAACGCTCTGGTCAACCGGCACGAGTTGTGATAAGGTACTGGTTTGCAACCTCTGCCGAAGTGTGCTGTAAGCGTAACATCATCAGGCACTTGGCTTGGGTAGAGGAAGGCGGAAGCAGGGAACGGAATGCCCGACTACATCTACCTACTGGAAAACCGGCTGTCGGCGGACCAGCAAAGCGCACTGCGCCACTTGCGAGAGGCCGCCCGCGAAGCCGGCATGATCCTTTTCCTCACCGGAGACGCGGTCCGCGATCTGACCAGCGGCCACGCTGTGCGCGACCTTGAAGTAGCGGTTCATGGAAACGCTCTTAAGTTAAAGAAAACGCTGGAGAAGCTCGGCGGCCAGGTGTGGGGCGAGGATGAGACATCCCGCGCTCTCTATCTGTGTTTTCCGGGCACTGTTCGCGTGGATGTGATCAGCACGCACCGCACGGAGTATCCCAAGCCGGGCAAGGCAGTGTTCCATCCCTCCTCAATTCAGGAAGACCTTCGCCGACGCGACTTTACCGTTAACGCGATGGCGATTTCGCTGAATGAGGGGTCGTTTGGCCTGCTGATGGACCCCCTGAATGGAGCCGCCGATATCGAGGCCCGGACGCTGCGCCTGGTGTCGAATTATGGGTTTATTGAAGAGCCGTCCCTGCTGATTCGCGCTGTCCGCTACCGCGCGCGGCTGGGGTGGGATCTGGACGCCAAGACTCTGACACGGTACCAGAACGCCAAGGAAATGGTCGTGATCGAATACCTCTCGACCCAGGCGCGCAGCCAGGAACTGGAGCAGATTGGCCACGAGGACGACGGGCTGAAGGTGTTGCGGGCGCTGGAGGTCGAGGGCTGGATGAGCGTGCTATTCCCGGCGTGGACCACCGCCAAGGCCGACGAGCAGAAGCTACAGGCGTTGCACGAGCTGGCGGTGGAACTGCTGTTGCAGGGCGTTCACGCGGATATGTCGGCGGCACAAATGCAGTTGCTGACGGCCAAGCTTTCTCCGAAGGATCTGGCCGCGCTGAAGAAGCTGATGTTGCGCCCCGGCTTTGTGCAGGAGTGGAACAGCCTGGACTCGATGGCTTCAGGATTTGCCAAGGTTCTGCTGGCCAAGGAAAATGCGACTCCCTCAGTGAGCTACAAGCTCTTTACCAGCTATGACCCCGAGGCTGTGCTTTGGCTCGGCTTTGTCACCAAGGATGCGGCCGTTAAAGAGCGCTTCAACCTGTTCCTGAAGGTATGGCCGGAGGCGCGGCAGCGCATCCCGCATGCCCTGATGCAGGAGATGCGGATCACGCCGGAGCTGGCCGCGTATAAGGATATTGTTCAGCAGGTCTTTCTGGAATTGATCGACGGACGGTTGAACACGCCGGAAGAGATTCGCGCATTCCTGGAGCCGCATTCGCCGCCAGCGCCCCGCCGCAGGTCACCATTCAGAGGACGCGCGCCACGCGCGGCGCAGAGGCCAAGCAGAAAGAGCGCTCGTATGAAGATGAGGACGAGGCGGAAGAGGATCTGGATGAGGAAGAGGATCTGGACGACATCGGCGGAGAGGATGAAGAGCTTGACCTCGGACTGATCATTCCCAAAGGCCATCTGGAGCCGGAACTTGGGGAGGAGGAGGAGGGCGAGGAAGACCTGGAGCACGAAGAACCCAAAGCCGCTCCTGCCGGGAAATCCGCACGGCACGTTGCTGCTCACAAGCCGGCGAAAGAGGCCGCAGCACCTGTCGCGGCTAAGGCGGCTAAGGCGGAGACTCCGTCTGCTGCCAAGCAGGCCAAGGTTGAGAAACACGAACACGCGCCAAAGCAGGAGCCCAAGCCCGCCGCTGTAAAGCCGGTGGCGGCTGGAAAGGCAAAGCCTGCCGCTGCACCTTCGGTAAAAAAGGCAGCTCCAGCCAAAGTCACCAAGCCTGCGCCGGCAGTGAAACCCCATGCGGGAAAGCCAGCGGCGAAGGCGCACGGTAAAGCAGAGGTGAAGGCTGCGGCGAAGGCACACGCCAAGGCTCCTGCCGTGAAACATGCTGCTGCGAAGAAGAGCCTTGCTCCTGCGAAGAAGCATCCGGCGGCCAGCGCGAAGGCTGCTCAATCCCATCCGCCGGCAAAGCCAGCGGCAAAGAAACCCGCTCCCAAGGCGGGCAAGAAGCGCTAGGATCGAAGCTCAATCGGCGGGCCCGGTGGCACTTCCGGGCCGGCCAGATTTCTGACTCGCGTTGTTCGTACGGTCTTCATCCGAATCGAGGAGGATCTCCGATGGCCCGCCTGTCCCGTCGCGCCCTGTCTCTGTGCATTTTTCTCCTGTTGATCCTGACAGCTTCCAGGCCGGTTCTGGCGGCTGCGCAGCCGGGGTACCGCTTCAATCGCGACGGGTGGACCTACGTTCATCTTGAAGGCACTCCCGCGGAGATAGGGTTCCAGCATGGCCAACTGCTGGCTGCTGAAATTGCGGATATGGTGCGTGTGAGTCAGCTCGAAAGCATGCACGACACCCGGCGCAACTGGGCGTTTTTTCGCCAAGCCAGCCGCACCATGCTCTGGCCGCATATCGACGCCGAGTACCAGCAGGAACTGGCCGGGATTGCCAAAGGGGTGCAATCGAAAGGCGTCAAGCTGGATGTGTGGGACATCGTGGCCTTGAACGCAAACATCGAGTTGCCCGAGTACTACGTTCCCTGGCTGAACAAACGCGAGCACGCCGCCAACACGCCGCCGATCCGGCCTGAAGGCCGCTGTTCGGCCTTTATCGCCACCGGCGACTACACCAAAGACGGCAAGATCGTGATTGCGCATAACAACTGGTCAAGCTATGCGGAGGGGGAGCGATGGACGATCATCTTTGATATCCAGCCGTCGCATGGGCACCACATCCTGATGGATGGCGCGCCGGGCGTGATCACCAGCCAGGACGATTTTGGCGTCAACGATGCCGGGCTGATGATAACCGAGACGACGATCACGCAGTTCGCGGGCTGGAACCCCGACGGCAAGCCTGAGTTTGTGCGCTCACGCAAGGCGCTCCAGTATGGCGGCTCCATCGACGAGTACGTGGCACTGATCGAGGATGGCAACAACGGCGGGTATGCCAACGACTGGCTCATCGGCGACCGCAAGACGGGCGAGATTGCCTACCTGGAACTGGGGTTGAAAAACACTCCGCTATGGCGCACCAAGGACGGCTATTTTGTCAGCTCGAACTTTGCCCGCGATCCGCAACTCATCAAGACGGAGACGGATGGGTTCGACCCGAACAATCTGGCCAGTTCGCCCAACGCGCGGCACGTGACGTGGGAAAAGAAGATTGCCGAGTCGAAGGGACGCATCGACATCAAAATGGCCGAGCAGTTCATGGCCGACCACGATGACAGCTTTACGGGTAAGGTGGGCGCGGACGAGCGTTCTCTATGCGGGCATGTGGACACGGTGAAGCATGGTGTTCCGGAGTGGGATTGGGGGCCGTACTTTCCCGGCGGCGCGGTCACGGGCAAGGTGACTGACTCCGACATGGCGGCCAAGCTTTCGCTGATTGCGCATGCAGGGCACCCGTGCGGGGAGGACTTTGCGGCTGCGCCGTTCCTGGCGGCTCACCCGGAGTACAGTTACCTGAAACCCGTGCTGAAAGACATGAAGGCCGGGCCGTGGGCGGAATTCTCAGCAGGAGAGAAGCAATAGCACGACTTCAGGCTACTTGTACTGGATGTGGATGACGGTTTCGGTGGTGGGGCAGGTGACGTGCACCAGCGCTTGCTTGAAGTCCGGCGCCGCGAGGTCCACGTGCGGGTTGTTGGCAAAGCCGAATCCCTCTTTGGGCCAGCCGAAGATGTTCCTGTCCAGCTTGTGATTCTCGTTTTCGTCATGGAGAGCGACGACGCCGTAGTTTCCGGGCGGGAGGTTTGTCCACACGGCAGTGGCCTGCCGCTCGCCTGGCGCGATAAATGTGGGCCCGTGCCGGAAGGCCTTGCTCGAATCCTCTGGCCAGCCATCCGGCGAGGTATAGATTGCCGTGCCCACCTTGCCGACGGAGTTGCGCAATCCATCCACATGGATGCGCAGGGTGCACCCCTGAGCGGCCTGCGCAGTGAGAGGTTGGAGGTATGCAGAGGGCAGCGCGAAAACCAGCACTGCCGACAAGACGTTGATCCAGGGAAGACACTTCATAGCATGAAATGGAAAAAAGGCAAAGAACCAGATCCTCAAGTTACGCGAGAGCAATCATTGCCCAATCCAGCGTCGCTTTGAGCCGTACCCGAGCTTGCTTGATAGATCGGCAGATCCGGCGCTCTGAGGGAACGCCGGATCTGCTTGAATGCTAGTAGCGACCGCGGCCGCGCGAAGCGCCGCCACCGCTGCTGCCTTTGCGTGCCTGGTAGCAATCCCGGCAAAATACCGGGCGGTCGCCGCGAGGTTCAAAAGGCACTGTTGTAGGCTGGCCGCAACCCGAGCAAATCACAGGCGTTCCCTGTGCTGGAGCCGAACGGTAGCCGGAGCCCCCCTGATCGTTCTTCTTTGCCATACGGCAATTCTTGCAACGTTTCGGGGTCGAATAACCGCGTTCCTGAAAGAACGCCTGATCGGCAGCGGTGAAGGTAAAATCCTGACCACAATCGCTGCAAGTAAGTTGAATATCTCCGGCCATGGGTCTCCTCGTGGTGATTGTACAGCCCAACCGGCCATTTGCGAAAAGGAATCTGTTGCGTCAAAGAAACTTATGTCTGGGGAGCCGTGCTACGCGGCTTCTTTTCAGTGCCATGGGCGGTCACGCTAGAGTCTGTGTGAGGCGCGGGCGCCAGGGCCCGTCCGCCGCCCGGAGCAAGAAGGCGGCACCGTGCTGAATTCGAGGCCGTGTCTGTTGGGTATCTGACCGCGCAGTCCCAGGCGCAAGACGCCAGACCAGCGAGGCCCGCGTGCAGCGCGATAGCGTGCCGTCAGTGCCCGCAAAGCTGTACAGACTGCAAAGCGCGCAACCTGGAAGGCTGCGCGCTTTGCATGGATGAGAAAAGCAAGGATGAGTCTCTGTGGGCGAGCCTGGTCCGGTTAGAACGACAAAATCGCCTGGAAGAAAATGCGCCGCGATGCCGAGCCGGAAGAGAAGATTCCGCCGGCGAGGCTGGTGGACCTGCCAAAGTTCTGGGCGCTTACGTTGCCCACGGGCGTGCCGTAGTCGACGTTGTTGAAGAGGTTCAGCGCCTGCGCGTTAAAGGTCAGCGTGTACTTGTGGCCGGTGCCGGCGCCGCCAAACATTCCACGCGGCCCGCCTCCTCCGCCAAAGCCACCGGGGCCAAAGCCGCCGCCGGGACCGCCACCGCGATGTCCACCGCCACCGCCGCCGGGAGGCGGTCCGCCGGCCTGGGCGCCAGCGGCCAGCTTAGGACCGATGCCGAAGGAACGGCTGAGGCGCAGATTGAATGCCACGCCTGCCGGCCCGTTGCCCATATTTGCAGGAACGATTTTTTCTCCGGGCTGGGGAATGGTATTGAAGTCCCCGTAGCTGGTATGAACGACGTTGGCGGGATCGGACGTCGAGGTAGCGAAGGACGGACGGTTATTGAAGAAGTTGTCTCCGGTGAGGTCGGATGGGGTGACGATGTTGAAGGGCCGGCCGGAATTGGCAATCAGGAACGGGTTGAAGGTCAGTCCCCACGGTCCGGTGTAGTTGGCCATCATGAAGACCATATTGCGGGCCGCGAAGCGGGCGCGGCCGTAGTCCTGGCTGATGTTGTAGGAGTTAGATGCTGTCGATCCGGCGCCGCCATCGGAGTTGGCAGCGGTGAGGTTGTAGAACCCGAATATGCCAAGTCTGGGGGACAAGCGTGCGTTGGCATTCACGATCAACTGATCCTGCTTGAAGACCGCCTCAGGGTAAAACTGGTTGACGATGCCCAGCGACGGATTGGGCCGCACGCCTGTTTTTGTGGAATCACCATAAACGAACGTTCCTGGCAGATAGGCATTGGAGTCGCGCGTGACCAGCTGGTGCGCGCCAAAGGAGTGCAGATAGGTGAAGGTGAGCGAGGTAGTCTTGGTCAACTGACGTTCCAGCCCGACTCCAAACTGCTGTATGTAGGGCGAGCGATAGCCGGGCGCGATCTGGACGAGAGTGCTGGCGGTGGTACTGGCTTGCCCGCAGGAGGCGAGATCAATAGCGCCAAGGCTGGTTGCGTCGAAGCAGGTAGGGTTCGTGATGGCCAATTGCTTTTGGCTGTCGGCAGAGCCGCTGAACCGTGTGGCAGAAAGCACATTGCTCACTTGCATGCGGTCATAGAAGATGCCGTATCCGCCGCGCAGGACGGTCCTGGCCTGCTTCTTGTCCTTGTGGCCGTCGAGCGCATAGGCAAAGGCGACGCGCGGCCCCCAATCGCTGTGGTCCGCGATGTGATTCTGCGATTCCCAGCGCACACCGCCCGACAGAGTCAGATTGCGGTCGAACTTCCAGTCGTCCTGGAAGAACAGGGCCGCGTCGAAGACGTTTGCAGTTGCTCCCAGAGCGCCCGTAGTGTAGGTCAACTTGGTGGGCAGGCAGCCGCCCGCCTGTTGCAGCGTCGCCGGGCAACTTGCGGCGATTTGCGCAACGGTTTGACCCTGCGCGAGGCCGTTGAGCAAGTAAACATATCCGCCGACGGAGGGGAAGTTGAAACTGCCGTTGAAGTTTGCGTTGGTGGAGTTCGCGTAGCGGTTGTCGCGCAGCCACGTGCCAAACTTGATGGCGTGCGCGCCGGCTGACATTGTGGTTATGTTCTGCAACTCCAGGTGATCCTGATGAGCGGTCGTATTCTGGCTTCCGGCGCCACCACCCGTGAAGGCTCCCGGCACACTGACCAGGGGTGCGGTACTCACGGGGCTCGTGGTCGATGTGGCGCGGCGATACTCGAACCTGGTTTCGTTGACGATGCGATCGTTGATGATCAGTGAATCGCTTACCTGGAAGGTGTGCTCGATGGAGCTTGTATCGGTGGATTGCGTGGGCAGTTCGATGGAGGTAATATCGCCGCTCTCGGTGTTGCGGTAGAACTGGTAACGCAAGGTGACAGTATTTCTCTGGCCCAGTTGCAGATCGACGCGCGGCGCAATGTTGGTGCGCGTATGCGGATTGAAAAGGCCGCCGGAGATGGGACCGATCGAATAAGTGTTGGTTGTTGCGTCGAAGACTGGAGCCTGCGCCAGACTATAGATACTTGCGTTCTGATTGTTGCGCTGCTCGGCGCTGATAAAGAAGGACACAGACTTGGACAGTGAGCCGCTGACGGTACCGTTGAACTGGATGCTGTGATAGGGAGGAATGACCGTGGTGAAGGGATTTCCGGTGTTGAAGGAGTTGTCGTTTCCCTGCGCGAAGAACCGCCCATGCAACTTGTCGGTGCCGGGCTTGGTCAAGATCTCAATGCGCCCGTAGCCCAGCTTGTCGAACGCAGCGGAAAAGGGATTCTGGTTAATGCGAATTTCGCGAATGGCCGACTTGGGAGGCAGTTGACCTCCGGTGAAGCCGTCAATATAAATCTGCCCGCCGTTGGGTCCGGCGGAGGGTCCGGCCAGTGCCGACAATTCGTTCGCAAGTTCGTCAGGATCGTCGGAGAGCGCGTCGAGATCCTTGCCCTTGATGACGACGGCGTTTGAGTTGCCGCTTGCTTCCAGGTTGACCATGGAGGACTCGTCGGTGACCACCACGTTCTGCTGCGCCACTTCAATGGCCATGGCAACATCAATGCGCTTCACCTGGCCAGCCGACAAGACGATGGTCTGAGATTGAAACGGGGCGAAGCCGTCGTAGGAAACCTTTACAATGTAGCTGCCCGCCACAAGTCCATGCATCTCATACATGCCTTCGGCATCGGCGGTCACTGTGGCGACGGCGGTGCCGGCCGAGGTGACGACTTCGATTGTGGCGCCGGGGATGAGGGCGCCTGTGGGGTCAGTGATGCGGCCGTGCACCGTGGCAGTGGCGGGTGGCCCTGCAGGCGCAGGGGTTTGCGCTTGTGCAGCAAACACATTGGCCAGAGCGAACGCCAGGGCAATCAGAAAATGAATGAAGAAATGCAGTCTTGGATACACGTGTCCCTCGCTTGTTTCTGCTGTATGTGTGAGCGCCTACTGGGTCGCTTCGGTGGCGCCGGCACTGGTGCCCATGCTCCAATTAGAGAGCAGGTCCTGGCTGGCAGCGGGAGATTGAAGCAGCGGTTCGACGCCCGCCAGCAACGTGATGGCTGTTACTCCCGATGCGCTCTCGGTGGAGACCAGCATGACAGCCTCGCCCTTCTTGAGATCGGTGAGTGGAATCGCCGGAGCGCGATTCAGCATCTGTTGCAGGTCGCCGCCCTGACCGGCCGATTGGCCGTTGGCGCCGCCATGGCCGCCACCGCCTTGGCTACCCCAGCTTTGCTGCTGCGTTCCGCCGCCGCCATTCTGCGGGCGGCCGCCGGGACCACCTGATGGTGCGTTTCCCTTAAGTCTTGCCGCGAGAATCTGCGCCATGGGCTCCGGCAGGCGGCGAATCTGCGACTCCGGAGTGATGTGAACTGTTACCGGCTTCTTGGTGGCGAGGTCTTTCAACACCAGGGTGGAATTGGCCGCATCGAGTGAAGTGATGGTGCCGGAGATGCTTCGGAAGGTGCCAGAGACGACCTCCTCGGCATCGATCTCTGTGCCGTTCCCATTCTTTGTTCCACGCGCACGCAACTGATCACCAGGATGGATCGCATCGATGGGAGCGGGCAGCGCGGCATCGAATCTTTCTGAACCCGGCGCGTAGCGCTTGAGTATGGTGGCCTTGGTGGTGCGAACCGTGATTGTCTTGGCCATGGTTCCGGCGCCGGTGGTCAGCACGATCAATCCCGACGTAGCGTCAACACTCTTGACCATTCCACCCACGCCGCGCTGCCGCCAGTCTTCGCGGTCCTTCTCTTGCTTCAAGGCCACGTCTTCCTGTTTGACGGCTACGATCTGCGCTACCTGTGCTGTATCGGCAGGTGCGCTTGGATCCATCTTCACCAGGACACGATCTCCAATGCTCAAATCGGTGATCTGAATGGTGGTCGCGGTTCTCAAATCTCTTTGACCAGGAGCGATGCGGCTGATTGCGGCGGTGGAGGGTACAACGACCTGGTACACCTGCCCCGAGTCAGTCTTCACGGTGAGCGTGTCGCCGCTGATGGCGGTGATGGCGCCCACGAACCGGGCAGGAGTCTGCGCGCCCAGCAGAGGTGCCGCAAACACGATCGCAATGAGCAGGATGAACTGCTGAATCGGAGCCGGACCGCGTTTTAGCATCATGCTTTTCATAAGCCAAGTCTCCACGGGCCGAACAAATGGGCGCCGGGTTGTAAAAATGGTGTTCATTTCGGTAGACGAATCAGAGATGCAAAAGGTTGAGGGCGCCCTCCAAAAACTGCATCAAAGGCGCGCAAAATATGGCTGGTGTTGAGTATGCGCGCTACTGAACCTTAAGAGAAGCTGAAGGCAGCGCAGCCGGATTCGACAAAGAAGGCGCTCCTCAAGCGATGGGTGCGAGGCGACACATACAGCTCGATGCAGAATTACGGCGTCAACTCTGCCGTCTCAAGAAAGGTATAGCTGCCGGAGGGCGTGGGAAGAACGTGGGTCAGCCGCCGGTTATGCACCACGACTGTATCGCGGTACCAGAGATTGATGGCGGGCAGGTCGCGTGCGAGGATCTGCTGGGCTTCCACGTAATCTGCACGACGTTTCGCGCTATCGCTGCTTGCGGCCGCATCATCGAGTAGCGCATCCAGATGCGCATTGGAGTAGTGCCCGCGATTGGCGCCTTTGGGCGAGAAGCGTGCCGTGGAAAACGCGTAGCTGAAGATGTCCGGCTGCTCATTGCCGCCGATCCAGCGGAGCGAATACATCTGGAAAGCGCCGCGCGTGACATCGGCATAGAATGTGGCGAACTCATTGCTGCGCAGGTCAAGCGCAATGCCGATCCTGGCGAGTTGCTGTTGCAGCACGGCGGCCAGCAGGCGCACGTCTTCCACGTTGCTTGTCTTCATGGTCAGGTGGAAGCGTATCCCGTCCGGGCCGGCGGGATGTCCGGCCTGATCCAACAAGTCTTCCGCTCGCGCCGGATCGTAGTCGTAGCGCGGCCCATCGCCGGACCATGCCCAGTGACTGGCAGGCAGAAGACTCAATGCGGGCTGCGCGTGACCGCGCAACAAGGTTTGAATGATGAGGTTCCTGTCAATGGCCAAGGCGATGGCCTGGCGCACGCGCACATCGTTGAGCAGCGGGTCGCGGAGGTTGAAGGCGAGGTACTGAACCTGCGTTCCGCCGGTGTCCTCTATTTGCAGGTTAGGGCGCTGAGCGAGCACGGGCAGCGCATCCATGGGCAGGGAATTGACGGCTACGTCGGCCGAACCCTTTTCCAACTCGAGCGATTGAGTAATTGCGTCAGGCACCACGGCAAAGCGCACTCGCTGGATCTTCGGAGCGGCTGTCCAACTTAGAGGGTTGCGCTCGATCATTACATCCTGGTCGATTTGCTGGCTGACAAAGCGAAAGGGCCCAGTGCCCACTGGATTCCGCCAGAACTCTCGACCGCTGCCTTCAGGGACAATGCCGATGGCGCCTGTCGACAGATTGGTCATCAGGAAATTGTCTGCGTGATGAAGATGAAAGATTACGGTGTGCGCGTCGCGCGCTTCTACATTGCTCACCGACGCATAGGACGCAGCTTTAGAAGAAATGACCGCCCCGGTGCGCATGGAGTCGATGGTCCATGCCACGTCGCGCGCGGTGAGTGGGCGGCCGTTGTGGAAACGCACATCGTCACGCAGATGAAAGACCAGCGTGAGCGGATCGGGCTGGTCCCATCGAGCGGCGAGCGCCGGGGTGAAATGAAAGTTCGCATCGCGGGCCACAAGTCCGTCGAAGAGTAACTCGTCGATATGCTCTGACTGGCCGTCGGTTCCCACGCGCGGATCGAGATTCGCGGGGCTGCTCTCGATGAGGAAAACAACAGTGCGCGGGTCTCTTGGCGCGGAGTGACATCCAGCCAAGGCGAACAGCATGACCAGCGCAAGCAGCCTACGCATACGTCACCTGGCCCAGGATTACAGGTCGCGCCGCTCCGGTGGCCGAGGGCACATTGCCGGGCAGGTGATGCCATGTGTGCCACGCCATCAGCGCGAAGGCCGCAGCCTCTTTGGCCTCTGCGGGCAAGCCGAAGTGTTCACTCGCCGCCAACTCGCAACCCATTGGTTCCAGCCGTTGCTCCAGCATCGCCATCAGCGCAGCATTGCGGACTCCGCCGCCGGAAACGATGTAGTCCACACGCTGGCCCTTCATGATGGGCAGAACGAATTGCCGGTAGCTTCGCGCGATGGTCTCTGCGGTCAGCGCGGTTGCCGTGGCCAGCGCATCGGCGGGGTTGTTGCTGAGCTTCTTACAGGACGCCAGAAACTTCGCCGCATACTCGCGGCCAAACTGCTCGCGCCCTGCTGTGCGCGGCGGCTGCAAGCGGAAGTAAGGGTTGCGCAGCGCATCCGCTAGTGCCGGCTTTAGCACGGTGCCTTCGGCGGCGAAGGCGCCGTTGCGATCGAAGGGCTTGCCAAAGAGTTGCTGCGCCAGCGCATCGATCACCATGTTGCCGGGACCCGTATCGAAGGCCATTACCTCATCCGCTGCGGCTGCGGCGGGAATCGCGGTCAGGTTGGCAATGCCGCCGATGTTCTGCAACACGCGTCCGCGTTTTGCATCGGCGAACAGCACGTAATCCAGCAGTGGCACCAGCGGCGCGCCCTGGCCGCCGGCCATCATGTCGGCAGGGCGAAAGTTAGAGACGACAGGAATACGGAGCGCGGCGGCCATTGCGGCGGCTTCACCGGCCTGCCACGTGCAGGCAAAGCTACGGCCTGCAAAGGCCGTGGCGCGCGGCTGATGATACAGTGTCTGGCCGTGGCAGCCTATCAGGTCGAGCTTGACGCGATGTCGCTTGAGCGTCGCGCTCACGGCCTCGGTGTAGGCCAGCCCTAAACGCCAGTTGAGTCGTGCCAGTTCTGCGGTGGATGTGGTTGCCGCGTTCATCGCCGCCAGTACGGCACGCCGCAGCGCGGCAGGGTAGGGAAAGCCCTCATGCGCGAGCAGCGTGAGCGTCGGCCGCAGGAATGCAGCGCGTCTTTTGCCAGGAACAATCCGCACTACAGCTACGTCGATTCCATCTGCCGAGGTGCCGCTCATGATGCCGGCCACGATCATCGCATTCGAGGTCATGCAGGCTGCGTCTCCTTGTTCGTGGCTGATGTCTGCGCCTGCGTTACGATTTCGTTGAACCGCAAAATCCGCGCGCGCAGCGCTTCGAACTGCCGCACGTTCAGCCGGGCCGGAACGCTGTTTGCAAACAAACGCGCACGTTGCCGTGTGGTCTGTGCCGCGCGCGCCAGCAGAAGCTTGCGGAATGACGCCGAGCGCTCGCCTTCAGTGATTAGCGCTTCATCGGCGCGCAGGATCAACTCCGGACTGTGGCAGATTTCCAGCATGTCCATCCCTGCGCGAATTGCGGCTATCGCTGCATCTTCCATGGGCAGAAATTTGAGAATGCCGCCCATCTCCATGTCGTCAGAGAAGATGATTCCCCGGTAGCCAATGCGCTTGCGCAGCACTGCGGTCATCCAATAGGGCGACACGCTTGCGGGGCGATCTTTGCCGGGTGTGCCGGGATAGGCGGCGTGATTCACCATGACCATGGGCAGCTCGTCGCGCAGTGTGCGATAGGGAGCAAGGTCTTCGCGCCACAGGTCGTGCAAGCTCCGGCGGATCTCCGGGGTCTCAAGGTGTGAGTCGCGCATGCCTCCGCCGAGCCCTGGAAAGTGTTTACCACAGCCTACTACGCCCTGCGCGGCGAGTCCGGCGAGGAAGCCGCGCGCATACTCGACAACGTCCTCTGCCGTTTGTGCAGGCGCACGTGTGCCCATTACCCCAGCCGAGGCGGGCAGGGCGAGGTCAAGTACAGGCGCCAGTGTTGTGTTAAAGCCGAAGGCCTTCACGCCTCGCGCAATCAACGCGCCATGCTCAACAGCGAGGCCGGTCTTTCCCTTTTGCCGTGCCGCCAGCGCTACGCTCTGCGCAGAAGGCATCGCGGCCAGTGCGTCACGCAGACGGTCCACTGTGCCGCCCTCCACATCCACACAGCGAAAGGCGTTGGGCGCGCAAAGGGCTGTCACTTCATCCAGCAGCGCCCGTGTCTGGGCGGCGTCGGCGATATTGCGCCGGAAGAGAATCACGCCGGCAGGGCGGACGAGCTTGAGCCACGCGCGTTCGAGATTCGTCAGCTCAGTACCTGCCAGCCCCACGATCAGCAGGCTCCCCGCGGCCTGGCGCAGGTTTGCCGTCATGCCTTCTCCTTTAATTCCTGCTGCAATTCTTCCAGCAGATTGAGCGCCTGCAGCGGCGTCAGCGCGTTCACGTCAACAGCTTCGATGCGGTCGACAATGCGCTGCGAAAGTGGCGTGAAGATCGTCATTTGCATCGGTTCAGGGGATGTCTCTACCTGCACACTCTGCCGCTCCTGCTTCTCATGCTGCCGCAGGACGCGCTTGGCGCGCTCAATGACCGCTGCCGGAAGCCCTGCCAGTTTTGCCACTTCGATGCCATAACTCTTGCTGGCGGCGCCCGGCTCGATGTTATGCAGGAAGACAATTCCGCCTGCCGCCTCTTTCACGCCTACGCGCAGATTACGTACGCGCGGCAGCTTCTCCGCCAATATAGTTAGTTCATGATAGTGCGTGGCAAAAAGAGTTCGCGCGCCGGTCTCTGCGTGGAGATACTCAACCGTGGCCCACGCCAGCGATAGCCCGTCGAAGGTCGCGGTGCCACGTCCCATCTCATCCAGCAGAATCAGGGACCGGCGCGTGGCCGTATTCAGAATCGTCGCTGTCTCGGTCATTTCCACCATGAAGGTTGACCGGCCGCGGGCCACGTTATCGCTGGCCCCGATGCGCGTATAGATGCGGTCTACCAAACCAAAGCGTAAACTTTCCGCAGGCACAAAGCTACCCATCTGCGCCATCAGAACTAACATCGCAGCCTGGCGCAGATAGGTGCTTTTACCTCCCATGTTAGGGCCAGTTATAAGCAAGAGACTGGGCCCGTCTTCGCCCGCATCGAGATATAGGTCGTTGGCAATGAAGCGCCCTTCGCGTGTCTCTTCCATCCACTGCTCAATGACGGGATGGCGGGCGGCGATGGCCTCAATGACCGGATCCTCCGCCAGCTTGGGACGGACATAACGGCGGAGCGCAGCCAGATGCGCGAAATCTGCCAACAGGTCCGCCTCCGCCACAATTGCCGAGCTGCGCCGTATTCTGCCGGCGGCATCCAGCACCGAGTGCCGCAACTCAGAAAAGATACGCTTTTCGATTTCGATGGAACGGTCGTGTGCGGTGAGGATCTTTACTTCGTATTCCTTCAGTTCAGGGGTGGTAAAGCGCTCGGCGTTTACCAGCGTTTGTTTGCGCTCATAGTCTGCCGGAGCAAGTGCCAGGTTAGCCTTAGTAATCTCGATGTAATAGCCGAATACGGAGTTATACCGGACCTTCAACGAACTTATGCCGGTCCGTGCGCGCTCGCGCTCCTCAATGGCCGCAATCGATTGCCTTCCCGTCGTCGAGATTGTCCGTAACTCATCCAGCTCCCCATCGACGCCGGAGGCGATCGCTCCGCCGTCTACGAGCGTCAGGGGAGGCTCTTCAACCAGCGTTGCGCAGATTCGCGCCGTTACATTTTCGAGCGTGTCCAGCCGCCCGGTCAGCGCGCTCCACAACGGAGAAGCCATTGCGTGGAGCGCTTCCTTCAGTCCCGGGAGTTTTGCCAGACTTGCGGCCAGTGCGCGGACATCGCGGGGACCGGCCGAATCCAGCGAGAGGCGGGCAAGCAGCCGTTCCAGATCAAGAATTCCGCCAAACGCGCGGCGAATCTCTTCCCGCTTCAAGAGGTCTCCGTGTGCCTCGGCCACCGCTTCATAACGCGCCTCCAACGCTGCTGCGTCTACGAGCGGGCGGAGAATTGTGGCTCGCAACAGCCGCTTGCCCATGGGCGTCTGGCAGGCGTCCAGGGTGTGGAAGAGCGTGGCCCGGTTGTCCTGACCCTGGAAGAGCGGGTCGAGCAACTCCAGGTTCCGCACCGTCACCTGATCCAGTTCGAGCGCCGTTGAATGCTCCTGGAACCGAAGTGAATCGATGTGCAGCGCCTCATTCTTCTGCGTGGTGCGGACGTAATGCAGCACTGCCCCGGCGGCGATGGCCGCTGCCGGGTGCCCGTCAAGCCCGAACCCCTCAAGGGAGCGCACGTTGAGCTGCCGCTCGACCAGCGGCACGGCAAAATCGCGGGTCCACACCCAGTCCTCTACTCGCGTCCGCGCTGCAATGCGCTCGAGCGCCGCAGGAATTTCTGCGCTGGCGGCCAGCAGCACTTCACTGGGCTGCGCCATCAGTAACTCCTCTACCGCTTGCTGACGGGCCGCCGCGCCTTGAAACTCAGCCGTGCGAAACTCGCCCGTGGAAACGTCGAGCAGGGCTACGGCGCACACCAGCGTCTTATCGCGGCCGATCTCAAAAAGGGCGGCGAGAAAGTTGTTCTGCTCCTGCCCAAGGCTGGTGTCGAGCGCCGTGCCGGGCGAAAGCACGCGCGTCACCTCGCGGCGGACGATCTTTTTGGTGAGTTTGGGATCCTCCATCTGGTCGCAGATGGCGATGCGGTAGCCCTGCCGCAGGAGGCGCGCCAGATAGCCCTCGACGGCGTGATATGGCACCCCGCACATGGGGACCTGCCGCTCGCGGTCGCGCGCAGTCAGCGTCAACTGCAATTCGCGACTGGCAAGCACTGCGTCGTCGTAAAAGAGCTCGTAAAAATCCCCCATACGGAAGAACAGCAGGGCATCCGGATTCTCGCGCTTGGCCGCCGTCCACTGGCGCATAAACGGGGTCAGCTCGTTTGCGGCTTTGGTTGGCGCAGGGAGCTGCGGAATGGCTTCCGTCTCGGGTTGTTGGTCGTCCCTGGTCACGTTGCCTTTAAGATTACCGTGACGCGGCGGATGCTTGCTGAGGACATGGAGCAAACGGGGAGTAACCGCTTTGGGGCAAGGCGGCGCTTTAGCCTGCTGGCAATGCGCTCAAATTTCACGGAAAGGGCGTGGTGTGCAGATGCAAAGGTGGGTTTGGATGATCGAGCCAGATGCGCGGCCGGGGCCAATGCGAGCCTGCCTGGCCCATCTTGTGCAGTGTGTTAAAAATTGGCACTTGCCGGGCCGTCGCTGTGTATTATCCCACCATGGGGATTGAGTTGAAGAGTGAGTCTCTGCCGCGAGCTGTCTACTGGCTTACGGCACTGGCGTTTATCGTACGCGTTGTTGTGCGGCTTCACTCGGGCGCTGCCGCCTTTTGGGTGAATGGCTACAGGTTCTTTTTTATCATGGCGCAGAGCATGGCGGAGGGGAAGGGAATTCGCTTGCCGTGGGTTGAAAACGGCCCCCTTACGGCCTTCCGCGTGCCGCTCTATTCCATCTTTCTCGCCGGTATTACATTGGGGCACAAAGCATTCTGGCCCATATTAATTGCGCAATCCCTGCTTGGCGCTGGAATCGCGTTGTGTGCCGCTTTGCTGGCGCGCCAGTTATTCGGCGAACTGCTGGGCCCGAGAGCCGCCATCATCGCGGCGGGAGTGACCGCCGTCTACCCGTACTACGTCACACATGATACGGCGCTGCAGGAATCCAGTCTGTTCGCACTTATCACCATTTGGGCGGTGATTGTGAGCCTGCGAGTGGCACGGACCGGCACTCTGTGGCTGGCTGCCGTGAGTGGGTTGCTGCTCGGCCTGGATGTGCTGACGCGTTCCACGATTGCGCCATTTGCACTGCTGGTTCCGCTCTGGTTTATTTGGCATAGGCGCACGAAGGCCGGTCTGGTTTGCGCGCTGCTGCTGGCCCTGACTGTCTCTCCGTGGCTTTGGCGGTCGTATCGGCTTACGGGCTCTGCCACGCTGACAACAGAGGGTGGGCGACAACTGTGGACAGGGAACAACGATTTTCTGTTTCGCCATTATCCCCAAGAGAGCAGCGATATCAGTCAGAGAGAAGCCATGGCGGCCATGAGTGCGCAGGACAAGCTTGAGTTGGCAAGGATGGGCGACAACGAAATGCAGCAGAGCCGCTGGTACCAGCAAAAGGCTATGGCCTACATTCGCTCGCATCCGTGGCTGACGTTTACCAATGGGTTGCGAAAGATTGAAGCGGGATTCTCCTTGCTACCCAGTCCGCGCCACAGCTTTATGGAGAACCTCTTGTATGCGCTGTCGTATGGCCCCGTAATGGTGCTCGGGCTTTGGGGCATGTGGCTGCACCGCTCCCATTGGCGCGAAGACTCGCTGATCTACGCGCTGTTTGGCACCTTTATTTTGCTGACGGCCGTGTTTTGGGCGCACACCCGCCACCGCGTCTATCTGGACGTTTACTGGATCGTGTTCGGCGCCGGAGCGTTGGTGAGTGTGACGACGCCCGGCGGTCGAGCCAGCATGTCTGCCGATGCCGAAAACAAGGCTGTTGCCGCGCGCGCTGTCGCATAGACTCCTGGGCCATCGGCAAGTCGCAGCCGGTCAGGCTGATTCTGTCTGACCGGCGGGGGAATTCAACTCCGCCAGGATGCGCTGGACGGCTTCGTCCGCGGCCTTTGCGCCTAGCGCGGAGAGGCTCATCGAGATGGGCTGGTGGGGATCGATGGTAATGGCGTAGAGCGTGACTTCAGGACCGCCGCCCTGCATGTAGAAGACATCGAGAAGATCTTTGACGCCCACGTCGTGCGCGGTCAGTGTCGGCGGGTAGTCGCGCGAGAAGCGCGGTGTGGTGCGCGTCACGGTGCCCGGGGTATTGCCATCGGCCGCGGCGTCGATCAGCACGATGCGGTCCGCCTGCTGAAGCGGCTCCAGCAGCGTGAAGCCACCGGTGCCGCCATCGAGGCACTCCACAGTGTCGGGGAGCGTGTGTTTTTCCAAGGCCCGTACTACATGAACGCCGACGCCCTCGTCGCCCATAAGGACGTTGCCCAGTCCCAGCACCAGGGTTTTCTTCGCGCTATTTATCACTCTCCACCCGATCAAACTTCCATCCGCCCACGATCGAGGAGATGGTGCCGCGCCCTTCGATGTAGTCGTGATAGAAGGCAAGATACACGTGAACGATGACAAAGGAAACAAAAAACCACAGGAAGAGGTGGTGCCAGAAACGCACGCCGAATTCACCGCCCAACAGCGGCACAACCCACACAAACATTCGCGGCAGCCAGGAGGTACTCATGCTGGAATACATGGCGAAGCCGGTGATGGTCTGAAAGCAAAACACGATGAATGTGAAGAAATAGATCAGGGCCGCCAGCGCGTTGTGGCCAGTGGAGATGCTGCCGTGTAGTTTGGTCTGCAGCACGTCCGTCTTGATGACGTCGACAATCTCCTGCCGCTGCGACTGCTTCAGCGGGAAGAAGTTGCGCCACTTTGCGTATTTGTTTCCGACGAAGCCCCAATAGAGGCGCGCTGCAAAGTTGAACACGTAGACAAACGCCGAGACGAAGTGGATGAACCGCACCGTTCCGAACCAATACTGCTGGTAGGCTTCGGTCGCGTAAAAGGCGCGGATGGGATGCCCGATCAGGAAGCCCGTAAAGCAGAGGGCAACCAGGGCGATCGCGTTGATCCAGTGGTAGGCGCGCACCGGCAGTTCCCACACATAGACGCGCCGGTATTCCACCGGATGCTCGCCATTCGCCGAAAAGCCATTGCTTACGCCAACGCCAGAAGTGCTCATGGGCATCACTCGAAGGAAACCTGGTGAAGGTGCCGTCCCTGCGGATCGTACAAATGCACG
>VFSW01003639.1_pt1 | contig 23100 bp, 20 predicted proteins | sample 5358111 | NCBI WGS metagenome assembly VFSW01 (sample SAMN11554181, study PRJNA540505) | mine drainage metagenome | isolation source: sediment from site ElyBrook_90M | place: USA: Ely Copper Mine, Vershire, VT | collected 2017
GCGGATTGCCGCGCGCGGGTGCTGTTCATCTCCGAAGCGCTGCTGCCGGTGGTCAGGGACATGGTCGGGCGGATGCCCGATCTCGAACATGTCGTCGTCTCCGGCAACGATGCGCACGGCTACAAGAAGCTGTCCGACGAACTCGCCCGCGAGAGCGACGCCTTCACGACGGCCGCCACGCATGCCGACGAACCGGCGTTCTGGCTCTATTCCTCGGGTTCGACCGGCATGCCCAAGGGCGTGCGGCACCTGCACTCCAATCTCGCGGCGACGGCGGAGACCTATGCCAGGCAGGTGCTTGGCATTCGCGAGGACGATGTCTGTCTTTCGGCGGCGAAGCTGTTCTTCGCCTATGGGCTCGGCAACGCGCTGACCTTTCCGATGTCGGTCGGCGCCACCACCGTGCTCAATTCCGAGCGGCCGACGCCCGCGACCATGTTCGCGCTGATGAATCGGTATAATCCCAGCATCTTCTTCGGCGTGCCGACGCTGTTCTCCGCGATGCTGAACGACGAGGCGCACAAGCAGATGCGCGGCGGTAGGCGCCTGCGGATATGCACCTCCGCGGGCGAAGCACTGCCGGAGTCGGTCGGCAACGCCTGGAAGGCGCGCTTCGGCGTCGATATTCTCGACGGCGTCGGTTCGACCGAACTGCTGCATATCTTTCTGTCGAACGCGCCCGGCGATATCAAATACGGCACATCCGGCCGCCCGGTGCCGGGCTACAAGGTTAGGCTCGTCAATGAGGCCGGCGCCGATGTGCCCGACGGCGAAGTCGGTGAACTCCTGGTCGATGCGCCCTCGGCCGGCGAAGGCTACTGGAACCAGCGCAGCAAGAGCCGCCGGACCTTCGAGGGCCACTGGACCCGCACCGGCGACAAATATGTTCGCGACGCCGACGGCCGCTACACCTTCTGCGGCCGCAGCGACGACATGTTCAAGGTGTCCGGCATCTGGGTGTCGCCGTTCGAGGTCGAGAGCGCGTTGATTACCCATCCTTCCGTGCTCGAAGCCGCCGTGGTGCCCGAAGCTGATCCCGAAGGATTGCTCAAGCCCAAGGCGTTCGTGGTGCTGCGCGCGGATGCAAAGACCGAAGGCCTGCAGGAGGCGCTCAAGGAGCACGTCAAGCAGAAGATCGGGGTCTGGAAATATCCGCGCTGGATCGAGGTCGTCGATTCGCTGCCGAAGACCGCGACCGGAAAGATCCAGCGGTTCAAGTTGCGGGAAGATCATAAGTGATCTTTCGTCATTCCGGGGCGCGCATCAACGCGAACTCCAATGTGCAATTGCACATCGGAGAGTCTCGCACGGCGAAATCATATCGAGATTCCGGATCAGTACGCTTCGCGCACTGCCCGCAGTGACAGCGTAGGTGAAGCACGACATGACCGCTCTCTGCCCCTCCGGCGCCTTGCGCATCGGTGCCGCCAATCTCGAATACCGCATGATCGGGCCCGCGCCCGCTGACGCGCCGACGATCATTATGCTGCATGAAGGCCTGGGCTCGGCGGCGCTGTGGGGGGATTTTCCGGACCGGCTGCAGGCTGCCACCGGCGCCGGCGTATTCGTCTATTCCCGCGCGGGCTATGGCGCTTCAACGCCCGTGACGCTGCCGCGCCCGCTCGACTACATGAGCATCGAGGCGCTCGACGTCCTGCCTGTTCTGCTCGAGAAGATCGGCTTCCGCTGCGGGCTCCTGCTCGGGCATTCCGACGGCGCTTCGATTGCGGCAATTTACGCCGGGGGCGTTGCGGATCACCGCATCCGTGGTGTCGTGTTGATCGCACCGCATTTCATCGTCGAAGATGTTTCGGTGGCGTCGATTGCGGAGATCAGGACGTCTTACGAGACCACCGATCTCCGCGCGAAGCTCAAACGCTGGCACAGCGACGTCGACAATGCCTTTTACGGCTGGAACGACGCCTGGCTCGATCCGAAATTTCGCAACTGGGACATTTCCGGTTATCTCGCATATGTTCGCGTGCCTGTGGCCATCCTGCAGGGCGCCGACGACCAATACGGGACAATTCGCCAGATCGAGATCGCGCAGGAGGAATGCTATTGTCCGGTCGATGTGACGATCATTCCGGCGGCCGGACATTCGCCGCATCGGGAAGCGGGCGAGGCGACGCTTGGTTCGATTGCGGAATTCGCCAAACGCATTCTTTGTTTGCATGAAGGCCCGAAGAGCCGGGTCGGCTAGCCCTTTGTCGTGGCATTGCGCCAACGATTAATTCTTCCACGGCCATGTTACCGCACGCGGCTGCCTCGGCGGGGCGCTGGCAGGGGTCAATGCATTGGGCCTATGCAAGGCGACGGCCGCCGGCGACGGATTTGCGGGTAGTTTCCCGACCGTCGCGCTCGCAGCGCTGTTACGGGCCACGCTGGCCCAGATATCCCTGTCCAAGGTCGACCGGGTGGCAATCGGGTCGATCGGCCAAATATGAAACAAAATGCAGAATTTGTCTAGAATCCTCTAGACGTCCGCAAAAACATGCATTATTGTGCATATTAGATAGCTGATCCAACGCAGACAGGGATGGTTCATGGCCGGTGAAGATCGCGCTCTCGCTGGTGGTGCCAGCATCATCGATTTTCAGACCGATCCGTCGCGCTACCGGCATTGGAAGCTGGGTGCCGATGGTGACGTTGCGACGCTGACGATGGATGTCGACGAGAATGGCGGCCTGTTCGAGGGCTACCAGCTCAAGCTGAATTCCTATGATCTCGGAGTCGACATAGAACTCGCGGATGCGGTGCAACGGCTACGCTTCGAGCACCCCGGCGTGAAGGTCGTGATCCTGCGCTCCGGCAAGAACCGCGTGTTCTGCGCCGGCGCCAACATCCGCATGCTGGCGGGGGCAACCCACGCCCACAAGGTCAATTTCTGCAAATTCACCAACGAGACCCGCAATGGCCTGGAGGATTCCAGCGAGAATTCCGGGCAGCGTTTCATCACCGTCGTCAACGGCACCGCGGCCGGCGGCGGCTACGAACTCGCATTGGCCACCGACCATATCATCCTCGCCGATGATGGCTCAGCCTCGGTGGCGCTGCCGGAAGTGCCGCTGCTTGCGGTGCTGCCGGGCACCGGCGGACTGACGCGCGTGGTCGACAAGCGCAAGGTCCGCCGCGACCATGCCGATTACTTCTGCACCATCGAGGAAGGCGTCAAAGGCAAGCGGGCTGTCGCATGGCGCCTGGTCGACGAGATCGTGCCGAACAGCAAGCTGGAGACCAGGGTCGCCGAGCGCGCCAAGGAATTTGCCGCCGCCTCGACCCGCAACGGCGCCGGACCGGGAATTGCGCTCACGCCGCTGACACGCAGCTTCGACGAGAACAGCATCCGCTACGGCCGGGTCAGCGTCGACATCGACCGCGCGGCACGTATCGCCACCATTTCGATCGAGGCGCCCGAGGCGTCTCCGCCCGCCGATATCGACGGCATGATCGCGCAAGGTGCGTCATTCTGGCCGCTGCAGGTGGCGCGCGAACTCGACGATGCCATCCTGCATTTGCGCATCAACGAACTTCAGATCGCCATGCTGGTATTCAAATCGCACGGCGATCGCGCCAATGTGCTGGCCTGCGACGCCTTTCTGGAAGCCAACAAGGCGCACTGGCTGGTCAACGAGATCAGGCAGTACTGGAAGCGGGTGCTCAAGCGCATCGACGTCACCTCGCGCACATTGGTGGCGCTGGTCGAGCCGGGCTCGTGCTTTGCCGGCACGCTGGCCGAACTGGTGTTCGCGGCCGACCGGTCCTACATGCTGATCGGCTCGCGGCAGGGCGATAACCGCAGCCCCCCGGCGATCGAGCTCTCCGCGCTGAATTTCGGTCCCTATCCGATGAGCCACGGCCTGACGCGGCTGCAATCGCGCTTTCAGGCAGAAACATCGGACCTGGAGCGCGCCAGGGAGAGGATCGGCGAGGCACTCGACGCCGAGGAAGCCGAGGCGCTCGGTCTCGTCACCTTCGCGCTCGACGATATCGACTGGGAGGACGAGATCAGGGTGTTCTTCGAAGAGCGCGCCAGCTTCTCGCCCGACTGCCTCACCGGCATGGAGGCCAATCTGCGCTTCGTCGGACCCGAGACCATGGAATCGAAAATCTTTTCGCGCCTCACCGCGTGGCAGAACTGGATCTTCCAGCGCCCCAACGCGGTCGGCGAGGAGGGCGCGCTGCGCCGCTACGGCACCGGCCAGAAAGCGCAGTTCGACACGACGAGAGTTTGAGAGGCGAATAGGGAGTAGCGAATAGCGAATGGTTTCTTCTCTATTCGCTTCGCGCCATTCGCCAAACAAGACCGCCCAACACGGGAGAGCCTGCCATGAACGTGAACATCATGAACGTCGATTACTCGACCAAGATTCCCAACAACGTGAATCTCAGCGAGGATCGGCAGGTGCTCAAGGCGCTGGAAGGCTGGCACCCCGGTTACATGAACTGGTGGGGCGACATGGGGCCGGAGGGTTTCCAGCAATCGCTGGTTTACCTGCGCACCGCCTATTCGGTCGATCCGCGCGGCTGGGCCAAGTTCGACTATGTGAAGATGCCGGACTATCGATGGGGCATCCTGCTCGCACCGCAGGAAGAGAACCGCGTCATTCCTTTCGGCCAGCATTATGGCGAGCCGGTCTGGCAGGAAGTGCCGGGCGAACATCGCGCCATGCTGCGCCGCCTGATCGTGATCCAGGGCGACACCGAGCCTGCTTCGGTCGAACAGCAGCGCCATCTCGGCAAGACTGCGCCTTCACTCTACGACCTGCGCAACCTGTTCCAGGTCAATGTCGAGGAGGGCCGCCATCTCTGGGCGATGGTGTACCTGCTGCAGAAATATTTCGGCCGCGACGGCCGCGAGGAAGCCGACGAGTTGTTACGCCGCCGTTCCGGCGACGCCGACAGCCCGCGCATGCTGGGAGCCTTCAACGAGGCGACGCCGGACTGGCTGTCGTTCTTCATGTTCACCTACTTCACCGATCGCGACGGCAAGATGCAGTTGCACTCGCTGGCACAATCCGGCTTCGATCCCTTGTCGCGCACCTGCCGCTTCATGCTGACGGAGGAAGCGCACCACATGTTCGTCGGCGAAACCGGCATCAGCCGCGTGGTGCAGCGGACCTGCGAGGCGATGCGGGCTGCCGCAATCAGCGATCCCACCGACATCGCCAAGGTCCGTGCGCTCGGCGTCATCGATCTTCCGACCATCCAGAAGAAGCTGAACCTGCATTACACGCTGTCGCTCGACCTGTTCGGCTCGGAAGTCTCGACCAATGCGGCCAATGCCTTCAATGCCGGCATCAAGGGCCGCTATCATGAGACCCAGATCAAGGACGATCACCGCCTGCAGAACGATACCTATCCGGTGCTCAAGCTGGTGGACGGGCAGGTCAAGCGCGTCAACGAGCCGGCGCTGACCGCCCTCAACATGCGGCTGCGCGACGACTACACGCAGGATTGCGTCAAGGGGCTGTTGCGCTGGAACAAGATCATCTCGACGGCCGGCTACGACTTCAAGCTGGCGCTGCCGAATGTCGCGTTCCACCGCGCGATCGGCGAGTTCAAGGACGTTCACGCCACCCCGGACGGCGTGCTGATCGACGATGCGACCTGGAACAAGCGGCGGAACGAATGGTTGCCGTCGGCCGGTGACGGAGAATTCATTGCTTCCCTGATGAGGCCGGTGACCGGGGTCGGCGAATTCGCGCCATGGATTTCGCCGCCCAAGGTCGGGATCGACAACAAGCCGGGCGACTTCGAATATGTGAAGATCGAGACGTGAGGACGAGCCGGGATGCCCGCGCCTGCGGCGGGCATCCGCCTCCTTGAGGAGGCGATGGTTTCTCGATGCTATCCGGCGATCTCGAGTCCGGCACTGGCGTAGGCGACGCCGCCGTCGACCGCAATGGTTGCGCCGACCACATAGTCACCCGCCCGTGAAGCGAGATAAATCGCCACGCCGGCCATGTCTTCGCCGGTTCCGACGCGCCGGGCCGGCACGTGCCGCGCCACCTCTTCTTCGTGATCGCGTGCCGCGCGGTTCATATCGGATTTGAACGCCCCCGGTGCGATCGCGGTGACGTTGATATTCTCCTGGATCAGCTTGGTCGCCATCCGCCGCGTCAGGTGAATGAGCCCGGCTTTGCTCGCGGCGTAGGAATAGGTCTCATTCGGATTGACGAAGATGCCGTCGATCGAGGCGATGTTGATCACCTTGGAGGGCTTTTCGGCGGAGGCGGCGGCGCGCAGAGGTCCTGCCAGGGCCTTGGTGAGAAAGAACGGCGTCTTGAGGTTGAGGTTCATCACCTTGTCCCAGCCGCTTTCCGGGAACTCGTCGAAATCCGCGCCCCACGCGGCGCCCGCATTGTTGACGAGAATATCGAGCTTCGGCTCGCGCTTTTTGATCTCCCCCGCCAGCATCTCGATGCCGGTCATGGTGGAAATATCGATCGGCAGCGCGATGCATTCGCCGCTATATTCAGCCGTAAGTTCCTTCGCAGTCGCTTCGCAAGGCGCGACCTTGCGCGCCGTAATGTAGACCCGCGCCGCGCCCTGGCTGAGAAATCCCGCCGCAATCATCTTGCCGATGCCGCGCGAGCCGCCGGTCACCAATGCGACGCGGCCGTGAAGCGAAAACAGGTCCTTTAGCATAATGCCTTCCTCCTATCTTTGCTCATGGTTGTGGGCGGCAGAGCCCAAGGAGTCAAGAAAGTGGATTTGATAATGAAGCCGGACGGCGCGGTACGCACGCTTGGTTGGCATCATTCATTTGTGAATTGCGGTGCCTGCTCAACGAAGTCCCACGTAAATGGCAGGGCATTCGCGACGTGAATCCCGAGTTCTAGGCGGAATTCGACGGCCCGCTGCGCGCCTTGCGAGCTGGGATCATCGGACGGTGCTTCCCACAGCACATTAGCCGTTCCGGTGAGCTGAAGCGTATCGCCGGTGTCGAAATCGACGATCAGGAGCCCGCAGCGCGGGTCGAGCTCGATGTTGCCGAACGTGTTAAAAAAGAAATTTCCTCGATAATCCGGCCAGCGGAGCGTTCGATCGTCCACTGCGAGGAGAAGGCCGGCCGGTACACCCCTATGCGACACGTCTACGCCGTGCCGCCGGTCGTTCGGGTCTGCCCCAAACCGGCTTGCAATGAAGAAGGTATCGCAGCGCCCAAGGATCGCCGCGCACTCGCCATCGAAGCGCGTGAAGCGCCGCACGCGGCGTTCGCCCGTGTCCGAAGGATCGCCCACGCGACGGGCCACGCGAGCCTGGATATATTTCGCGCAGTTCCCGAAGCTCTGGTCGACCCGAATGTCGAACCCTCTTCGATCTGCACCGACCGTCAACTTGCCGTTCACCCGGTTGCGTCGACGCGAGTGGAACTCGATGCCCAGACCTCCCACCACGGCGCCGCTCCTCAACGACCCAGCAAAAGGATCCTGAGCCGGTGGATATGATGCGAAACGCAGAAGCCTCTCAGTCGGCGACTGGATGAAGCCGGGTCGACCGTAGAGCACGGAAGCCCAAGGGCGCTCCTGCGCATCGACTGACCCGATGAAGAACGTCGGAAGTTCACTGAAAAACTCACGGTGCTGCTCCGGCATGAAATCGCGGATCGCCACTTTCCCGAACCGATCGACCTTCTCGCTGACTTTCAGCCGCCGCTGGACTGCAAGTTCGCCACGATGAAACGGCGAGAGATCATGGTTGGGTGGGGTTACCGGATCCGACGTGTCCTTGCTCATGACTCCCGCGATCCGGACCGTGGCGAAGGCATCCGTGGGCCGTTGGCCGCTTCGGCGATGGCTGCTTCGGTCAGTTCTCGGCCGAGGCTGAAATATTTCTTGTCGCCGAGCAGAGCGGCGGTATTGGAAGCCGCCTGGAATGCGATCAACTTGAACGCGAGCTGCTGCGCATCGTGATCGAGCCCGATTTCCCCGGCCGATTGGGCCTCGCGAATGGTCCTTTCCAGCAGAGCCTTCCAGTTATTTCGATAACTGCTGACCTTGTCCCGAAGCGCGCCAGGTTTGGCACGATATTCGTTGATCGCCGCATGCAGGACGCAGCCGCCGGGGAACACGCGGCGCTCCACATAGTCGAACCATCCGCTGCACACCCTGTGCAGCCGTTTGATAGGAGAGATTTCCGCTTGGGTCGGGGTAATCACGTTTTCGATGAACACCCCGACGGAAGCATCAAGGGTCTTTATCTGCAGCGTCTCCTTGTCGCCGAATAGGGCGCTGATGTTGCTCTTGCCGATGCCGAGATCCGACGCGAGCGAGCCCACCGTAAGTCCTTCGAAACCGTCCACTGATGCGACGTCCATCGCCCGCTCGAGAACGGTGATCCGGGCTTGATCGCCTCGGCGACGCCGCCCATCCGTCTCGTCTTTGCGAGCCTTGATCCGACGGCGAACAGTTCTCATGAGTTCAGTCCTGCATGCCTTCCTGCGCGAGCACGCGCCGCACAGCCGGGCGCAGCAGAACTCTCTCCGAAACCTCGCTCCAGGCGGGGTACCGCTCCTTAACGGGTGCGCCTGCCCGCTTCGCGCCCAGGTAGAAGAACAGGAGATAGGCGTCGGCAATCGAATATTGTCCGGGGACGGCCCAATCCTTGTCCCGAAGCTGTCCTTCAATGAAGGCAAAGGCCTTCCCCAGGTTTTGCCGCCCCCTCGCGATCACCGCCGGAAAATCCTTCGCGTCGGCGACAAAACGCTGCGGCCGAACGATCTGGCCAAACGCGACCGCATGTACGGCCGTCGTCAGCCAATTCATCCACTCGAAGCAACGCGCCTCTCTCTCGGGGTCGCTCGGAAGCAGGCCGACTTCGGGATGACGTCGAGCCAGATACGTCATGATCGCCGGTGCCTCGGTCAAGATGCGGTCCTCGATAGTCAGGACTGGAACGCGCCCTTTTGGATTGATTTTCAGATATTCCTGACTGGTTAGGACCTCAGCGGTGCCCTGCTGGTCGATCGTGACCTGCTCGAGCCGGTACGGCAGTCCAACTTCCTCCAGCACGATGTGGGGCGCTATCGAACATGCGCCCGGCGACCAGTATAGCGTTTGCATGAGGCTTCTCCATAACTATATGTACGAACGATCATATATATTTATGAAGTGAGGTCAAGGGTCCTTTTCCCTTCCAACGAATGGAGGGAACGGAGGCCGTCCCATGTCATTTGAGCAGCTTATGGCGGCTACGCCGCGTCGACGCGCCGGAAGCCGTTCCACATTGCGGTCGCGGCACCTGAGGTGAGCACCGGCAGGATGCGCTTGTCCTGATAATTGCCGTTGAGCGAGACCCGAGGCAGCGCGGTCAGATATCCGGCGCTTTCGGGAAAGATCATGCCCGGCCGCGTCGTCACAGCGGTCCTGAACCCGGCCGCTTTCGCCAGTGCGAATTCGCGGGGGCCGGCGGCGAGCCTGTCGCCATAGGGATAGGCAAGATGCACGACAGGACGCTGCACCGCATTTTCGATCCGCTCCCGGCCGACGGCCAACTCCTGGCTGGCGACTTCCGGGGCCTGCCTGGCAAGATTGCAGTGCGTGACGGAATGCGCGCCGATGCCGATCAGGGGATCGTCAGCGAACGGCTTCAGCTCATCGAACGACATGCAGAGCTCTCGGCAGATCGCGGCTTCGTCAACGCCGTGACGCCCGCACAACATGCTGATTTCACGTTTCAGATCGTCGCCGCCCTGCAATCCGCGCAGCCAGTCGTGCAAACGGTCGAATGCGGCCTGCTTGGCCGCCGGCGTAGAGGTATCGAGGCGGGTGGCAATGCCGCCGATCTCGGCGTCGATCGAGGAGGCCCGGGCGATCACCATCTCCAGCGCGATCCACCACAGATGCCCGACGCCTTGCGCAAAATCGCTGGCGACATGCACGGTAAAGGGCGCCTCGAACTCCCGCATCACCGGAAGCGCGAAATCCCGGTTGTCGCGATATCCATCATCGAAGGTGAAGCAGGCAAAACGCCGCGAAAAGTCGCGTTCGGTCAGGCGCCGATGCAATTCGTCCATGGTGATGATGTCGATGTCATGCGAGCGAAGGTGCGACAGCATCGCGCGCAGGAATTCCGGTGCAACCTCGAGGTGACGGTTGGGCTGGAATTCGCCGCTGCGGTGTGGACGGACATGGTGCAGCATGAAGATGGCGCCGACGCCGGCGAAGATCGGGCGCAGCAAATGATGCGCACCGGTGAAGTAGAGCGCTCCCAGTCCGGCGCGGATGACGTTGTTGCGAAACTGCTTCATCAGGACTGGTTTGTCGGTTTGGACGGGTTTGCGAAGCTAGCGGCAGACCATTGAAGAAACGGTTATTCGACCAATGTCGGTCGCTGGACGATTTCCTGTAATTTCGGGTTTGACAGCCCCGCAAGGGTTTGTTTTCTCTCTGTTTCCAGTGCTGAAGGTCAAGGGCTCCGCAAATTCGCCTCAGGAGCATAAAGCCGAAAATCGGCACCAGGGGATGCCGCGGCGTTCACGAACTTCGGAAAACGGGGCGCAAGGCCCCCGCAGGACATCGAATGGGCGGACTTTTCAGGTGGAGCAGCAAATGGTGGCCGGGCACAATTCCGCTGGTTATCTTTTGGGCTATCGCGGCATGGACGAATACCGGCCCGCTGGAATCCGACCTCGCCGCCCGTTCGACCGCCGCGCTCAAGGATAGCGTGCTCGACAAGAGCAGGGTGGCCGTCGCTGGCCGCGACGTCACCTTTGCCGCGGACGCCTTCTCCGAAGAGGGCCGTCGCAGCGCGGTGGCCTCGGTGGAAGCCGTGCCCGGCGTGCGGCTGGTCAACGATGAGACCCGTCTCGTTCCCGAAGCCAAGCCGTACATCTGGTCGGCCGAGCGCGACGTCGTCAGGGTCACGTTGTCAGGCAGTTCACCCCTGCCGGCGATCAAGGGCAAATTGCTGGAGGCGGCCCGCGCCGCTCTCGGGGGCGTCGAGGTGGTCGACCAGACGAATCTGTCGCGGGGCGCGCCGCCCCGCTTCGACGCTGCGGCACTGTTGCTGCTCAATCAGGTCGGGAAACTGAAGGACGGCAAGATCACGATTTCGGATACCAAGGTCAGCCTTTCCGGCATGGCGCGCGAACTCGGCGGCCGGGAAGCGATCACGGCCGCGCTGAAAAATCTTCCCGAGGGGTTTTCGGTCGCCACCAATGAGATCAAGGCGCCGCCTTATATCTTTGAGGCGTACAAGGACCCGGTCGCGGTGACGCTGACACTGACGGGCTATGTGCCCGACAATAACGTCCATGCGGCGATTGTCGCGGCGGCAAACCGCAAATTCTTCAACGAAAAGGTGGTCGACAATCTCAAGGCCAGCGTCGGGGCGCCATCCGGATTCGCCGGCGCGGTGGTGCCGGCGCTGGGCGCGTTGTCGCGGCTATCGACCGGCACGCTGGTGGTGTCCGACCGCGAGGTGAAGCTCTCCGGTGACGCGTTGTTTGATGCGGCGCCGGCCCAGATCCGCAGCAACCTGCTCAAGGATTTTCCGCAAGGCTTCCAGCTCAAGGCGGACCTTTCCGTCAAACCCGCCGCTGCGCCGGTGGATGCCACCGTGTGTCAGCAGCTGTTTTCGGAGCTGCTCGGCAAGACAACGATCCGGTTCGTGTCCGGGCGCTCCAACCTTGACCCGGATTCCGCAGGGCTACTTGATCGGCTGATCGAGACCGCGCTGCGCTGTCCGACCACCAATATCGAGATTGCCGGGCACACCGACAGCGATGGCGAGGATGCCGCCAACCAGGCGCTGTCCGAAAAGCGTGCGCAGGCGGTGATGGATTATCTGGTGAAGGCCGGATTGCCTGCGGGCCGTTTCACGGCGATCGGCTATGGCAGCACGCGGCCGGTCGCGACCAACGATACCGACGAGGGCAAGGCGCAAAACCGCCGCATCGAATTCGTGGTGAAGGAATAGCGGATGGTCTATCTCGCGACATTTCATTGGGGCTGGTTGTTGGCGTCGCTATTGCTGGGGTTTGCGATGGGCTGGATCGCCGTGGTTCATCGCGGCGAGGGCGTGTCGAAGCCGATGGCGCGAGCGCTGGCGGTACTGGCGGCAGCGCTCGTCACGGCTGCGATTGCCCGCGTGGTCCCCGGCCGCCCCGGCTATTGGCTCGACCTCGGTCTCCTCATGTTCGCCCTGTATCTGGCCGGTTGCGCGGTGGGATCGTGGCTCCGCGACCGGGTGCTTTCCGGCCATGCGAAGGCCGCCTGAGATCTCCAACTGTCCCCGGGATAACCAAACATGCCCGATACTCTCGCCGCTCACTACCGGATGTTCGGTCATTACAATGCGTGGGCCAATGGCCGACTCTACGAGGCCGTGGCACAGCTCTCCCCGGAGCAATACCGCGCCGACCGCGGCGCGTTCTTCAAATCGGTACACGGTACCTTGAACCATCTGCTGGTGACGGACCGGGTCTGGATGCAGCGGTTTACCGGTGTGGGGGATGCGCCTGGCCGGCTGGATGCAATCCTGTTCGAGACATTTGACGAGCTCCGCGCCGCGCGCGAGGCAGAGGACCGGCGGGTCGTAGATTTCGTCGATGGCCTCGATGACGCGCGTATCGCGGGGACGATCAAATACCGCCGCGTCTCTTCGCCGGAACAATTCGAGCAGCAACTGGCCCCGGCACTGGCGCATTGGTTCAATCACCAGACCCACCATCGCGGGCAAGTCCATGCCTTGTTGACCGGGCTGGTCGGAATGGCGCCGGAACTTGATCTGCTGCTTTTCCAGCGGCTGTCGGCAAGGCCGGCCACCTGAGAAAACGACAACTTCGCTCCCCCATGCGCAGGCTCGCGCCCGGGGATTGCCGCCTTGGCGGAGCGAATGCAGCAAAACTACGGATTCCGCCGGCATCGATCTCCCTAATATGTTGAAGGAGCGCGTTTTATTCGTATCAAGCGAATTCCACTCTGGCCCAAAACAAGCTACGACATGAGGCCGGGGAGCAAGGCAGGCGCTGCTGGCGGCAAAGCTCGCATCGGCGCCGTCGTGGTCGGATCGTTATTCGAGGTCTAGATGCTGGAAGCAATACGCAGGGCGATCTCGTTTCTGCGCCATCGACAAATCCTGCACAAATTAGGCGTTGCTGTCAGCGTCACGGTCATCGGGGTCGCGTGCTATGTGCTTTATCATATGCTCCGGGGCATCGATGTCGGCGAGGTGATGGAGGCCATCAAGACCACCGAGCCCCGCTCGATCGCGCTGGCGGCGTTGTTCGTGGCCGCGGGCTATTTCACACTGACATTCTATGACCTGTTCGCGGTGCGCGCGATTGGCCGAAACGACATTCCCTATCGCGTCAACGCGCTCGCGGCCTTCACCAGCTATTCGATTGGGCACAATGTCGGCGCCAGTGTCTTCACCGGTGGCGCGGTGCGCTATCGCATCTATTCGGCATGGGGGCTGAACGCGATCGACGTCGCCAAGATCTGTTTTCTCGCCGGCCTGACGTTCTGGCTCGGCAATGCCGCAGTGCTGGGGCTGGGCATCGTCTATCATCCGGAAGCCGCCGCCGCGGTCGACCAGCTTCCGGCGTGGCTGAACCGCTTGGTCGCGGTCGCCATCCTCATCGGGCTGGTGACGTATGTGTTCTGGGTCTGGACACAGCCGCGGAACGTAGGCCGCGGGCCCTGGACGGTGGTGCTGCCGGGCGGGCCGCTGACACTGTTGCAAATCGTGATCGGGATCGTCGATCTGGGTTTCTGTGCGCTCGCCATGTACGAGCTGGTGCCCGATGAACCCAACCTGGGCTTCGTCGTTGTTGCGGTGATCTTCGTCTCGGCGACGCTGTTGGGATTTGCCAGCCATTCCCCCGGCGGTTTGGGGGTGTTCGACGCCGCCATGCTGGTCGGCCTGTGGCAGATGGATCGGGAAGATCTGCTCGCGGGAATGCTGCTGTTTCGGGTCCTCTACTATATCGCCCCGTTCGTCATATCTGTAATCTTACTGACGTTTCGGGAGGTTATCCTCAGTACCCGGCTGAAGCGGCTGGGCGATGTGAGGCCGGGCGTCGTGACCGCGGAGCCGAAGCACGAAGCCGTGTACGTGCGGGAGCGCGGGGATAGCGGCCCCTGACGTAACGATCCGAATGGGATGAGAGCCGGCCTGATGGCAATTGACGATTCTCCCTCTTCCTTCTTTTCGCCCTGGCCGGATCGGCTGAGGCATTCGGCGATCATCCTGCTCGCCGCCGGTATCGCCATGACGGTGCTGGTCGTGTTTGGCGAATTGTCGCCGGTTCGCGCCGCCGCCGTTTTTGTCTGCATCGCCGCGGCCGCGCTGGTGCCGTGGCGGTTGCACGATGTCGCAGCGTCGCGTGAAGATGTCCGCAGGGTCAACCCGGTCGAAACCGCAGCCGTCAGCGCCATCGTCGCCGGCATGCCGGATCCCGCGGTGCTGCTGGATCGCGCCGGCCGCGTCCTTCACCTCAATGCCGCTGCGGCGCAACTGGCGCCGGCGCTGCGCAAGAACGAACTCGCCCAGTTTGCGTTGCGTTCCCCCGAGATCATCACGGCGCTCCGCGAGGCCATTGCGACGACGGAGGCCCGCCGCGCGACCTATCTCGATCATGTGCCGGTCGATCGCTGGATGGAACTGATCATCACCCCGGTGCCGGTACCGACGCTGTTCGGCGGCACTGAAAAATGCATGCTGATGACCTTCCACGACCAAACGCCGCTGCGCCGGGTCGAGGAGATGCGCGCCGATTTCGTGGCCAATGCCAGCCATGAATTGCGCACCCCCCTGGCGGCGCTGTCGGGCTTTATCGATACGCTGCAGGGACCGGCCAAGGACGACGCCAAGGCGCGCGAGCGTTTTCTCGGCATCATGCATATCCAGGCGACGCGGATGGCAAGGCTGATCGACGATCTGCTGTCGCTGTCGCGGGTCGAGCTCTCCGCGCACGTCCGCCCGGATACGCTGGTCGATATTGTTCCGATCATCCGGCAGGTCACGGACGGGCTGGAGTCGCTGGCGCGCGAACGCCAGGTCGTCATCGACATCGACCTGCCGGATACGCCGGCGACGATCGCGGGCGATCGCGAGGAGTTGCTGCGGGTGTTCGAGAACCTGATCGAAAACGCGCTGAAATACGGCGCGTCCGGCGGCAAGGTCATCGTCTCGCTCACCCCGGCGGAGTCGGGTGAAGGCTTGCCGGAGGTACGGGTCACGGTGCGCGATTTCGGCCCGGGCATCGCGCCGGAGCATCTGCCGCGGCTTACCGAACGGTTCTACCGGGTGGATGTCGGCGACAGCCGCGCGCAAGGAGGAACCGGGCTCGGTCTATCGCTGGTCAAACATATTGTTAACCGTCACCGCGGCCGGCTTCTGATCGAAAGCGTGCCGAAACACGGGGCCACCTTCACCGCCTGCTTTCCCCAGGCCAGGCCGCCGAATTCGGCTTGAAGCCGGCTCATTTGAGCGGCATTGGCAGACCAAAATAGCTAGGTTTTGGCTTTCGTACATTTGCGAATAAAACTGCGGCGCTTGAAAAATCTCAACTTCTGCTCTTTCGCCTGAATTCGGCAGTTCTCTTGTTTTCCCGCAAGCCGCCTGCTGATGGCCGCAATCTCTCCAGGAGATTTTTTCGACGAATGAGACGGCGGTTCCGCATTCGCTGCCGGTATGCCAACCGAGATAGCCATGACCGCCGCAACAACGATGATACGAAGCATCTGATTCCTGTCTCACGCTTGTATGCATGCCGGTCGCCCACCTAGCATGGGCGACGGAAAAGTAGAACACGGCAAAGAATTCCTGCCGAAAGATTTGGTCGCGCGGCGCGTTTGCTTGTCCTTCAGGTTTTTGCAGCAGTTCCGTGAACAGGCGGACCGACGGCGGCCATCGCGATCGCGCCGACGACCGCGCCGGTCATTGCCTCTATCACGGCCGCGTATCAATCCGACGGGACTGTGTCCGACCCAGCCAAACCGATGTTCATGCAGCGCGATTGCAGCCAAATGAGCGCCAGCGAAGCCGGCAGCGGTCTGCACGATCAGCCCTGTTGTCCAATCCACGAAGTTCCAAGCCATTTTGCGTCGAGATCGCACCACGACTATTGCAGTTCGATGACATGGGTATGAAGACCGATGCTGGGCGTCTAAGCTACTCGCAGAACAAAAGAATTGACCAAGCTCTTGGGGAATGATCCGGCTCCTGCCGGAGAGGTCGACAACGGTAACCGAGCGCGTCGGGCGGCTGTCACATGACTGTCATGTAACTGCAATATTAGCGTCTACGACGCCCCTCTATAGAAGCGGCTTCGGAGCGCGATCGGTCCCACAGAGCGCGCCGCTCACCATGGAGAAAGCCCGTGAATTTCCTCAAAACCCTTGTTGCTGCCGGCTTGGTGGCCGCTTCGACAGTCCCCGTTCGCGCATTGGACATCTCCGGCGCGGGCGCCACGTTCCCCTATCCAATCTACGCCAAATGGGCTGACGCCTATAAGAAGGAAACCGGCAACGGCATGAACTACCAGTCGATCGGTTCGGGCGGCGGGATCAAGCAAATCCAGTCCAAAACCGTGACCTTCGGCGCTTCCGACATGCCGCTGAAGCCGGCCGACCTGAGCAAATCAGGACTCGTTCAGTTCCCCACGGTCATTGGTGGCGACGTGCCGGTGGTCAATCTCGATGGCGTGAAGTCGGGAGACCTCAAGCTCGACGGCGATACCCTCGCGAAGATATTTCTCGGCGACATCAAGTCGTGGGACGATGAGGCGATCGCCAAGTTGAATCCTTCGGCGAAGCTTCCCAAGCAGGCGATTGTCGTTGTCCATCGCTCGGACGGTTCCGGCACCACTTTCATCTGGACCGACTATCTTTCGAAGGTAAGCGCGGACTGGAAGTCGAAGGTCGGCGCGAGCACTTCGGTCGAATGGCCGGCCGGCATCGGTGCCAAGGGCAATGAGGGCGTGGCGAATAACGTCGCCAACACCAAGGGCGCCATCGGATATGTCGAATATGCTTACGCCAAGCAGAACAAGATGGACTCGGTCGGCATGATCAACAAGGACGGCAAGACCGTCGAGCCCAGCGCATCGGCGTTCCAGGCTGCTGCTGCGAATGCGGATTGGGAAAAGGCCGACCATTTCTACGTCATCCTGACGGACCAGCCGGGCGCCGCATCCTGGCCCATCGCAGGCGCCACGTTCATTCTGATCCACACGCAGCCGCAAGATCCGGCCGCGGCCACCGCAGCGCTGAAGTTCTTCGCCTGGGCCTACAAGAAGGGTTCCAAGATGGCCGAAGAGCTGGACTACGTTGCGATGCCGGACAAGGTGGTGACGGCCATCCAGAAGATGTGGACGGCCGAAATAAAGGACGGCAGCGGGAAGCCACTGTTCGACGCGTCCAACTGAAGTCAACGAGAGCGGGGACGCATCGGGTCCCCGCTCTCGCCCTTGGAAGCGGCTTCAGGGAGGTGCAGCGTGGTCGACGTGGCTTGGCAGGAGGCCGGGGTGGGCGTGCAGGATGTGACCGAGCGGGCCAAGGTACTTAACAGGCTCCGGATCGGCGACATCGTTTTCCACCGCATTACGAAGACTGCGGCTGTATTCGTGCTGGCGGTGCTTGGCGGCGTGATCGTGTCGCTGTTTTTGGGTGCGCTGCCGGCCTTCCAGGAATTTGGATTCGGTTTCCTCATCGTACAGAGCTGGAATCCCGTTACCGAAAAATTCGGCGCGCTGGCGCCGATCTACGGCACGATCGTCACGTCCCTGATCGCCATGCTGATCGCGGTGCCGTTAGGGCTGATGATCGCCATGTTTCTCACCGAGCTTTGTCCGATCTGGTTGCGCCGGCCGATCGGCATTGCGATCGAACTTCTGGCGGGCATCCCCAGCATCATCTACGGAATCTGGGGCTTGTTCGTATTTGCACCCTTCCTGCAGCAATATGTGCAGCCGCCCGTGATTGCGGTCTTCGAAAACGTACCGATACTTTCCACCTTGTTCGCTGGTCCGCCTTTCGGCATCGGAATTCTGACGGCGAGCCTGATCCTGGCGATCATGGTGTTGCCCTTTGTCACGTCGATCTCGCGCGACGTATTCGATGCCGTTCCGCCGGTCCTGAAGGAGGCCGCATACGGGCTGGGCTGGACACAGTGGGAAGTTTGGCGCTACGTCGTGTTGCCGTTCACCCGCATCGGGGTGATTGGCGGGGTGATGCTGGGGCTCGGTCGGGCGCTCGGCGAAACCATGGCGGTCACTTTCGTCATCGGAAATGCCCACAAGATTTCCGGCTCCCTGTTCGCGCCCGGCACGACGATATCGGCGACGATCGCCAACGAATTCACCGAGGCCGTAGGCGATCTCTATACGTCGTCGCTGATCGCGCTCGGTCTCATCCTGTTCTTCATAACGTTCCTGGTTCTGGCGATCGCGCGGTACTTGCTGCTCCGGATCAATCGGAGGATCAGCTGATGGACGCCTCACTCTACGCCGCGCGTCGCCGCCGCAACGCCCTTGCCGCCGTCGCATCCTATGGTGCGACGTTCGTCGGCCTCACCGGGCTGGCGCTGATACTCGGGGTGCTGTTCTGGCAGGGGTTCAGCGGATTGTCCCTGCGCGTCTTCACCGAGATGACGCCGCCGCCCGGAGCGGCCGGCGGACTTCTCAACGCCATTGTCGGCAGCCTGATCATGACGGGATTGGCGCTGCTGATCGGAGCTCCGATAGGCATCCTGGCCGGAACCTATATGGCCGAATATGGCCGTCACACTCATCTCACCAGCGTGGTTCGTTTCATCAACGACATCCTGCTCAGTGCGCCGTCGATCGTGGTCGGCCTGTTCATCTACTATGTCATGGTCCGTCCCATGGAACATTTTTCGGGAATAGCCGGCGCCGTTGTGCTGTCCGTGCTGGTGATCCCCGTCATGGTTCGAACCACCGAGGACATGCTCACGCTGGTGCCCGATACGTTGCGGGAAGCGGCGGCTTCGATCGGCTTGCCGCGGTCGCTGATGATCAGGCAGATCGCCTACCGCGCGGCGAAAGCCGGAATCGTCACGGGGCTCCTGCTCGCCGTTGCCCGCATCAGCGGCGAAACCGCGCCGCTGCTGTTTACCGCCCTCAACAACCAATTCTACAGCACGAATCTGAATGCGCCGATGGCGAGTTTGCCGTCCGTCATATTTCAGTTCGCGCTAAGCCCCTACAAGGATTGGCAGGAACTGGCCTGGACCGGAGCATTGATCATCACGCTCGCGGTGCTGGCCATTAGCATCACGGCTCGCTCGCTGGCAGCAACGAGGAAAGCATCATGAACGTCGCAACCGCCACGACCGCTCCTGTTGCCGCGCCACATCTGGTGGAGGGCTCCGTGCTCAAGGAAAAGATCGCGATCCGGAACCTGAACTTCTATTACGGGGAATCGAAGGCGCTCAAGGACGTCAGCCTTCCGCTCTACGCCAACAAGGCCACGGCCTTTATCGGCCCGTCGGGCTGCGGCAAGTCGACGCTGCTTCGCGTTCTCAACCGCATGTATGATCTATATCCCGGTCAGCGCGCCGAAGGTCAGGTGCTGTTCGAAGGCAAGGACATTCTCGATCCCGGGTTGGATCTGAACCTGCTGCGGGCGAGGATAGGAATGGTGTTCCAGAAGCCGACGCCGTTCCCGATGTCGATTTACGAGAACATCGCCTTTGGAATCCGACTTTACGAGAAGCTGCCCAAGTCTGAGATCGACGGCCGCGTTGAACAGGCCCTGCAGCGAGGTGCATTGTGGGGCGAGGTCAAGGATAAACTCGGCGCAAACGGCCTCAGCCTCTCGGGTGGTCAGCAGCAGCGCCTGTGCATCGCTCGCACCGTTGCCGTGCGCCCGGAAGTGATCCTGTTTGACGAGCCATGCTCCGCGCTCGACCCGATTTCAACGGCCAAGATCGAAGAGCTGATCGACGAGTTGAAGACCGATTACACCATAGTGATCGTTACCCACAACATGCAGCAGGCGGCACGCGTGTCGGACCGTACCGCCTTCATGTATCTCGGCGAACTCATCGAATTCGACGAAACCAACAAGATCTTCACGTCGCCGAACGATCGACGCACGCAAGATTACATCACCGGCCGGTTCGGCTGACGCGCAAATTGCGGGAGAATTGGAATGCAATCAGACCATACCGCCAAGGCATTCGACAGCGATCTGCAGGAGATCACCCGGCTGGTTGCGGAAATGGGCGGTCTCGCCGAACGCATGATCGTCGAATCCGTCGATGCGCTGATCCGCCGCGACGTCGCGCTCGGCCAGCGTGTCGTCGCCGCCGATGTGGAAATCGACAACCTGCAGCGCCTGATCGAGGAGCGCGCGGTATTGACCATTGCGCGGCGCCAGCCGATGGCGGTCGACCTGCGCGAAATCGTCGGCGCGATGCGGGTCGCAATCGACATCGAGCGGATCGGCGACCTTGCCAAGAACATGGGCAAGCGGGTCGCTGCGCTGGAAAGCGACTTCCAGCCGCTGAAGCTGATCCGTGGCCTCGAGCATATGACCGACCTCGTGCAGTCTCAGGTGAAGTCGGTGCTCGATGCCTACGCGGCGCACGATCTGCAGGCGGCGATGGCGGTCTGGAAGGGCGATGAGGAAGTCGATGCCATCTGCACCTCGCTGTTTCGCGAACTCCTGACCTACATGATGGAAGATCCGCGCAATATCAGTTTTTGCATCCATCTGATGTTCTGCGCCAAGAACATCGAGCGGATCGGCGACCACGCCACCAATATCGCGGAAACCGTATTTTACATGATTGAAGGCCAGCCAATACCCGACAAGCGCCCGAAGGGCGATATGACGAATTTTGCCACGACTGTACCTGGAAACTAGAGATGCGTTTTCGAGCGAAGTGGCGACCGGTTCGCGTCAAGAAAACCCGTCCAAAACACGAGAGAAGGCTACGGAAATGAGCGCGCGCATTCTGGTGGTGGAAGACGAGGAGGCGCTTACGACGCTGTTGCGCTACAACCTCGACGCCGAAGGCTATGACGTCGAAACGGTCGGGCGCGGCGACGACGCAGACACCCGCTTGAAGGAACGGGTTCCCGACCTGATCGTGCTGGACTGGATGCTGCCCGGCCTGTCCGGAATCGAGCTGTGCCGGCGCTTGCGGGCGCGGCCCGAAACCAGGCAATTGCCGATCATCATGCTGACCGCGCGCGGCGAGGAAAGCGAGCGGGTCAGGGGCCTTGCGACCGGTGCCGACGACTACATCGTCAAGCCGTTCTCGGTGCCGGAATTGCTGGCGCGGGTGCGGGGCCTGTTGCGCCGCGCCAGCCCCGAGCGCCTGGCAACCGTGCTCACCTATGGCGACATCGAACTCGATCGCGAGAAGCGCCGCGTCGCCCGCTCGGGCCGTCCGGTCGATCTCGGTCCGACCGAATACCGGCTGCTGGAATTCTTTCTCGAGCATCCGGGGCGTGTGTTCAGCCGCGAACAGCTGCTCGACAGCGTGTGGGGCCGCGATATCTATATCGACGAGCGCACCGTGGATGTGCACATCGGGCGCTTGCGCAAGCTGCTCAACCCCGGTCGTGAGCAGGATCCGATCCGCACCGTTCGCGGCGCCGGCTACGCGCTCGACGATCGGTTTGCCAAGGTGGAATAAGGCTCTCACGAACAATGGTCGTCCCTGCGAACTCAGGGGGCCCATGACCACTATTGCGAATTTCTGAAGAGAGCTGGAGCCCGAGCGGGAGATAACCACGAACATCGGTGGTTATAGGTCCCCGCGTGCGCGGGGACGACGTCAAGCAGGGGGGAGGCCCTTATCGCGTCTGTTTCGGCGGCTGGCGGCGACGATCGCTTGCCGGCTGATAGGCGATCCGCGAGTGATGCGCGCAATAGGGCAGACTGGGCAGCGCCTTGCCGCCGCAGAAGAAAAATTCCGGACTGGAGGGATCGCCGACCGGCCAATGGCAGGTGGCCTCGTTCAATTCGAGCAGCGATAGCCGCTGGCTCATCGGCACAACGTTGTCAAAGGCGATCGGATCCGGCTCCAGCTCGACCTCGAAGGCGTGGGCCAGCGCGGTGTTGCCGCGGGAAACCGGGCGGGAAACCCGCATCATGTGCTGGGCGGGCCGTGCCTTGCGCTGGCGCGGCGCCGCCGAAGAGGGACTCTTGGCGCGGCCGGAAAGACCCAGCCGGTGGACTTTGCCGATCACGGCATTTCGGGTCACATTTCCGAGTTCTGCGGCAATCTGGCTCGCCGAAAGTCCGGCTTCCCAGAATTTCTTCAGTTGCTCGACGCGATCGTCGGACCAGGTCAATACCGTCATCGCACTCTTTCCTTCGCGTCGCGCCGGCCGATTTCGGGGCGGCGCTGCGATGCCAAAGCTCTAAAAAATCCCTTCCGGCAGAATCCCTTAGCCCTCGCCGAACGCGGAAAGCGCGCCCGAACGTTTACGCCGAACATTTGTGACTTAAGAGGAACAGTACTGCCGCACGAGATGTCGTACCCGACAGGAGAGAGGCTACAATATGGCGTGACTCCGGCGCAAGAGTCCGCTTGAATGCGTCCACATGTTCCGTCGCTTTAGGCCTTGCCATGCGATCTTTCCGCGACACCGGATGTTTACGGGCTGGCCGGCTGGCAACCGGTTGACAGTTATCGCCGCGCGCATAGAATGGTTGGTACGTGCCGCCCTGAAAAGGCGGCACGTTTTGTTTTGCCGGGACTGGTTGTCGATGCGACCGCGTCAATGCGCGCACCACAATCGGCTCTAACTCACAGTGACCGCCATGACCAACAGCGCGACGTCGCATCTGCTTCCCGTATTTGCCAGGGTCGATCTCGGCTTCGAGCGCGGCGAAGGGGCGTGGCTGATTGCGACCAATGGCGAGCGCTATCTCGATTTCACTTCCGGCGTTGCGGTGAATGCGCTGGGCCACTGCCATCCGCATCTGGTCGCAGCGCTGCAGGAGCAGGCGACCAGGCTGTGGCACATGTCGAACCTGTTCAAGAGCCCGGATGGCGAGCGACTCGCGGCGCGACTGTGCGAGGTGAGCTTCGCCGACTTGGTGTTTTTCGCAAATTCCGGCGCCGAGGCGATGGAATGCGCGATCAAGATCACGCGCAAATATCACG
>VFSW01003640.1_pt1 | contig 23099 bp, 15 predicted proteins | sample 5358111 | NCBI WGS metagenome assembly VFSW01 (sample SAMN11554181, study PRJNA540505) | mine drainage metagenome | isolation source: sediment from site ElyBrook_90M | place: USA: Ely Copper Mine, Vershire, VT | collected 2017
GTTGATTCCGCTGGCAAACCGGTTGTGCAGCACGAAAAGGCCAGACCCGCCCCGTACCTGGCGATCACCCAACGCAAACCAACCGTGCGCCGTGAACCGGTAACCGTCGCGCCAAAGCCGGCCGTACCCGAACAGCCGCCGGCTACTCTACCGGTCGAACCGGCGCCCCGACCGGGCAGACCGGTGACTGCCAGGCCTATCGTAGCTAAAGCGATCTCCAGCCGGCCGGCGGCCCCCGAGTTGGCCCAATTACCATCTGTCGCTGCCGTTCCACCAGGAGAAGCGCCGTCGCCGCAGCCCGAAAAGACCCAGGAACCTCATCCTGCCGGGCACGCCATCCGGCGTGCGCCGGCCGGCCCTGAGCTTTCTCCGGCCAAGCAGACTCCCGCTGAACCTGCGCAAATTCGTCCGGCAGAACAGCCCGCCCGTCCGCAAGGGCTGCCCCAAGCCACCCCTGTGCGGCGGATGACTGCCCGGCCGGTAAGGACCACCCCGGCCGCCAACCAGCCAAACCCAGAATCTGTTCAACCGCCTGCCCCCTTGCTGCGATTGGCTGTCGCGCCACGGCAGGCAGGCCAGGTGCAGGTCAGCCGAAAACTCTCGCAACAGGTCAAACAAAAATACGTCTCCGGCCAAACGGCTGCGCCGGTGTCCCTGCCAGCGCCAGCCCCTGCGCCGGTTTCTGCAGGAACGGTCCAACGCCAGATGGATACCCAAAAAACGTTCCCCAAACCGGCCATGCCCATGCCGGTGGTCCAGGTGCGTCGTCCGGCCGAGGTGACCGGGGTTGTCCAACGGGTCCTTGATGAACCAGGTGCTTTACCTGCGCCAGCAGAAGATACACCGGCGCCCCCTGGAGAAGAGCAACAAAATCAGCCGCCCGAGTTGAATTTTAACAAGATCGCCGACCAGGTCTATCCGTTTGTAATCCGCAGATTGGAAATCGAAAAAGAACGCCATGCCGGAAAATTTTGGTAGAAGTTGAAGAATGTGAACAGGTGACTATGTTAGCAGCCGCGCAAAACCTCATGTCGGGCAACAACCTTCAAAAAGCGAAAATTACGATTCAAGATACCCACGAAACGATCCCCTGCCAGTTCAATCCGGAAGAACTATCCGTGACACGCCGGGTCACCTGGGATTCGAACGAGTCGCCCTCCTTGAATTCTCCGGTAATGCAGTTCAAAGGCAGCGCGGCGACTACCTGTCACATGCACCTGGTGTTCGATACCACCGAATCGGGCAACGACGTGCGCGCCTATACCAATCAATTGATCCGCATGACTTTGAAAGGCGCGGATGGCCCGAAAAAATCGGGTGTATTTACCAGCCCGCCAACCGTGGCGTTCGTGTGGGGTAAATTCCAGTTGTTCAAAGCCGTGATCAGCGAATTATCCATCAAATACACCCTGTTCTTGCCGGATGGCACCCCCGTGCGCGCCCGCGCCACAGTTACCTTTTTACAAAACGACCACGATGATGACCCATTGGCCGCTCAAAACCCAACCACGCGCACCGACCCGCGCAAAACGCGCGTTGTGCAGGCCGGCGAAAGGCTGGATAACATCGCTAATGAAGAATATGGCCACCCGCGCTACTGGCGGTTTTTGGCCGAAGCAAACGATCTTGACCACGTCGAATCATTAAAGGTTGGCCAGGTGCTGGTGGTACCTCCCCTGGATTAAGGATTAGAAGATGACGATTAAAAGTTTAAAGATAAAAGTTGGCGGCGTCCCTTTTCCGGATACTGACATGGACGATCTGGTCGAGATGGTCGTGGATTCGGATGCTTTCTTACCCACGATGTTTTCCATAACCTTGCAAGACGATGCAAAAAAATATATCGATGGAACACAGTTCGATCTGGGCAAAGCCATCGAAATAATTTTATCTGCCCGTCCGATCGATGAAGCAACCGATCAAAGCGAATCGCTCATAAAAGGGGAAATTACGTCCATCGAGCCAATCTTTGAGGTAGGCGGCCGAGCTTTAATGCGCGTGCGGGGTTATGACAAGGCCAATCGCCTGACGCGTGGAAAAAAGACACGCACCTTTTTACAAATGTCGGACAGTGACATCGCTTCGAAAATTGCCGGGGAAAATGGCCTTAGCGGGAAGGTTGATTCGAGCTCGCTCAAGTATGAATTTATCCTGCAGTATAACCAGACCGATTGGGAGTTCCTGTGGGAGAGGGCCAGGATGATCGGCTACCAGGTATATGTGGCGGACCAGTATCTGCATTTCGAGAAAGCCAACAAGGTGAGGGACACTGAGAGTGGTTTTTCCCTGAAATGGGGTGAAGATCTGTCGAGTTTTGAACCGCGCGTATCTGTGATGGGGCAGGCGTCAAAAGCCGAAGCTTACGGGTGGGACCCTAAAAACAAAAAGGTTGTAACCTCAGCCGCTACGGCGTCAACCGTTGCCAACGCGCCTTCTGTCGGCATGAATAATAAAGGCGGCTCGACCGTCCAGAGCAAATTTACCGCGGCGGTGGATGTCACCACCAGCCAACCACTGATCCTTCCGGAGCAGGCTAAGTCAATCGCCGAGGCAGACCTTTCGGCCAGGGAGAGCAATTTTATCCGGGCAAATGGGTTTTGCGTCCAGGGAGACCCGCGCATCCGCGCCGGCATTAAGGTGAAAATCGAAAATGTTGGGACTAACTTTAGCGGCACTTATTATATTACCCACGCTCTGCACAAATGGCGTAATGATGGGTACACGGTCAACTTCAGCATGTCGGGCAGTACGCCCAATACGGTCTTCAACCTGATGCAGCCTGACGGGGGGCAGGCCGCCAATAAAATTTACGGGGTCGTGATTGGTCTGGTGACGAATTTGAAGGACCCGGAAAAACTTGGACGGATCAAAGTCAAATACCCCTGGATGCCGAAAGTGAATGGAGCAGAATTAGAAAGTTATTGGGTGCGCCTGGCTACCCCCTCTGGCGGAAATGGGCGGGGGATCTATTTTGCGCCCGAAATCGATGATGAGGTATTGATCGGGTTCGAGCAGGGCGACCCGAACTACCCCTATATCGTTGGCCTGTTGTGGAATGGTAAAGATAAACCTCCGGCCGGTACGGCCGAGATTTTTGCCTCAGATGGGAAAGTCAACCAGCGCGTGATCCGTTCGCGCACCGGTCACCTGATCATCCTGGACGATACCCAGGGTAAAGAACAGGTCATCATCCAGGATGCTGGCGGAAAAGAAAGCATTATCCTGGATAAAGCCAAAAAGTCGATTACTTTAAAATCAGATGGCGATTTTGTGATTGAAGCTGGCGGTAAATTTACGGTGAAGAGCAAGAACAATATTTTATTTGAAGCAACCGGTACTTTCACTGTGGACTCGAAACAAGAAGCGACCATGAAAGGCTCGAACAACAAAATGTCTGTAAAGACGGCGGGCGCCGAGGTTTCTGGGTTAAAGGTCGACGTGAAGGCGCAAACGATGGCCTCTATCAACGGGAACGCCATGGTAGAAGTCAAAGGTGGCATGGTAAAGATTAATTGAGATTGGAAGGAGTATATTAGATGCCTTTTCCTGCTGCCCGTTTGGGCGATTTGACCGCAACCGGGGATGCCATCACCGGACCTGGGGTGCCGACCGTATTAATAGAAAATGTTCCGGCGTCTGTGGTGGGCGATTTGGTCAACGGAGCTGCCTGTGTGGGCGCGATTGTTACCGGTTGTTTCACCGTCCTGATCGGGGGAAGACCGGCTGCCCACGTTACCAGTTCCGTGACAGGAGCAAACCCGGTTACGGGTGTACCGGTGTCGACGACCATCATCAAAGGCGCAGTTAAGACAACGATAGGTTAGGAGGTTCGGTTGTGACGGATAACTCGCGAATTGCTTTTCTTGGACGAGGTTTAAGCTTTCCGATGCGTGTCGACGCTTTGGGGAGGGTTGAGCTTGTTAGCGGAGAAAAGGATATCGAACAGTCGATTGGCATCATTTTGAGTACCCGCCAGGGGGAGCGCGTGATGCGTCCGGGCTTTGGCTGCCGGGCTCACGACCTGCTTTTTGAACCGCGTGATGCCGTCATGGTCGGCAGACTGCACGATTATGTCACTGAAGCGCTCGTGCGCTGGGAGCCGCGCATCCAGGTCATCGACGTACGGCCCGAATTGGACCCGGATGCGGATGGGAGCGTTCTGGTGCACATCGATTACCTGATTAAATCATCTCACGATGAGCGCAGTATTGTGTATCCATTCTTTATTGAAAAGCAAGAAGAATGGTAATCGGTGGATATAGAGAAGCCTGATTTTTTCGTTGTAACGAGAGGATGGCAGCATGCCTTTACCAAGCCCCAACCTGGATGACCTGAGATTTCAAAATGACCTGGTGGATGAAGCGCGTAAGCGCATCATCCATTATTGCCCGGAGTGGACCGAATATAACCTGAGCGATCCCGGCATCACCATGATCGAGCTGTTTGCCTGGATGATCGAGACGCTTACCTATCGCCTCAATCGGGTGCCTGAGAAGAACTACGTTAAATTCCTGGAACTGCTGGGGCTGCAATACCAACCCGCCAGCAGCGCCAGATCCGAGCTGACCTTCTGGCTGTCCACTGCGCTGCCTATTTCAGACGAAAACGAGTCGGTGACCGTTCCGGAAGGCCTGGAAGTGCGTACGGTGTCTGGCAGCGCCGAGGAGGTTACTTTCTCCATTGACCGGAAAAAGGAGATCTTCCCGGCTACACTGGTGCAACTGCGCAGAGACAGTGAGCTGCACAAAAATTACTGCCCGCGCCTGGGCATCGAAATTTTCCGCCCGTTTCAGGAAAAACCGGTTCAGGGCGATACATTTTACATCGGTTTTTCACCTGAAAAAGACATCAGCGCCCATATTTTGCAGCTTGCTTTTACCTGCGAACCCACCGAGGCGGTCGGTATCCGCCGGCAGGACCCACCCCTGGTGTGGGAATGCTCAATGGGCAACGGGGTGTGGCAAGAACTGACCCCGAGTACTTTCCCTGACGAAAGTGATACCACGGGTGGTTTGAACAATCCTGAAGGCCACATTACCTTTTACTTACCGCTCACAGCCAGCACAGATGTGGTGCATGGCCAGACCGCCTACTGGCTGCGCAGTCGTTTTCAGCAGCGCAATGAATCGCAGGGCCTGTTTACCGAATCGCCGCGCATCGCCACGCTGCAAGTTTCCACGCTGGGGGCCACTGTCCCGGCGACCCACGCCGAGGTGGTGGAATATGAGGCGCTTGGGCAAAGCAACGGCGACCCTGGGCAGGTGTTCCACCTGGCGCACGTCCCCGTTCTGGCGCTGCACGAAGGTGAATACCTTGAAATTGAAGAAATGCGCAACGGCGAAGTGGTGTTTGTGCCCTGGACGAACGTGCCAGGCTTTGCCCATGCTGAGATCTACGACCGCTGTTTTACCCTCGAACCGGCTACCGGCACGGTTGAGCTTGGCCCGGCAGTCCGCCAGCCCGACGGCACCGTTCACCAGTATGGGCGCATCCCTGAAAACGGGCGAGCGATCCGTTTCAGCCGCTATCGCTACGGCGGCGGGGCTAAGGGCAACGTCCCGGCCAATACGCTGCAAACCATGGCTTCTTCGTTTGCATATCTTGCCAGGGTGACCAACCTGCAAAGGGCTTCGGGTGGGCGCGACCAGGAATCCCTCGAAGAAGTCAAGCTGAGAGCGCAGCGTGAGCTGCAATCACAGAAACGAGCCGTTACCGCTCAGGATTATGAACTGCTCCTGAAAAATTTCAGCCGGACTATCGCCCGGGTAAAGTGCCTGACGCCTCAGGAACAGGATGGGGGCGTGAAACCCGGTTCGGTGGAACTGGTGGTGGTCCCATCCGTGCGGGAAGCTTTATTGGAAAGCGACCTTTCTCGCCTGCACCTCACTTTTAATTTTATCCAGGACGCCAAAGAGTACCTGAACCGTTACCGGCTGCTGACCACCTCCGTGCAAATCCGTGAGCCGCAGTATACGGGTGTAAAGGTACACGCCGATATTGTCGTTGACGATTTTAACACGCCCGAGGTAGTGTCCTCAAAGCTGATGCGCTGCTTACAGGATTTTCTGTCGCCGATCCCTTTATTGGAAGAGGGCAGTGAGCTGCGTAATTTGTTCATTGAAAATAAAGAGGGTTGGGAATTCGGTCGAGGGTTGTTCCTGGCTGAGATTTCATCGCTGATTCAGCGTGTTCCCGGCGTCAAATACGTGATGGGTGTAAAGGTATTCACCCGGTCGATAGACCCCGAGCACGAAGGGCTGCGGATTGCCGATATCGATCCTGAGGAACCGCTTACCCAGCTAAGCGAGCCGGTACTCTGGCTTTCAGAAAATGGGTTGATCTGTTCGCTGGCCCACGAGATCAACATCGTCGACATGTCTGTCTACCAGAAGGGAAAAGGGAAGGGATCATGATGCTGGCAAGCGACACCCTCTCTTTTGCGGCCGATAAATATAACTCCTACCCGGCAGAAGTAGTGCGTTTTTTCGTCCATCCCGATTTTGCCGAGATTCCCCAGGGCGACCACATCCTGGTCGTATTCCCACCCGAGCTGCGCATAGAACATTTTGAACTGGCAAACCACACCCACGGGCAACAGGTTATCACCGGTGAAAAATCGGACAACACCCTTTTACGCTGGGAGTGGGATAAAAAGGCGGCTGCGTTTGAGAGTGAATTGGTTGTATCCACCCGCGTGCGCGCCAACGCCCCAACCGGATATCTGACCAGCCAGGTTTCACTCTACAGCCCGGAAGGAACCCCGGTTTTGCTGGAGGAACTGCGGGTAAAGATAAACCGGTTAGCCGAATCATTAAAATTCTTGCCGGAAATATATCAGCGAGATGATTTCACCAGCCGCTTTTTGATGCTCTTTGAAAGTTTCTGGAAACCGATTTCCAGGCAAATCGATACGGCTTATACCTATTTCGATCCTTACCTGACCCCCGCAGAATTTTTACCCTGGTTGGGCTCCTGGTTTGGCCTGGTGCTGGAAGATGACCTGCCTGAAGAACGGAAACGCGATCTGTTGGCGCAAATCGCCCCGGTCTTTGCCAAACGGGGCACGAAGCAGGCGCTGATCACTTTCCTCAAGATGTACACGGGTGGAGAGGTAAGCGTCACCGAATATATCGACTCGAACCTGGTATTACAAAATACTTCTCACCTGGGTTACCAGATGGCCCTGGGCCATGAGAACCGGCCCAATTCATTTGACGTGTTTTTGCAGGTTCCTAAAGATGCAGTGCCTGCCGGCGACGACGAAAAATTGCGCCGCCAGCAGTACACCCGGCGGGTTGAGACATTGATCAATATGTTTAAACCGGCGCACACCTATTTTCGGCTGAAGATCGATTTTTGCCACTAACTGACCAGGCTCACCACAGAGAGGTTTAGAGAAGATGAAAGATAATTACGGACTTTTCCCCAAAAAACACATCTTACCCTACGACGGCATGTCGATCAACGCCAATGTATGGGATGAAGCGCACAATTACCACTCCCAAATTCAGAACGCTCACCAATACTTCTTGCACGGCATGGGTATCGTGGTGGGTTTAGATGTGGTCGCAAGCGATCCGCCGGATAATATCGTGTTCGTCCTGCCGGGTGTGGCGATCGACACCTCCGGCAAAATGATCATTCTTTCCGAACCGGTGGCTTACGACCTGGGCGAGAAAATCAACGGCAAACTTCACCTGTTCCTCCTGCATCGCGAAGTGAAAATTCAGGCCGCCAAGACTGAAGAAAACAATGTGCCGGCCTACATGCAGGATGAGTATGTGATTGTCGCCCGTACGGATGAATTGGATACCCCTCACGTTGAAATTGCCCGCATCCACCGCGAAACGGTAAAGTCTGCCATTCACGATGCTGCCCAGGCGAATGCCCCGCGGGCCAACGAGATTGATTTGCGTTTCCGAAAATTTGTATGCCCTCCCCCTTCCGAGCAGGTTTTGGCAGGGGTCAGCTACCTTGGCAAGGCGATTGAAAAAAATTACGACCAGGCGCTGATCCACCTGATTAAGCCCCTCGCCAACGAGTCTCCCTACCACCTGATCGTCGAGAACGACGTGGCATTGGATGAAAGCCTGTTCAACTACCAACTGATTTATTTGTTGGCGACGAATACGGCCAGGCTGGATAAGAAACAGGCCGAAACGCTGCAGAACTTTATCCAAAACGATGGAAAAATATTGGTCGAATTCAGCGAGCAGGTGAGTGAAGAACATGCGGTCGAACTGCTCAAGCCGCTCGGCGTCGCTCTGACCAAACTTACCCCGGCGCATCCGGTTTTTCAAGCTCCGTACCTGTTCAGCCAGTCCCCGCAGGGCAGCCTATCCCAGGATGGGGTTGTTCTCTGGCAGGCTGAGCCGGGTATTTTGTGCACGACCGGCAGCTACGGCGCAGCCTGGCGCGGCCAGGCGCAGCAGCCGGCTTTGAACCGCGAGCTGATCCGCAGTGCAATCGAATGGGGTGTAAACCTGTTGGCGTATCTTCTGGCAAGTTGACGGGGTGTTCCTTCTGGTTCAAAAGTTTTAAGGTGTAGAAAATAAACCATGGAAGCTAAGATTACGGCGATATTAACGGATGAACGCGGCTGGCAAAAACCTTTCCCACTAAACGAAGGCGTATATTGGGTTGGTTCAGCCGATAGAGTTCACATCCAACTTCCGGTGATGAAGGATATTTCTCCCTATCATTTGCAGGTGGTGAACGCTCATAACAGCCCCAGCGTACGTCTGATTAACCTTTCAAGAGGGAGCATTGTCGTTCAAAAGGGCGCCGAAAGTACATTGTTCGCGCCAGGTGGGATTATCGACGTTTTCGGCCCGGAAATATTCCGGTTAGGGCCTTATACACTCCATTTTCAACTCCAAAAGCAAAATGAATCGCAGCCAGCCAGCGCCGAGGGCAAACAAAAAGTGATCGGTATGCGGCTGGTACTCCCGGATATTGTTTTACGCCCGAATATTCCCCTGGTGGGGGTATTGTCCTTGCAAAACCTCGGCAATCAGGCCTGCCAGTTTAAAGTCGAGATCGATGGAATCTCCGAGCAATGTTACGAAATAACGCCTCCGCCTTTGATTTTTGCCGGCGGCGAAGAAAACACGGAGATCCGTTTCTTCCACAAAATGATTGCTCCACCTGCCGGCCAGCAAAAGGTTACCATCCGGGTTTCTGCGCCGGATGCCTATCCTGGCGAAGCAGCCACGGTCCAGCAGGTGTTGAAGGTTATGCCGTATTATGCTCAGAGCCTTTCAATGAGCAAGCCTGAAGTTGAATCAATCCCTGTCCCTGAAGAACAATCCAATCCAGCCGGCGCGGGTGTGGATGCCTTTGCCCAGGTAGAAGAACCGCCCGAATTCCCACCCGAGTTGCTGACTGAAGTTCCTCAGGCCGCCCCCGTGGTACAGCCCACGTACCAACCAGATCCTGTGGTGCAGCCCATGTATCAACCAGCCCCTGTGTTTCAGCCCCCATACCAGGCGGCCCCTGTGGTTCAACTGCCACCCCAGGTAGCGCCCGTTATCCCCCCCACACCCGTCCAGACTCCTCTTGAAGAGGCTGTCCAACCGCCGTCGGTGGTTTATCCGCCTCCGGCCGGCGAGGTTGAGCAGGAGCAGCCGGTTGCTAAAGTTGAGGAACCAGCCGAAGATACTCCGGCGCTAACCATGCCTGTACGTAAACAAAAACGGCCCGACCTGTCATCTGTGAAAGTAATGAAAGCCAGCAGCGGCGATTTTCTGTAAAAGAGGACCGATCAAGAATGATGCAAGCATTCAAGGCGCTGATCAATACGATATTTTCCCCGCATAATTTGCTGGTGATGGCAGTGGCTTTGTTGGTTCTGGTGGCCCTGGCGATCTGGTTGTATCTGGTCTATTTGGGTTGGGCCAACCTGCAAAAACGGCAGCAGTTATCCCGTAAATTGACCCTGGTAAACAACGGCAATATTCCTACCCACTTTCACTTACAAGTAGACCTGGGTAATCTGAAAGATAAGATCATTACCGCCTGGTTCCAGGAAAACCGGCCTTTAAAAACTAAAAAAGTCGAGCAGGTTAATTTCCTTGAAGAGATCCAGGCTGAGGAGATCGTAGATAAAAGAAAACCGGTTAAAACTGCCAGGCCGGCAGCAAAATCAGCCAACCCGCAAGCGGCAGTCATGGGGAAGTATCGTTTTTTCCGGGCGATCGGCAGTTTGATCGCCAATATCTGCTCTGCTCTGGCCACTATTTTGCCTGATTCCATAAATAAACCCTTCAAGACCCTGGCTGACAGTATCCGCGCCGGGCAGCAAAAAGCTGATCAGACTATCGCCCAGCCCAAGAAAATAGCCAACGCTGGAAATAGCCTGAAGACGAATGTACAAAGGTTAAACGCCACTGCCGGAAAAGCCAAAAACTCGTCACAAACCGGCCAACAAACTGACCAGCAATTAGAACAGCCGGAGCCGAGCATATCAGATGAGAAGCAGTTCAGGCGGACGGTTGTCGTCCAACAGGTTATCGAGACGCCTACTTTTGACCCGGCTGAAAGCAGCACCTATCGAGTGGTACTACGGCCCCGTAATCCCTTCAGGAAAATGGCAGGCGCTTTCACGATAAGAAGCCAACAGATTGAGCATGCGGATTTTCCCGCCTACGAAGTACTGAAAGTGCAGACTCTTTCGGAAGATTTTGTGATGAATGCTTCCGCCATGCTCCATCTTGTGCTTTATTTGACCTTTTGCCTGGCTATCCTGGTTTTTAACCTGTGGTGGACGCTGGCGATCTATCAATGGTTGTCTAAATTACTGGGGTAATCGTAAGGAGAGAACTCTGTGAATAATCCGAAAGACCAAGAGCGAGAATTCCCCCTGACCAGTGATAGAGGTTTTATCAATATTGGTAACCATCCCTCGAACGACATCGTGATCGATGGGGAACACGTGCAGCCCTTCCACGCCATGATCGACTGCCGCCAGGAGCCCTTCCTCTTATTACCGTTGAGCCCCGATTCGGAAATGTGGGTAAATGACGCGTCTGTATCAGGACGCCAGGCGGTTGCCCTGCACGAGGGTGAAACCATCCAGCTTTCTTCCCACAACCTGAAGCTCAGCCCGCGCAGCAATGGCAATCCTCCCAGCCTGACCGTCACCAATACGCTGGCTACCAGCGGTGTGATCGATGAAGGATACCGGCAAAGCGCTGCTCAGCCTGCCCAGCTTCCTACGCTCGCCATTGTGCATTCAAAGCCAGGCGAAGACATTCATGACGAATATATCGTGGCTTCTTTACTCGAAAGCAGCGCCACTATCGATGTAGAACAGACGGCTTACTACAACCTGACGATCGCCAATGGCAGTACGATTGTGTCGACCTTCAATATCCAGGTCGAAGGGGTTCCGGATGAATGGGTGATGGTTACACCCCAAAATGTCAATTTAAACGAAGGCGGGCGGGCTGAAGTCACTATTTCCATTACTCCACCCCGTAAACCGACCAGCGCAGCCGGAATGCATGCCCTGCGGTTGATGATTGCCTCCTTTAACCACCCTGGCAGGCAAACGATCATCCATGCCTGCCTGGAAATTAACCCATTTTATGATTACGTGATTGGAGAGATAGTCCCCGGCCGTAAGAAAATAGCCTACACCCAGCCTTCCGGCGAAGTCAAAATGCAAGTAGCCAACCGCGGAAACAGCAGCGCCGCCTTTGTGCTGACTGCCCGCGATGAAGAAGAAGCCTGCCGGTTCCAGTTCAATGGTGAGGATGGCCTGAAACAAACCGGACAGGTACAGCTTACCTTGCCCGCCGGTGAAACCCGGCAGGTGCCAGTGTATGTTTCTCCGATTAAACGCCGCATCATCGGTTGGAAGTCGCCGCAATATCCTTTCCGGGTGGCAGTCTCTCAACCGCAGAGCGCCGCACAATCGCTGTTTACCCTGGGCACGGCCATCGCTCGCCCACTCATCGGAATATTAGGCATCTTGATCTTGATTTTGTGTGTCATGGCGCTGATCGGCTACGCTTTCACTCCGCGCATCACCACTTTCACCGCAGATGATAACGCAGTCAGCGTGGGCGGATCGACGACCCTGCATTGGAAAGTGCCGGTTTTTACGCACGATCTGCAGATCACCGGTATGGATGAACCCAAAACTCTAAATAACGCCCAGGGCAGCTTGCTCGTTTATCCTACCAAAACCGTCAATTCCTATACTCTAAATGCCACGACCTGGCTGTGGCATTTGCTGGGATTGAAACCAATGACGCGTTCATTTACCGTGCTGTCGGTGCCGAGCGAACCCCTGGTAAATACCTTCACCCTCAGTAAAACGGATAACGTTTTGTTTGGCGACCAGGTGCAACTGCGCTGGTCGGTCGATAATGCTACCAAAGCGCAAATGACGATCAACGGTGTGACCGAGGTGCTCGAGGACAAGGCCGGTTTCAACGGCGAAAAACCTATTTTGGTCACAAAAGACACCCTGGTTTATCTTGAAGCTTTCAACGCCCTGAGCTCTACAGCGAAGAGTTTGTTCTTCAAGGCTAACCCACCTGAAATTAATATCAATCGTTTCGAAGCATCCGGCAAGACGGTTTATAAAGGTTCCCCGGTGACGATTTATTGGGATGTGACCGGAGCCGGGATGGACCAGGGTGGTGTTGTAACCATATCGGGTTTTGACGGCGTCTTACCCAATACAGGCGAGCTGACCTTTTTCCCCGAGCAATCCATGGAATTTGTGCTCAGCGCTACCAACCGTACTTTACGCGAGACCAGGATCCTTCCCATTGGGGTGCTCGACCCCGAAGCGCCGCCGCCCATGCCGGTGATTACCTTTTTCACTGCTGCGCCCGACACAATTGTAGGTCCCGGCAATGTTGAGTTATCCTGGTCGGTTTCCGGGATTTTTGACAACATTAAGATCTTGAATGGCTCTGAAGTGGTAGACAATAATTTGAACGCTCAAGGTTTCCGTACCATCAAGGTCAGCACCTCTGGCACTTACGTGATGACAGCTACCCAAAAAGACAAGAGCGTTGGCGCAAACTTGAAGATCACTGTCAATCCGGCTATGAAAAAGCCGGTATTAAAGGTGACCGGCATTTTCCCCAGCGCGCCGCTCCAGATGGGAGACCAATCGACGATTTCGATCAGCATTGGTAAACCTGCCAAAGCCGATCCGCCGCCCACCGGGACGGTGATTGTCACCGATGGGACAGCTTCCTGTACGATCACTTTGCCAAAAACCAGTTGTGACCTTTTGTTCCAAACTGCCGGGTTGAAGTCGATCGTCGCCAATTACCAGGGAGATTCGGTGTACCTGTCAGCCGAATCGACCTACGCTTCGGCAGTTGATGTGGGGGGTATCACCAGCACCCTGGTAACTGTATTAAGGAACCCCAACCAGACGGATAACAGCAAGTTCGAGTATGGCGAAAGATTGGACCTGGCGGTTTCATTACAGGGCATCAAAACTAACTTCAAACCCAATGGCTTTATTCGCATTTCCAAGTATATTTGTGATGCCAACAAAGAAAACTGTGTTTATGCGCCAGATCAGCCGTCTGAAGCTTTACACCAATTTTCGCCCCAAGAAAACGGCGTGTATACTTTTGTGGGCCTATTACCCCTGGATAAAATGGTGGGTTCTATCGAGCTGCTGATCGATTTTGATAGCGATTCTTTTTACAACCGCAGCAGTTCGACCCAATATGTAACCATCGACCCCAGCACCAAGAGCCCGGTGACCATAACCGCCGAGCAGCCCACCGCAGGTGTGACTACATATAATGTCACCGTTACCGATGAAAATATATTTGGCTTTTACACGGCGCCGCAAGGCACGATCAGTATTACTGCCACCCACACCGATGGCACCCGTGTTTCTTGCGCCCCGGTGGCCCTGGTTGCCAATATTGATAATCGCACTTCCAGCGCTGCCTGTTCATTCTCGGCGACGAAAAGAGGCGCCTGGTCTTTGTCTGCCGCGTACGACCCTGGGGCAGATGTATCCCATTTCTCTCAGGTGTCGCCGATTGGATCAATTTCGACCACGGCTGATGTTTATGTAGCCCTGGCTGCCGATTCACCTCCACTTTATGTGGGGGTGAACAGCCAGATGAAGGTCAATGTCACGGATGGCCTGGGGGCGACGATTACCCGTGGAACGTTGATTTATACCTATAACAGTGTCACTTCGTCATGTACTGCGGTAGGGAATAGTTGGGTTTGTTCCGCCATCAAACCCGTCGAAGACATCACCCAACCGATAACATTCGGCTTTACCCCAGATATTACCGATCAAAACTTTATCTCGCCGCAGTCGCTGTTATTGCTCAACCAGATCAGCCAGTCAGGCACCGCGGTAGGACCGCTGTCAAACATTAACGCGCCTGCCACCGTTCCGCCCTTCTTACCCGGCCAGCAATATGAATTCAGAACCGTGGTAACCAGCCTGCAAATGGGCGGCGATCCGCCTTTGACCGGCTCTGTCACGGTGAAGTTGGTCGACAGCACAGGTACCTGCGCCGACGTCAGCACGCGAGAATTTTCCTTGCCGCTGGGCAAAAGCGGTGTGGCGGATGGCTTTATCATCTTTTCGGACACTGATGATGGAAAAATGGTCTGCTACCAATTTGATGGTAATTCGGGGTATCTGCCATCCCCCCAGACATCCGCAGATATATTTACCATCCGTAAACTGGCCACCGGAATTTCCAATTTCCGCGCCATTACCCCTCCCATCACTCCTCCTCCTTATATCCCCGGTTTGGATTATGAATTCCGCGCCAATGTTAGCAACGCTGAGCCCAGCGGTGGAACCGCGCCGGCGGATGGCTTTGTCACCGTAAAACTGGTCAACAGCACAACATCATGTTTGGTAGACAGTGACCGCCAATTCTCGCTGGTGGTTGGCGCTGCCGGAGTTGCGGATGGGATGATCACTTTTGTGAGCGACGACAGCGATAACAATAAATTATGTTACCGCTATGATGGCAACGCCACTTTTGCTGAGTCTGCCTGGGGAGACGTAACCCTGCCAATTCGCAAGCTAAATACCACAGTGGGTTACTTTACCGCCATCAACACGGTGGAAACAACGCCGCCTTTCCTGCCCTCGGTTAACTATACTTTGAAAACCACAGTGTCCGATGAGAAAGGCACGGCGCTTTCCAGCGGTACTGTAGCGGTCAAGTTGGTCGCCGCCTCCCAAACCTGCGATGACGCAAGCGACCGGAAGTTTAGCCTGATCGTCGAGACCGGAGGAGAGGCTAAGGGCGATTACACCTTCTTAAATTCAGACTCGGGCAGTTTGGTCTGTTACCGCTACGAAGGCGATACCATGCACAACCAATCGCCCTGGAAGTCGGTTAGCTTGGACGTGGAAGGCATTAATACCACGGTAAATAGTCTAAAGACTGTCTCCCCGGCTATTGCTACACCGCCTTATATTCCGGGTGTGAATTATCAATTCTCAGCGAAGGTGGTCAGGGAAAAAGGCGGCATCGGTCCTACTTCAGGAACGATTGCAATGAAAATAATTTCCGGAACAGATTGCGATACGGCTGCCACCGAAGAATTCTCCCTTTCAGTAGGCGATGGCGGTGTGGCAACCGGCGATATTACTTTCCCGGAGACAGCCATCGGCGTTCAAACGGCATGCTACCAGTTTACCGGGCTATCTTACTATAACCCATCGCCCTGGGCAGCGATGAGCCTCGATATCAGAAAGTTATCCTCTAGCGTGGCGGGGCTTAAAGCCGTCAACGCTTCTCCTACCCCGCCGCCTTACATCCCTGCGGTTAATTATCAATTCCAGGCTACAGTCACCGGCGAAAGAGGAATAAAGGTTACTTCTGGGTCAGTGGCAATTAAATTAATCGATGGGACCGACTGCGCTACCGCTACTTCAGTGCATGATTTTACCCTGCCAGTTGCCGACACCGGTTTGGCCACAGGAACCTTGACTTTCCTGGATGCCGATATCGGCGGCCGGACTGCCTGTTACCAATACCTTGGGACGGATAACTTTAACCCATCCGACTGGGTTACTATCGGTCTGGAAGTTCGGCGGCTAACCACCACGGTGAGCGATTTGAAGGTACTCAACGCTACCGTTGCTCCGCCGCCTTATATCCCTGGGATGATCTATCACTTCCAGGCAAGGGTCGTCGCAGAAGCCGGCAGTGCTCCTGAACAGGGCACGATTACCATGAAGGTGATCTCTGGCACTGATTGCACCAACACCTCCAGCACCAGCACGTACAGCTTATCCGTAGGTAGTGGGGGCGTGGCCACCGGGGACGTCACCCTGTTGGATGCGGATACGGGTACGAAAACCGCCTGTTATCGCTTTGGCCAGACTGGCTCCTGGAACCTTTCCCCCTGGCAATCCATATCCCTGGTCATCAGAAAATTGAACACCAGTATTGCCAATATTACTTTGTCCGGAGGGACAGCCTTTCCTCCTTCGGGTGGAATTAAATTAGGGACGAGTTACACGTTTATCACTACCGTATCCGAATCAGATGGCAAAGGCACCACCATCCCGGTAGGCAGCACGGTGAGCATGGATTTAATCGCCTCTACCGATTCCTGCGGCGCCAGCTCGTTGATCACACCTATCACATTGACTGTAGGCGCCGCCGGTTTGGCAACCAGTCCAGGTTATACCTTCCCGGATACATTGAGCGGCACGTACGTATTCTGCGGACGCTATACGGGTGATACCAATTATGCGCCTTCGTCTTATTGGAAAAGCAGCAGCTTTACAATCGCGAAGAGAGCTACCATCGTCAGTGCTCTGGCGGTCACCCCGTCTACCAGTGTTTTCGTGGTGGGTACTGCTTATACTTTTTCAGCAGCCGTAGCCGACGATGAAGGCGGTACAACCCCGCCCACGCCCACCGGTGGTACGGTTAACTTATACCTGGTACCTTCGACAGTTACCAGCTACTCTGCCTGCACCACGAATACTCCAATAGGTACTATCGCCGTTACCAACGGCGTCGCCAGCGGCTCGGTCACCTTTGTGGATAGCATGGTGAGCGGCTCTCAAAATAAAATCTGCTACAAGTATTCAGGTGCAGGCCAGCATGGCGCATCGCCCATGGTGCTTTACACTTCTGCATTCAACATTAAACGACAACCATCCTTTACGGCTGTTCCCAGCGCTACGAGTTTGGTCTCCGCCGAAGACGCCACGGTGTCTGCTAACCAAACCAGCCTGGCGGTCACGCTGAAAAATATCAAGGATATCGATAGCTCTAAGCTTAAGCTGGTGGATGGCAGCGGAAACACCGTGTGTATAGGCAATGCGGATACCACTTCGACCGGCCACTATGTCTGTAAACAAGCCACTTACACAACTTCCACTTCGGGCGGCTTTGACTGGGTGACTGCCACCTGGAAAATTGGCTTTAACGATGCTGAATCCCTGACCCTCACGCCTACTTTTGACGGCGATACGAAGAACCTGGAGGTGGATGGCACCGCTTTTACGGTCAGATCTCGCTACAGCCTGACCTGGATCTCCAACACTATGACCTGGACTCCGGTGGCAAGCACCACGTTAGTCGCCTACATAAACGGGGAGCCTGACCAGATGACGACGACCTTCTCGGGTGTTTTCAAGTTTGACAAGTTTACTTCTCATACCTATACGACGACTGACTTTACCGGGTCTGTTGCTGTCGGAACCAGTCAAAGCGGGACAATCGACCCGGCGGGGACGTGTACGTTGACAACGGTCAACAGCACCTCCTACGGGAACGGTCTGCAAGTCACTTGCTCAGGGGTGGGGTTGACGGATGCCAGGGATACTAAAGTAAAGCTTGCCGCAACGCCCACGGGCACCGCAGACGATTATACTGGTTCTCTAAACAGCCCGGATATCACCAGCATCGATGTGAAAGGCAATGTCACCGAGGCGGGCGGCGGCCCGACAGTGCGGCTTGGCTGCACTCCACTCGATGCCGATAATAAAAGCTACGTGAAATTTCACGTCAAAGGCAAGGCCAGCGTGGCTTCAACCACCTTCCTCGATTCGATGTCAAAAATCTGGGTAGTGATGGGCTGCGAGAAAAACAACGACGATGCCAATTCCTGGAATATCTTCCGCCCCGCCGTCGATATCCAGTTCCGCTGGTTGGATGGTACCATCCATACGCTGACGGTGAAAAGCACTGCTGACTATAGCAATGAAACCTATGATCCAAGCACTGGCAACTTTAGCCTGGATATTACTGCAAACAGCAATGCCACCAATCCTGATGGTTGTGGCTTCCATGCCAACAAGTTAAGGGTCGGCCTTTATTATGGTTATGTCCCGCAAGACGACCATACAACTGGGGTTGGCGAACCCGCCATTGCCGTGACGAGTTTCGAACCGCAAGATGGCACCATTGATGATTACCAGGTTTATGACTATGAGTATTTCTATGACATCGGCCCGGATATCCTGCCAGGATTCCCGGATGGCGATAACTGGCGAGATTGCCCGGAGGGGTTGAATGTCGATTTTGCACAAACGGATTGGTAATGAAGAAATATTGCTATCACCGAAAGGACCTCCGTGCGTAAACACACTTTACTATCTCTAATCGTGTCTCTAATACTGGTTTTAGCCCTGGCAGGCTGCAGCATGCCTAAAGTGAAACTGCCGGCCTTGCCCTTTCTCAACCGGGTGCAGCCCTGCCCGGGCCTGACCCTTGGGCTGCTGATCGCCGATACCAAGACCGACCCTGTGGCGCAGGAGCAGAACGACGGTTACACCCTGGCGGCTCAGGAAATTAACGCCGCCGGCGGGATCAATGACTGTAAGCTGACCCTGGTTACCGCCCAGGAAGCCAGCGATGAAAACTCGGTGCAGACCCGCCAGGCAGTGCGCGACCTGGTAGAAGATGGACAGGTTATCGCCATCCTGGGCGGCACGACCAGCGTGGCCTCCATGCAGGCGGCCTCGCTGGTCAATTATTTTGAAACGCCCCTGCTGGTGCCATCCGCCGGAGGCTCGCACGTGCTGCCAACTGATAACCTGTGGTCTTTCCGCCTGCATGCCCCCGAAGATGCCTATGCTCAACAATCCTTTGCCATGGTAAAGCAGGAATTGGGCGACAACCGCAGCGTCGCTGTCATTTTTGAAGATACCACCGAGGGCAATGATGCAGCCGTCGCAGCCGTAAATACCATCGAAGCCATGGGGTTGATCGTGAATGGCTATTACCCGATCGGCCTGGGCGACTCGGCCATCTACGCCAACCTGGCCTCCCAGGTGACCCTCACCAGGCCGGATGTGGCTTATCTCATTTTCAGCCAACCCCTCCAGGCTGCTGACGTGCGCGCCACGCTCAGCGCATTGGACCGGACCTACCAGCCGGAATTTACCATCGTGCGCAGCGGAGGTTTTGCCAGCCAGTCGTTCCTGTCCGATGAGGGCACCCCCAACACACTGGCTGAAAACCTGATTATTGCTACCCAATGGGTAAGTATCCAAGGCGTAAAAGACTGGGATGACTTTACCCAGGCATTTGACGACTACACCCAAAAAGAATACGGCCAGGCCAACACCCCTTCACTTTACGCAATCGAAGCATACAAAAGCCTGCACATCATTGCTGCAACGGCCGGGCAGGTGCTGGCAACCGGCAAAGCCACCCCAACCGATACCGTAAAACTTAGAGCGGCTTTACGCGAAGCCCTGTTTGCCTACCAGGAAAACTCATCTACCTGGGGAAAGATCACCTTTTCGGCCGGCGGCCAAAACCCCGGGGAAATTACCCTGGTGCAGGTGAAGGACGGAAAATTTGGGATTGTATACCCTCCCGATAAAGCAGAGCAAATTCCTGTCCGCACAAGTGGAGGACAATAACCAAGTTCTTAAAAGGATTCAATTATTTTATGTGCCAAAACCGTAGGTTTTGGCACATAAAATAATTGGTTTCCTTTACCTTTGACTGAGAAGAACAGCATACCGCAGTCCGTAGAAGTTGCTAAACTTTACAATGTGCCCATGGAGCGCCGTGGAAAGATGCGATAGCACACCGGGGGAAGTGTAGGCAGACAGGAAATTCCTGACGCTGTCATCCATGACCACGAACAACCAGGCATCCCCGCGCTCGGTTTCGGTCAACACGAAACGGCTGATGAGCAGCGGGTCCAGACCCTGATCGGCCAGGATGCAGGGGATGGCCTGAGCCACGCTTTGGGCGGCAGGTAAATACCGGTTGGTGCTCATATTCCTCCCCCATGTTCATCGGCTAATTGGCGTTCCACGTCATCAATCCAATGCACGACCGGCAGTTCATTGGCATTAACAACTTCTACGTACACCAATTTTTCACATGGCAGGGCAGGGATGTTTTCCGGGGCAGGCTCGGGTGGATTGACCGGGTGGGGCGTGTGATTGTAGTAGTTTGAAATTTCTCCATCAATCGTAACCAGGTTGTTGGGGTAATTATTTGCCTCACGCGTATGCCTGGTAGAGCTAAACCACTGCCCGGGTAAGAACTGGCGTCGAAGTAAAGCGATGACCAGTACGAGCAGCAAAAGGAAAAGGATGGCTGCCATAATGGGAATCAACGGCGTAACGATCCGGTTTACGAAATTATCCTGTTCATGCTGGTATTCTTGCACCAGTAGAGCCGTCTGGGTAGCTGCCGAAGAAGTGGCTGCCATGGGATAGGCGTTCGTAGCCGCCACGGACTGGGCGGTTTGAGTAAGCTCGCCGGCCACAATCACCTGGGCCTGTGCTACCACGGTCTGCCTTACTTGGTTGGCAGTCAGAGTGGCCGTTGCTGCATTGTCGTTGGCCGCATCCGTCTGTCGATCTTGAATTTTTTCCGAAGTAGGATTTACCTGTACAACAAGGATGGGAACGGGCGTAGCTAAAGCAGGAACCTGTGATGCAAAGACTGCAAAACTTGGTGAAGGGGGAGTTTCAAGCTCGGTTGGGGATTCCGTGGCGCCGCAGCCTAACAGCAGTTGCGCCGCCATAGCTAAGACCAACAAAGCCGCAATCCGCCACCGGGTTGGATTCATAAAATTACCCTGGCGACAGAGTTTCGCCTACCACATTTTCCCGTCTGAAATGGTGGTGTGAGTTGTACGCACGCTGCCTGGGTGGCCGGGCGCCTGCTCGCGGGTCGTGATAGAGAAAGAGCGGGCGCGTGGACGGTCAACCACTATTTTGATTACCCAGGCAATCCCCCAAAAGATCAGCGCATACACCAGCATAGCAATCAGCGTGGTAAGTTCCAGAGCTGCTCCTCCGTACGTGGGGGTCAGGATCAATCCGACGAACGATCCAAGAAACAATCCGGTAAACCCGTAAATGAGCACCGCAAAACCGCTCTCCGGGTTGGCTCCAATCAACTTCAGTAAAAAACGGAAAGCCAGCAGGATCTCCAAAAAAGTAAAAATGCCCCACAGGATGCGGTTGATCTGGAAGATTCTTAGCCGCCGTTCCACAGCGATATCGTGTACCATTTGTTCAGTGGCCATGTAGCCGGGTTGGCGGGTGATCACCGTTTCTTCACGCCGATCTATGGCAAGTTCCTTACCTTCGGGATTCTCGTCCGCAAGATCGGCATAATTAGCAAAATCAGTTTTCGTATAATAATCTACCATGTAGGTTCCTTTCTCTGGATGGTCTACCCTACACAGCCATCTTAGACGAAAGGAGCTATCTATGTCCATAAAACAAACTAAATAATGTCTAAATAATCTTTTCCGTGGGTTGTTCCCCCGCTTTGCTTGAATCTGGCTGCGTCTCCGGTTGCAGTTGGCTGACCATCACCGACAGGGCATGCCGCTGTATTTCGATGCGCACCGGACCTTCGCCCAATGCATTTCCATCCGCCATGACCTGCATGGCAGGCTGACTGTCGATCTCTACCCTGCGCACGTGGTAGCGCTGGATGCGCGGGTCTTCCTGCTTGTTCTCCCCTACTCCCTGGAGAACGTACCCCAACAGTTCCAGCTTGGATAGTTCGGCAAAGAACAACACATCCAGCAGGCCATCCTTGAAGGAAGCCGGCGAGCCGATCTGGTAGTGAAAGCCGATGTGCGGCATGTTGGAAACCAACAACACGTGCCCGCGATCCTGGATTTCCAGTTTATTGTCTAGTAACAGGTGGATCTCGGCCGGCGGCGAACTGGCCAGGGTAGCCAGAAAATCGCCTACCCGCGCCAGGTTGCCATGTTGGATGTCGTCAGCAGACGGGAAAAGCGTCGAAACCAGGCCAACCGAGCAGACTTCCAGGAAAGGCGTGGTAATTCCAGCGCAGGTAGCCTGGCCAATGTCCACCTTGATGGGCCGGCCGTTGCGCAGGATGGCGATGGCAGCCGGAACATCCGCCGGGATGCCCAGGCTGAGGGCGGTGTTATTCTGCGTCCCAATGGGAATGATCCCCATCGTGGCGTGCGTGCCGGCCAGGTTTCTCGCCACAGATGAAATCGTGCCGTCGCCGCCGCACACCACGAACATCCGGATGCCCTGCGCGAGGGCGTCCTTGACCACCCCACGCAGGTCGATGCCCGGCTCAATCAGAAAAGCTTCCGGCACCAGGTTCCATGTCTGCATTTCATGGATCACATCCATGATTTCTACCGGTGATAATCTGGCTGCTCCCGCGGCGGGGTTGAAGATCAGCTTGGCGCGCAACCGGCGTTTGTTGGTTGGGTGGACTTGCATAGGATCAATAGTCTCATTTCTGTCAATTAATAAAATGATTGTTGTGCGCTTCAAACGAAGGAATCTTACCAGAATCGATCGCTCAAATGCCAGAGTGTTCGTGATCATTTTACAGAAAAAGAGCTATCAATGTCCTTAATTTGGTCTATAAATTGGCTTAACTACCTGGGCAATGTCGCCTTTCGATAAAAGCCCGTTTTTTTTGGGTAAAGGGCGGGTGGATACCCGCCCTTTACCCAAAAAACGGGCTTCATCTACAGGAAAGCCCCGAATTTTGATATTGTATGGGGGCTTCTTAGTTGGCAGGAGCCGGGTTTGCCTCGCTCCCGGCCAGATTATGGATATATTTCAATCCGGAACCGGTATTGAATAACACAATGCGTTCGTCCGGACGCACCCAACCTTGTTGAAC
>VFSW01003641.1_pt1 | contig 23098 bp, 25 predicted proteins | sample 5358111 | NCBI WGS metagenome assembly VFSW01 (sample SAMN11554181, study PRJNA540505) | mine drainage metagenome | isolation source: sediment from site ElyBrook_90M | place: USA: Ely Copper Mine, Vershire, VT | collected 2017
ATCAGCTCTGGAACAAATTCTGGAGCGGCGGCATCAGCAATCCGCTCACCGCCATCGAGCAGATCACCTACCTGCTGTTCATGAAGCGGCTGGATGAACTGGACAAGAAGAAACAGGCGGATGCCGACTTCACGGGGGAACAATACTTTTCTAAATTCGATGGCATATGGGTTCCTCCAGAGTACCGTTCAAAGATACCTGAACACGCTACGGAATTTGAAAAGATTAATCTTCGTGCTCAAGATGAAATAAAGTATGGAATCGAAAAGCACATGCTGCGCTGGAGCGAATTCAAACGCATGCAGGCCGAGGAAATGCTTCAGCACGTTCAGGCAAAAGTCTTCCCCTTCCTACGCGATATGAATGGCGCCGAATCCAACTTCACCCACCACATGAAAAATGCGGTGTTCATCATCCCCAAGCCGCAGTTGCTGGTGGAAGCGGTGAAGACCATCGACGAAATCTTCGAAGTGATGGAAAAGGACTCAAAGGAAAAAGGACAGGCCTTTCAGGACATTCAGGGTGATGTGTATGAATTGCTGCTCTCTGAAATCGCCACCGCTGGCAAAAACGGCCAGTTTCGTACCCCGCGCCACATCATCAAACTGATGGCCGAGCTGGTGCAGCCGCAACTGGGCCATAAGATCGCCGACCCCGCCTGCGGCACCGGCGGCTTCCTGCTGGGCGCTTACCAATACATCGTCACGCAACTCGCCATCAAGGCAGGCACCAAAGACCTCGCGCCCGATGAAGACGGCTTTGTACGCACCTCGGTCGCCGCCGCCCTCACCCAAAAAGCTCAGGCCATCCTTACCAGTACGCTGTGCGGCTACGACATCGACAGCACCATGGTGCGCCTCGGGCTGATGAATCTGATGATGCACGGCATCGACGAGCCGCACATCGACTACAAAGACACGCTGAGCAAGAGCTTCACCGAAGAAGCCGAGTACGACATCGTGATGGCCAACCCACCGTTCACCGGTAGCATCGACAAGGGCGACATCAACGAAAATCTGCAACTGTCCACCACTAAAACCGAGCTGCTTTTCGTCGAAAACATCTACCGTCTGCTCAAGAAAGGCGGCACTGCCTGCGTGATCGTGCCGCAAGGCGTGTTGTTCGGCACCGGTGGCGCATTCAAGTCACTGCGCCAGTTACTGGTGGAGCGCTGTGACCTCAAGGCCGTCATCACCCTGCCCAGTGGCGTGTTCAAACCCTATGCCGGGGTCAGCACCGCCATTCTGTTGTTCACCAAGGTGTGGGGGCCGAAAGATAAGGTCACCAAGCCCGCCACCGAGCATGCGTGGTTCTACGAAATGGCCGCAGATGGCTATTCGCTGGACGATAAGCGCAGCAAGCAATCAGGCTATGGAGACCTGCAAGACATCGTCGCCAAATACCACGCCTGCAACCCAGAAACCGACACTGACCGCACAGCGAAATGTTTTGCCGTGCCCCGCGCCGAAATCGAAGCCGAGGACTACGACCTCTCGCACTCTCGCTACAAGCAGGACGTGTTCGAGGAAGTGAAGTACGACAAGCCCGGCGTGATTCTGGACAGGCTGCTGCAAGCGGAAGTGGGCGATGCTAGCGACGCCGATCTAGCCAAGTTGCAAAGCGGCATTGTGCGCGAATTGCTGGAGCTAAAGGGGATGGTGGGATGACAGCCGCCAAAGCTAAAACATTAGGCTCGGTCATTTCGGTATCGAAAGGGAAAAAGCATCTCGTTGTAGAAAGTCCTTCAAGCTCGTCAAAAAGATTGCTTGGTATTGATGACTTGAGGAACGATAACCTTCTGCGTTATACCGATGATCCGTCAGGTACTACCGTCCTGCCAGAAGACGTGCTCATTGCCTGGGATGGTGCAAATGCCGGAACTATAGGCTTTGGCAAATCCGGTTATATCGGAAGCACGATAGCCCGGTTGCGAATTAGCGAAGGGGAGAAAATATTTACTCCTTTTCTTGGCACGTACCTCAAATCTAAATCTGAGTACCTTCGTCAAACAGCAACAGGCGCAACCATCCCACATATAAACAGAAAAGCACTTGATGACATTGAGTTGCCTGATGTTGATTTTGACTACCAAATCCGCATTGCCCATCTGCTCGGCAAAGTGGAAGGGCTGATCGTCCAGCGCAAACAACATCTGCATCAGCTCGACGACCTGCTCAAGAGCGTGTTTCTGGAGATGTTTGGCCCCCAGTCACCCGAATATCCAAATTGGCCTCTGGTTGAAATCAAAGATCTTGCAGCCAAGCATAAGGGCGCCATGCGCACAGGGCCTTTTGGCTCAAATCTGTTGCACAGCGAATTTTCTACTGTAGGTGATGTTGCTGTTCTAGGCATCGATAACGCTGTACAAAACCGCTTTGCCTGGAATGAACGCCGATTTGTCACGCATGAAAAGTACAGAGAGTTGGAGAGTTATCGAATTTTTCCAGGTGATGTGATTGTCACAATCATGGGGACCATTGGCCGGTCAGCAGTCATCCCTGATGACATACCACTGGCCATTAACACAAAGCATTTGGCCGCAATCACGCTGAACAAAGAGCTTGCAATCCCTTTGTTTCTGTCCTACTCAATTCATTCAAGCCCTTTCATTCTTAATCAGTTCAAAAGTAAGAATCGAGGAGCAATCATGAGCGGCCTGAATCTTGGCCTTATCAAAGAAACGAAAATAAAACGCCCACCAATCGAATTGCAAAAACAATTTGCTGCTATCCATGTAAAAGTCGATGAGGTAAAAGCCCGCTATCAGCAAAGCCTCACCGATCTTGAAACCCTCTATGGCGCGCTGAGCCAGAAAGCATTCAAGGGCGAACTGGATTTGTCGCGCGTGCCCTTGCCGGATATAAAACCTGAGGAAGAAAAAGCCGTGCTCACAGAACCCTTACCAGCCCGCGCCGAAGAAGGCATTGCCATCAACTTGCCTGACACCGACAACATGCACGATGCCCTGAACAACGCCGAGGCACGAGAGGCATTGATCGCCCAATGGCTGGAGGCTTATCGCGGCCAACTGGGCATCACGCCGTTTTCGGTGCAGCGCTTCATGGCGGCGGCGCAAACTCGCTTGGCGGAGCTGCACCCTGACAATGATTTTGAGCTGGGTGCTAACGACTACGAGCACATCAAGACCTGGGTGTTCGCGGCGCTGGCCGCCGACAAGCTGACGCAGGCTTTTGATGAAACGGGCAACCGCATTCAGCTCAAGGCTGTGCAGGCATGAAACTGCTACGACTCAAGATCACAGACCCCAACGGCTTTCGTAGCTTGCAGGCAGATTTCGAGCATCATTTTCGCACCGAATGGGATTTACAGGAGAAGCTGAGCTTTGCTCCTTTTGTCTGCGCTGGTCCAAATGGTCATGGGAAATCGAATCTCCTAGAAGTGCTGGCCGCAATATTTTTTCATATTGATTGCCTATATATGGAGAAGCTTCCAGAGTCATTCGAGTATTCTATAAAGAACGTAGAAGGGTATCAGTCAAAGTTCTCCCAACCAGATGGTTTTGAGCTGGAGTACTTGATTTCGGTAAAAGATAAGGATGGATTTAACTGGAAAGAGAACAATGGCCTTGCCCATGTATTAATTACTAAGGACTCGAAATCCAGTCCAATAGTAGAGGTGCTTTCATCGAAGGTGTTGAGTGAAGAGTTGAAGAATAAGGACTTGCCTCGACATATCGTAAAGCGTTTGCTGCCTGAGTTCATCATAGGTTATTCCTCTGGTGGAAATGAGATTCTTAGCATCCCCTTTTTGAAGATGCGCTTCTTGCATTTTGATGAATATAGGCATTACGTTCAAAACGATGACTTCTATGGTTCTTCACCTGAAGGGCGTTTGTTTTTTCTTGATGATCATTTGAACCAGATTATTTTAATAGCGAATCTATTGTTCAATCGCCAAGATACAGGAGCAATATTCGACGAGTTTGCTCAAGTACAAGGCGCACAAGAGTTCCGACTTGTCATAGGGCTGCAAGATACGGTTCCGTATTCTGAAGAGTATTCTCAATCTATCCCCTTCAGTAAACACTCGCAAATTGGAGAGCCGGCACTGCTTTCAAAAGCTTTTTCGATTTTAGAAAAATTATTGGCTTGCTCGACTTGCCACTATAGTGAAGTGGATGAGGATGGCAATCAAAAAAGGCTGACTCTAGATTTTCACATTGATTCCGAATCAATCAAGGCATTCAAGCTGAACTTTTCAACAGCGTTGGAGTTTTTTCAGGCAATCAATCTCTTATATACCTTAAACTATATCCAGATTTCGGATAGTGCACGTGCACGAATATACAGATCAAAGAATGTTTATATCAAACAGGATCTCACAACTATTGCTCTCGATGACGATAGCGTCTTCCGAATTAAAAACTTTAAACTGAGAAAGCGAGGGGTTAGCAAAGGGCTTTTCACAAGAGAGCTCTCTGATGGCGAATATCAACTGCTACATACGATAAGTATTTGTCTTCTATTTAGAAACACAAACGTGCTGTTCTTGCTGGATGAGCCGGAAACACATTTTAATCCGGACTGGCGCTCTAATTTTGTCTCACAAGTAATGAAGTGTTTCCCTCATGAGGGGGATGAGATTGATACTCATGAAATGCTGATAACAACCCACTCGCCATTCTTGATTTCCGATAGCAAACAGGAAAAAGTGCTGGAGTTTAATAAAGATGAGGCAGGTAAGGTGAGCATTACTAACCCGATCTACCAAACCTTTGGGGCTTCGGTAGATCAGATAAACATGCTGACCTTCAAGAAAGCGGAAACTGTTGGTAGTCTTGCAAGAAGCGAAATGGACTCCTTTGCAGTCAATCATGAGAAGCCAGATGAGGCCATCAAGGAGCTAAATACAAGGTTTGGCGACTCTGTCGAAAAGATGCTCCTGATTCACTCTATACTTCATAAAAGTAAGAAGCGGAAATAGCTCGATGCTTTTTCCTTATAAGTATCTGCGACATAAAATAGAGAGAATGCAGTTATGCATAGATTATATTTTTTATGAAGTGTGGTGCAAGGCACCAAATTCGGAGTACGACGCAGAGCTATATAACGGGATGCCTAGACTGAAAAGTGCTCTCGTATACTTTTGGCAGCATGAATTAGCTGGTAAGCCAATAAAGGGGGCGCAGTTTTTCCTAGATGGACTCAACTCGGTGTTTAATGAATTCAAAAACCTATCGCCCGGTGAGATCGCAAGTTTCAAGGCGTGGTATTCATCAAACAACGATATTGAGCGGGCATGTGAGAACCAGACTCAAGTTACTCCCGTTCAGTATGAAGATATGGAGACAAAGTACCCATCGTTAAGCAAAGAGCTGAATTCTTTCTTTGGTGGTCTGTATTCACATACTTTCTTGTCTCTTGAGGAAGTGCAAAAAAGAATAGGCAGCCTTTCTGATCATTATCTGAAGTTTGTTGAGTTGAATGATGAAGGAATCTGTCCCTTCTGTGGTATTGAGAAGCTCGATGGTCAATGGGATAGAACGCGCGATGCATATGACCACTATCTTCCGAAAAGCAAATACCCTTTCAACTCAATTAACTTTAGAAACCTTATTCCAACGGGATACGCCTGTAACTCAAAGGAGAAGGGCGCCACCAGCCCCATTATTTTAAAAGGGAAATCAAGAAAGGCTTTTTATCCTTTCTCCAGCGCCCAATATAAACTGGAAATTCAGGTGGCTATACAACCTGATGATTGGAGCAAGTGCACCCCGGATGACATAACAATTTCTGTAGGGCCAAGCCAATATGCAAGCGAAATAAATACATGGTTAGACGTATACAGTATTGATACTCGCTACAAAGCCATTATGTGCGAAAAGAACTATGGGAAAAACTGGATTACGCAAATATACAATTGGAGCTCCAGAAATAGGTGTGTGGAAGACTACTTCAAAGATATTGAAGACGATGAAGCTAGCTCACCGTATGCGAATATGAACTTTCTAAAAAGGCCTTTTCTTGAAGGTTGCCGCCAAGAAGGTATTTTTCAAACAATTGAAGACCAATTAGGTAGACGGAATATATCTTGCTGGTTGAAGAATAGTTGGTTGTACAAAGTGTTGCTATCAGCTGTTAGAAAGCTGCAGATGGGATTTTGAATTCGGTCCGCTCAATTCGACGCCAGATCAAAATTATTTGTGGGGATTTTGTGAGTCGGGCCGGCATAACCCGAAAAGCCACTGCTGAACACCATTGCGGGCGCGCTCAGCAGAGCTTGCGTGGCATTACATCTGTGTGGTTGTCTTAGAGATCAACACGTCTTTCTTGTCAAAGATGAGCGTCGCACTAGATCCTTTAACTGTCACTTTCCCCGCAAAGAGGCCGACGATAGGAATGTAGGCCGCGGCATTGAGTCCGCCGGAAATATTGCTGTAAGTGGCCGTTTTAGTGTCGTTGTCGTTACCGACCAAGGTGGCCGGCTGGCCGAGCTCACGAACAACGTCGCTGTAGATCGTTTTGCCTTTTTCAAATTTGGCTACCTTATCTAGCAGACTGAGTTCCTTTGGTGCAGGGGCTGGTGCGTCGGCAGATGCAGCTGCCGGGGCGCTCGCTTTGGTGGGAATGGATGCAATATCGTCTGCCAGGTCGGCTCTCGCATTGGCACTTGCACTCAATATCAAAACCACTATCAACAAATTCAGGTAACGCATGTAATTCTCCTTAAATTGGTATTTCTTGAAAATTCTAGATTTTGCAAAATAGTTGCTCGCTATGGGATCTTCCAGCCGTATTTATCTACATCACCGCCGAACAAATCCCGTCTTTTTGGTACGCAATACTTTCCATCTGATGCATTTACAACTTCCCAAACAGGGCTGTCACATCTGGCAGCACTTACTCCGGCACCGCTATCGAAAAACCTCTTGGCCAGTCGCCCCTCATCGGTTCCGGCCCAGCCGCTGTTTCTTCGTGCAATTTCAATTTCATCGCGGGCCTTTCTTTCTGCTGCTGCAATCGCAATTTCTGCCCGTTCTTTTGCATTGCTCACAGTGATTGCATCTGCGGTCATTCGAATCGCATAGCCAGTGCCGCCAAACACCAATGCGCAGACAACCATTCCCATCGTTGCCAGCCAGAAATACTTGTTCCTTTCTGCGGCGACCTTGTCTGCCGAAATTCTCATCGCAGCCTTGTTAACTTCGACAGCCACAGTATTGCCAACCGACTTGTGCACCATTTCAATCAACGCACTCGTACTTTCACTAACTACCAAATCAGCCTGAGCCTTAAGCGTGTTGATGTGATCTGTTATGGCAGAGCCACCGGCCCTAACGATCTTGTCTGGGATCATTTGGTAAAGCTGCAAGTAGTAGTGCATAGCAGCCATGACTGAGAAGTGCGTATCGGTCGGGTTAAGCTTCAGGGCGTGCGCGATCCGATAAAGAATTATTCGCTCCCGGTCGCTAGGAAGTGACTGAGACAATGCCTCGAATGAACTGTCTATCTTCTGACGTGATTCTGCAGGCAGCGCATCAAGGATTTCTTTGTCGGTCAAAGCGGCCATGATGTATTAGTCCTTTTTGCACTTCTTGGATGGGTGCGATTCGGATGAGGCATTGCTGTTCTTGACTTGCACTTGCAGATCAATTTCGGCAAAGAAGCCATCCACCTTGCGCAACCACTCTTCCATTTCGCCACGCAGTGTCAGGCGCAGGTCGGTACGCTCCAGCAGTGCAGAGAAGGGGATGGTGCGATGCTCACCGGAACTGGCAGCTTCACTCTCGCTGATGGCACCCTGTTTAAGCAGGATCTTCTTAACATCATCTTCTTCAAGTTGATTTCCGATGACTTCGTCGATGACCCATTCATGCAATTCGGGTAAATCGGCCTCAATACCACCGCCCAGTAGGAATAGTTTGCGGAGATAGCTGCTGTCCCAACGGGTAAAGCTCTTGGCTGCACCGAAGAACTGGTTTTTAACCAGGATGATTTGTTTAACCTTGCTGCCAATATCGAACATTGCGCGCTTCAGAAGGTTCACCGAGTCAGGCATGCGGTCAATCGTCCAGAACATCGTAATGTCGTGACCCAGCAACTCAACGTAGTCACCGAACTTTGCACCTTCCTCACTCATGATTGCGCCGATGCCAGCGGGCAAAGATATGATGTAGTCGTAGCCCATGTCTTTTTCCGACTGGATTCGATCTACGAACCTCATCCAGTCTTCTTTTGCGGCTAAGCTAATGCGCTGGACATGAGGCAGATAGCCGTCATACATGCGAAATACATCTGCATTGCGCGGATCGGCGTCAAGCACAACAATAGTGTTGGGATTAAAGCCTTCCTGATTCATGCGGTAATCGATGTACGCGCAAGTCAGAAGGGACTTGCCAACACCGCCTTTGTCGCCGTGCGAAATTACAATACTCATACCATTCTCCTTTAGTTATTTACTTTGCTTCAGATCAACTACTCCATCGGCTGGCTGCGGATCAAGATCCCCAAACATGCCTTTGTCCTCATTCAGAATACTTCTCCGCTTACCACTGCTTGCTGATATAGGCTTTAAAAAGTGCTTCTTTCCAACTTCCGATTTAGACTTGGCTGCTGCTATTGCACCGGATAATTTGCTTTGATTTGCTGCTGGTGCCGGGAGTGGTGCAGGTAATGGATCGGCACGAGTTAAGGCCTCGATAGTCCGTTCCTTGCGGATGCGAGAGACAGCGTTCTTGAAGTTGTTCACATCGAAAATTAGATTGAGCTCGGCTAATCCGGCGACGATTTCCTTGTTTGTTGCCCCATCTGCCTTGGCAGCCTCGATATCTTCAAAGATTTCGCGCAACCGGACGGTCTTACTGCGACGGCTGCCCTTGGCAATTTCGCGCAGTTTTTCTACCAATTTGTCTCTTTCCAACTTATCCCGTTCGGTATTCATGTCAGTTACGTTTGCTATCGTTTGATATCGATGGCAAGATACTAACCGTTACGACGTATCGCATATATATAAGGCAAAAACGTATAGTAGTAATTAGGCGTTACTGCACGAAAGGGGAAAAAATGAGTGATGCTATAGGTGGACAAGGGCTGACATTCGCAAGATTCGTTGAGCGCGTTATTCCAAAATGCGGATCCAGCACCTCGCTCAGCTTTGTCAACCCGCAGGAAATCTACCGGGTTATGCTGGTTAGTAAAGTGAATATAGGAAAGGAGTATGCGCAAAGTTTTGATGAACACTATTTGCAGCCAATTGCTCAAGAACTTGGCCTGAATCTTACAAAGACTGCAAAATTGGTCGCACTGCGCAATGCTTGGATTGCCTATTTCCAGGAGAGTGAGATTCCGCTGACTTTAGTCAAGGAAAATCAGTTGCTGGCAATGAATGAGATTGTGATGGACTACGTTGTTCTAACATCTGCCAGGTGGACAGAGCACCCACGCCTTACAAATTGCCCTTGGGTGTTTCCGGAAGATGACGATTGTGTATCTACGGCAGAAGCGTGGGATCGTCATCAATGGCAACAATGGCTGAATGATCAAGAGGGCGAGATATGGTCCAGCATCAATGATTTCAGAAACCAGAAGCAGACGAAGGTCTACACATCGCTACTTGCTAAGAATGCGGACTATGCGGCAAATGACATAAAGCTCGCCAAAAAGAGAATCCAGGAATTACACGCCGCAATTGAAGAGCAAGAGGCGATCATTGTGGCGGCCAATAGGCCTATTCGAAAATTCCGGAATTTCGAACAAACGCTGAAGATAAAGACTCCTGGCCGCCCTAAAGTCGCGGAAATGAAGGATCAACAGCAGCGGCGCGATGTGGCAATGAAATACGTCGAGCAATGGGTCGGCTCGTTGATGTCAGCTCTAGCAATTTCCAGTTGCGGCGAATTAGCCAAGATGGTGAGCGGCCAAAAGATGACTTGGTGGCGATGGTTAAACAAAGAAATGTTGCCATCATCAAGTTCCCTGGAGTCCATGCTTGATGTGAAAGTCAAATGCGGTGAGTATCAAAATACAAAGCTGCGCGATATTCGGACATCGCCTGCCTTAATTGACCTTATTTCTTTGGTTGAGCTTGTTTAAGACGTACTAGCTCAAACTTGATCTGACACAACCTGTCGATTTCTGTAATCGCTTCTGCCGCTTAACCTTCAGCAATAGGGTATTGAACTGCCCGAAAGCTGCGGCAGGCAAACGGCACTGCTTCTTTTTCACAGAACAGCACCGTATCAATCTCCAAGATGCATATATTGCTTACACCGCCTAACGCGGTTGGTGAGTACTACAGCCAATATGCTCGCCATCAAATGAGACGGCAAAACTTAAAGGAGAAAATTGTGAGCAGAACAGCAAATGATGACCGTAGCGACAGCATGAACCCAAACAATGACGCCTATGACGACAGTATGGACAACCACAGCAACCAACTAAATCCGAATAACGATGAGTACCAAGGGAGCGAAGAGGAAGACTAACTAGCCTCTCGCGACAGTTCGTTTCGCTTCACTAGGAGGCAGCGTTGACATCCAAACCTCGACGCTGTTTCCAAAAAGTCTAGCTCGCCATCAGACGCAAATGCTCTTGATAGTAAATCTCGCTATATCGCCGAGATAGTTGAGCCTGCGCGTCGTTCCATGAAGGAGGTGTGCTGCGAGTGCCAGAAATCACAAGATCACAGAGAAATGAGAGGAGCCGTACCATTCCAAATTTCCCACGCTCGTGATCCAGATCTAATTGTTTGCCAACAGCCATTAGGACGCATTCGCAGCCCTCACTCGGCATCAATTGCCCACCACTCGACCATTTTTTTAGAAGATTGTGACTTACAGGGTTGGTATGACGCTTGATGTTATTTATCTCCAAATGGACACCAAAATCTCCAAGGTTCTTGCAGCCAGCTGCCGTGAGCATTGTTAATAGCCAGTGACCGATAGGTTTCTTTCCAGGCGCTAACCAGGGCAATATTAGCGATTTCGGAATCCTGCTGTCTTCTGTAGATTGGCTAGGCCAGTTCTGAAACTCAAGCCGGGCCAAGGTTTGCAATATGACATCTATAAGCACGGCTACTGGCACGCTGATGCTCGCGTTGCATTTCCTCCAACCTTCAATCGGATCCCCAATATGCCGATCAAGTAACGCTGCTCCATCGTCTACAGCTCCAGTAGCATGCAACTGCTGAGAAGTCCAAAAGATTCGATCTAACTTGGCGAAGCGCTCAACGATGGTATAAATGAAGTCATCAGGCCCTTCGGGTTCACCCATTCCTTCTAGGAGCGCATCCCAGTCCGAGTGCCATGGTAGAGCGGAAGAAGGCTCACGGCCGGCCATCACCTCATCCAAGATTGATGATGAAATACGTTGTCCAAATCTCTGCCTAATTAACGTCTGTGTCGTTTCAGAAAGTCTATTTTTCTTCAGGGCTCCTCTCCACAAATCTTTAAGAGAGGTATCGAGACCTATGTCGAGCTTCCGGGTAAGTTGTCGCAAACTCATCCCGTACGTCACCAGCAACATGGTGTTGGGAGAAATGGTAAGCGCAGTTGAGATATGTACGCTAAAGGAGTTGCCGAAGAGTTTCAGCGGACGTTCAAGCACAAGAGGTGCAGAGACACTTATAGGAATCGGGCTAACTGATTGGTTTTGCATAAGTGACATGAATTAGTATTCAGGTACGGGGGCCATTGGCCGTTAACGCAGGTCTGCTCACAGTTTATCACTCCCTACAACGTAGGCGTTCACGGCTATTACGGCCAGCTTGGAAAGTTCAGTAGCTGCCATACTTGTGATTGCTATCACATCCTAACGCCTTCTATCGTTTGCTAACGGTTGGTTACCTTTTGCAAACAGCCTATTGCAGTCCATCGCCATAGAATTCATTTCCAGAGAGCAAGTAAATGCAGGGGCAGGACGGAGCGCGGTTATACCGCGCTCAACCACACTCAACGGCTACGCCTTATTCATGATGGTTGTCCTGCAAACTACGGTGAGTGAAATGCTCAGATGAAACGCTTTTGAGAGGGTTTATATATGGCTTCCGAATCGCGCAAGAAAACAAAACTGGTCCAGGTGAGATGTACACCTGAAGAGAAGCGTTCATTGAAGGAGCGTGCAGCTGAGTTCGGTGTATCCGTTGGCGAACTCTGCCGTCGCGTCATTCTCGGTGCAATTCCAAAATCACTGACTGATCAAAATGCAATCCTTGAACTTGCAGCAACCCGCGCCGATCTGGGGCGGCTTGGTGGCATGCTAAAAGGTTGGCTGGCCGGTTCATTTTCACAACCCGCGCCTTCCCCGAAGGATCATTTGGATGTGGTTAAGTTGTTACGTGAGATTGAGGCTGCACAAAAGAAAGTTGTAGAAGCTGTCCATAAAGTAATAGGCAAAGGTGGGCAGCAGTGATTACTAAGCGCATTGCCGGTCGAAAAGATGCACGTACGTCAGCTGTCGATGCACTTCGTTACGGCGAAGGGTTGAAACGAGATCGTAAGACAGATGAACTCCTGGATAAAAGTCACCGCACCCGGTTTGGAAATTTCGGGTTAGTTGACGGCGGCGTGTACGCCGGGCGTGACGTTGAAGAAATGGCCGGGTTGATAGAACTGGCAGCAACCGAAATGCAATCGAATTGCGATTTGAATACAAGGGTTGGTGCCGATAAAAAGATTGCTCATTTCGTTGTTTCATTTAACCAGTCAAAACCATCCGATGCCGCGTTGCGCGATACGGAAGATTCGATGCTCTTGGCGCTAAAGCTGAATGAAAATCATTTTGCCACTTTCCTTCATAGCGATAACGGTTATTGGCATCTTCATATATTTGCCAGTCGGATCGACAAGATCAAGCATCTGGGCAATCCCTTGTGGCAAGACAAGACAATTAGAGACCGTGTGTGCCGTGAGATTGAGATTCGGCACAACTTCGAACGCGATAATGGCTTGCACAAAATTGATGAAGCTGGCCAGATTGTCGAGGTGCCGCGTGAAGAGAGAAAAACGAAACGAGATCAAAAAATAGGTATCAGCGACCGTGCGCGAACCACTGAAATCTACTCGGGGGAGAAATCATTCCAGACCTGGGTGAACGAAATACGGATTGGCGACCGGTTGAGACATGCCAAAAGCTGGCAGGATCTGCACGCCGCCGCAGCCGAATACGGATGCGAGATAAAGCAGCGCGGGGCAGGGTTCGTTATCTGTCCGATTGGGGAGAAGGGCGGTATCCAATTGTCGAAAATCGGGTTGAAGAACCTGCCTGCCAAGTTTGGGGCGTTTCAGGCTGCGAATTACGAGCGTCAACAAGTAACGCTAGAGGCAACATATAAGCCTTCTCCAACGAATGCAAAGGGAGCAAGTCACTATTCCAAATGGCAAACAGAGAAGAAGGCGTTCAAATCAGCCAAGACAGAGCAGATCAACGGACTCCGAGAAGCACACAAAAATATCCGACAATATTATAGGGAATTGCATCGCTCCGAATTGAAGGGAATACGCACAAGTGTTACAGGCGATGACAAATTTGCAGCGGTGTCGGTGGCCAAAATGCAGCATGCAATTCAAATAACCGAATTGGCAGGCCAATTTAAACAGGAGCGCAAGGCACTATTCGCGGGTCTGGCCACGCAAGGACCGGGGAACACCTTTAGGGAATATTTGGTTCTGGAGGCCAGGAAGGGTGACAACGTGGCTCTTGGCCTTGCCAGAAATTATGGCCTTGATGAGGCTACTGATGTCTCGCGGGAGCATGAAGCAAGTCGGCTCAGAATCCGGGTGGCCATTGCAGGACAAGATTATTTGCCAACCTATCGATTGAGATTTATCCACCAGATCGAGGAATCCGGCACGGTTGTTTACCACCTTGGCCGCGACCGTCTGATAACTGATTCTGCCACGGCTCAAATAATTCAACTTAACGATGTGGCCTCCCATGATCCGGAGGCGATTGCAACGGCGCTTCGTTTTGCTACATTGAAATTCGGACCCACTCTGACCCTAACAGGGCCGGAGGAATTCCAGCGGCTCGCCGTTGAAACCGCCGTGCGTGAAAGGCTGGGAATCAAATTCGCAGATCCGGTACTTGAAGCATATCGCCAACAACTGGCTGAAGAGCAGAAGAACTTACCAACGTTCCAGTCCTACAAGGAGAAACAGCATGCATCAAATCATCGAATTGAGCGACTTAGACAAACCCCTCCTGCCCACATCCGAGATCGCCTGCACAACGTGCCCCTTGGCGACCTGGTTCTCGACACCGGTGGAGATATCAGCGCATTGCGGTCGGATGTTTCACATCGTTTGGAGCAGCAGAAAGAAAGGGATGATCGAGCAATGCAGCGCACAGCAGGACGCGCTGAAGGAATTGGAGATGCTCGCGGCAGATCAGGGACTCGCGTTGCCACAGAATGTGCCAAATCTAAGGGTGGAAGAAAAGAAATACCTTTGATTGAGTCAGATCAAGCTGAGCATGAGCATTCGGTGGATAACCCTAGCGCAAAACATTGGGTGGAGGAATGGTGCAGGTTGAACCACAAAGAAATCGTTGAGCCACGTGCTGGTGACGGAAAAGTACTTTTCAACGTCATCCATATTGGGCGAGATGGAATTGTGCTGGATATGGGGCGTGCCGTAGCAATTTACCCAATGCCTAATGCTCAAGAAATAATGGTTGGGAGCAAAGTTACGGTGGGAAAGAGTATGGAAATTCTTTTGCTGCAAAAGACCTTGGAAACCGGAAAAGAGCGCTGAAATAAATACGCCAAGTGTTAATTGGGTGTTAATTCGGTGTTAATTAAGCAATTGATTATAAATAAGTAAATCGACGCGCCTTACTTTACAATGATGTACGCATTAGTGCATGGTGTACGCAGCGACACGACACTTTTACTGCTAGAGGAATATTGATGGACGTTGTGTTTGACACTGAATTCTCTGGAACAGAAAAAACGAAAGGCCATCGCTACTTGATAAGTATCGGCTGTGTTGCTCCAGACGGGCGCGAGTTCTACGCGGAGCTTACGGACTCATGGGATGAAAGTTTATGTTCTCTTTTTACCATACAGACAGTGTTGCCGCTGCTACAGGGCGGTGAATGCGAAATGGGTGTCGAAGAGTTAGCTGTACGCCTCAAGAGCTGGATCGAGGAACTCACTGATGCTCAAGTCACCTTTCGTAGCGACGCGCCGAGTTATGACTGGCCATTTGTGCAGGAAATATTCGACTTCCACGGTTGGCCGACAAATCTACGACGTGAATGCCTCCCTGTCTGCGCGTTTGAGAGCGACACGGAACGTTTCCGTTATAACGCAGCTACTGCAGATTTCTGGCGCAGTAGCAAAGCCGCAGGCGCAGTTCAGCACCATGCGCTGTGGGATGCACGCTGCATTCGGTTTGCGCAACGCTATTCGTTAAGAAAGAGAAAATAGGAGAGGCGGCAATTGTGAGCAGATTCTTTACCTCAGATCAACACTTCGGTCATGCCAATATTCTCAAATACGAAGATGAGAAACGTCGGAATGAGCATGGCTATCAGTTTTCATCTGTTGAACAGATGGATGATTATCTGGTCGATCAATGGAACGCTACGATTGCAAAAAATGATCTGGTGTATTGCCTAGGTGACTTCTGTTATAGCTATGAGCAAATGCGTGATGTCATGCCATTTCTCAACGGGGAAAAGATTCTTGTCACCGGCAATCATGACCCGTTCTTCAAGAGAATGATTGATTGCGATCAGCAGAAACAAATGGAAGCACACGAACTGGCCATTCAAGCTGGGTTCGCTGAAGTTCATTTGCACCACCAGATTGACTTACCTGGCATCGGCCTTGTTCGCTTGGCTCATTTTCCTTACGCACCGCCTAATCAAGAGGGTTTGCCAGCTGATGAATTAAGGTATCTGGAGAATCGTCCACCTCATGGGAAAGAAAAGCTTTTGTTGCATGGACACGTTCATTCGCAGTGGCTTGAACACAAGTATCCAGGTCTGCCATTGATGCTCAATGTAGGTGTTGAAATGTGGGATATGCGACCTGTATCCGAAACGGCAGTCATAGACAAATTTAGAAAGAGCAAATAATGCTGATATTTTTCGATGCAGAAATGACAGACCTGAGCGCTGACCGCAAGCTAATCAGCATTGGTTTTGTGTCAGAAGATGGGGAACGTGAGTTTTATGCGGAACTATCCGATACATACCAATTATCAGATTGCAGCGACTTTGTGCGCGAGGCCGTCTTGCCGAACCTGGAAGGCGGTGAGGCACGTATGAGCATGCGCGATCTATCTGTGAGTTTTATTAGATGGATCATCGGTTTTGAAGAGCGGGTGCAGCTAGCAACCGATTCGCTTCAGTGGGATTGGCCGTGGATTGAAGTTATCTACGCTGAAGCAGGTACGTTTATGCTTGAGAGTTCACCGGTATGGGTTGACATGAAGGATTCGCCGAGACGATTGGCTGGGGTTGCGCGTCCAGCAAACACGGGTGACGGTAAGCCATTTGCCTTGCAACAGACAGATGCCTTTAACGTAGCCATCGAGAAGGCTTTTGATAGTGGATTGCGTTGTCACAATGCGTTAGAAGATGCGAAGGCAAACCGATTTGCTTGGCTTGCCACAAAAGGTTCGCAGTAATGCTTGTGTTTCTGGACTGTGAATACACAGACTTTATACAGTGCGATCTGATAAGCATTGGCATGGTGAGTGAGTACGGCCAGTATTCGTTTTATGCTGAGCGTACCGACTATGAGCAAGACTGGTGCAATTCATTTGTGCGGACCGGTGTTATTCCATTATTGGACGGATCTAACGTGGTAAAGCGCGTGGAACTTACGTCGCAACTATGTGTATGGTTTGCGACGCTGTCACGCCAGGTTGTGATTGGATGCGATGAGCGCACTGATTGGGACTTGCTACTGGATGCACTTGACGGAGATTTGCCACCTAATGTTGTGGGCCAGCCAAGATCATTACGTCACCTTATTGACACCACCGTTTACCACGATGCTGTGTGTCGCTACCACGAGCAGCCGGGCAAGCCCTGGCACCATGCTTTGTACGATGCCAAGGCGCATCGCGCCGGGTGGATGGCGTGGATGGATAAACGGAAGGATAAGAAATGTTGAAACACGTAATTTTTACATCTCAGCAAAGCGCCTGCAGCCGTCCTGCCTGGAGCAACTGGGCTGTCATCTCGATCACAGACAGCGGGACTGATGATTCTCGGCTATTGAGTGGCTGGCATAACATTCTGCGCCTTGTTTTCGATGACATCGACCATGATGATGGAGAATATGTCCTTTGTAGTGAATTCCATGCTCGCGCCATTATTGAGTTTGTGGAACGTTGCAACGATGAGAAGGTTGAGGGAATACTGGTACATTGCAGAGCTGGCATCAGTCGGTCGGCGGCGGTCGCGAAGTGGATATCTGAGCGATATGGAATGACGTTCCCGGTTGAATACGATCAGTACAATAAGCATGTGTATACCACGTTGACAGAAGAGTACATGCTGAAAATGACTGCCACATAAAATGATTCTATTTCTCGACTTTGTTGGCGTACTCCATCCTTCCGTTCGCGGCAAGGTGCCTTTCTGCGACACAGCGTTGCTATGGCAAATTCTGCGCGCCTGTCCAGAGGCGAAGGTTGTTTTTTCTACATCTTGGCGTGACAACTTCGATCCCGTTGCCATGGTTGATTTTGTGACTTACGGAGGAGGTGAAGACTTGGAACCTCGATTCATTGGGGAAACACCTAACCTCGAAGATGAAGGGCTTTACGGTCGGCGCGACCTCGATATTCAAAGATGGCTAGATACCAATAATCATTCCGGTCCGTGGCTGGCAATTGACGACATCGTGGAGTTGTTCCACGGTAATCAGAATCTATATGTCGTGAACGGACAACGCGGGCTAGCGGAGACAGATGTTGTGGCGATTCTTGCAAGAGTATGCAAACCAGTTTGATGCATCTTTCCCATCCAACAAACCAGTAATCGAAGTGGAGAAATAGAAAATGATCTCTGAAGAAGTAATAGAACGCGTAATGTCTGAATGTGTTAGCCCACGCTGGCGAATGATGGCTGAAAGTTATAAAAAAAACTTATGTTATCCAAATGAGACAGAAACTTTCACGCTTGAAGCGCAGATTCCATACGTTCAAAAAAAATTACGTCGTCACGAGAGGGAGATAAGGGAAGTTATAGAGAATGGGCTTTCTGACTCTGATCTTGAAACAGCACTCGGCCGCTTTGGTCTTAAACCGGATTTGATCAAGACCACTGTGGTTTTGGCATGTCTCGAAGACTTGCAAATCGAACAGGCAGAAGTGATGGAGAGGCGCTTTGGAGATTATCTCTTGTATATGGCTTATCCAACAATTGCCAAATATGACAAGGATGCGGTGTCCGTGGATAAGCGGGTAGATGAACTCGGGCTGGTTTTGATTGAGCCGAATAGGGAGCGTGGTCAGTACGTGGGGTTGATGGTGGCTGCGGATAACCAATTCGGATTAATTGAATATGCCAAAGAGAAGGCGATTAAATTGCTATTCTGGGATTTACCAGATGAGCAGCCCAGACCGAAAGTGGGCGATACAGTTCGAATGAAGTTTAAAGCTGGCGCATTAGTGGTGACTGTAGCGGAACGTCCGCATAGAAGTTGAATATATGGGAGTGAACGTTTATGACTGAACAAGAAACAATGAGAGACAACATTCTTGAAGGAACATTCGTAGAAACTGCTTTTACACTCGAACAAATTGAAAGAACCATCGCAGAAGAAGAAAGGCTTGGTATTCGGAATGACCCTTGTGCTTTCCTGAGTGATGTTGCTATTGATGCTGTGTCAGCGCTGCATAAACAAGCCCCGGCAGAATCTGGACATCATGATTAGTCAGCCTTTCTGATTTAAACGAGATTAGAAGAAACGAGCCATACAATCTCAGCCATACAATTGCTTCACCATCAAATCCGCGCCATCATTTCTTGGGTTATTCACTTTTGTTGAAACTGTGTGCCAAGTAAAACTTTCTGCCGTCAGCGAATGAGCAGCAACGGCAGCAATTTCATCCGCTGGCAACTTACTATCTAGCCATTGATTTGCAACATCAGCAGAAAGCACAACAGGCTTCCTCTCATGCACGTTGCACAGAACGCCATCTGCATCAGTTGTCAGAATTGCAAAGGTTGTGACTTTCGCGTGCATGTTCGTTTCGTACAGACCCGCCATGAGTAGCGGCTGCTGATCAGCGCGATACAAAAAGTAGGGGATCTTTCCCTGATCAGAAACTTTCCATTCATACCATCCATCAGCTGGAATCAAACAACGACCCGTTTTCCAAGCCTTACGGAAGTATGGCTTGGTCGCGGCAGTATCCAAACGCGCATTGATCGGCTTCTGTGCCATGGGGTCGGCCCACGAGGGTAGCAATCCCCAATTGAATAGCTCCGCCATGCGTCCATCATCACCGCCATGGAATACCAATGCCGGACGACTGGGTGCCAGATTCCATGTTTGATGAAGATCAAGCGCCGGTGGTACCCAAGCCGGATCAAGCGCCTTGGCATAATTGTTAATCGACTGGGATTGAGCGAAGCGTCCACACATTTGATCGGTTGCCTTGGGTTAGATTGACGAGAGAACGAACGTTCTGTATTGTACTCAAGACGTATTCAGCATTCAACAGGCGGCACCATGATTCGCAGTTCAACTCCTTCCCGCAACAGCCTACTTCAAATCTGGCAGCCCAGCCTAATGGCGCTGACCAAGCGACTTCCTATGTTTGGCTCCCCGGTTTCAGCCGGATTTCCTTCTCCTGCGGATGATTACATCGAAGGTCGCTTAAGTCTCGATGAACACCTGATCCAGCATAGGGATGCCACCTTCTTTGTGCGCGCCAAGGGCAACAGCATGATCGAGGCCGGTATTTCAGATGGCAGCATCCTGGTCGTGGACAAATCCTTGAAACCTGCGATTGGCGACATCGTCGTGGCCGTCGTGGAGGGCGACTTCACCGTTAAGTATCTGGGCAAGCGTGGTGACTCTGTTGTACTTAAACCAGCCAATGCACGGTACGAGGAAATCGAATTCAAGGACGGGCAGGAGCTACAAATATGGGGAGTCGTCACCTCAACCGTCAAGAAATTCAGATAAGCCATGCCCCTTGCTCTAGTGGATTGTAATAACTTTTATGTTTCGTGCGAAAGGGTGTTCAACCCCAAGCTGGAAGGCAAGCCTGTAGTCGTTCTTTCCAACAACGATGGCTGTGCAGTCGCACGATCCAATGAGGTGAAAGCGCTCGGTATCAAGATGGGGGAACCGTGGTTCAAGATGGAGCAGGTAGCCCGGCAGCACGGCATCATCGCACTCTCCAGTAACTACACCCTGTATGGCGATATGTCCGCCAGGGTGATGTCCATTCTTTCCAGCTTTTCACCGCAGCAGGAGATATACAGCATCGATGAATGCTTTTTGGGACTGGATGGTTTTGATCCCTTATCACTGGTGGAGTATGGACAAACAATACGCCATACCGTGAAACGCAATGTTGGCATCCCGGTATGTGTTGGCATTGCCGACACCAAGACCCTGGCCAAACTTGCCAACCATTGTGCCAAGAAGGGACTGGCCGGTGCGGATGGTGTGTGTGACTTCGGGCGGCTGAATGAAGCGGCGCGTGCAGAGGTGTTTTCCAAAATGCGGGTGGGCGAGGTATGGGGTGTAGGCAGACGCATCACTGAGCGCTTGTCGGCCATGTCGATTGATACCGTCGAGGATTTGCGACGTGCAGATCAGGAACACATCCGGCAGCAATTCTCCGTGGTGATGGAGCGCACTGTAAAAGAACTCAATGGCATTCCCTGCATTGAACTGGAAGATGCGGGTACACCCCGGCAGCAGATCATGGTGTCTCGATCTTTCGGCTCGCCGGTAACGGCAATGGAGGACCTGTCAGAGTCGATTGTGTATTTCACTACGCGCGCAGCAGAGAAGCTTCGTCATGATGGATCTGTTGCAGCCAGCCTGTGTGTCTATATCCGTACCAACCCGTTCAAACCAGAAGAGCCTCAATACGAGCGATCCATGATAGTGCCTTTGGGCCAATCCACAGACGACACAAGCAAGCTTGTACATGCCGCAATCACCGGACTGAATGCGGTGTACCGCACAGGCTTCCGGTACAAGAAAAGTGGTGTGCTGTTGATGGGGCTGCAGCCCAAGGGAACAATTCAGGCCACACTGTTCGATGATCCGGTTGAACAGGCCAGATCAGACAGCATGATGCGCGTCATGGATGCGATCAACCGGAAGATGGGGCAGGGGTGCATAACAGTTGCGGCGACTGGTACTAGGCAACGCTGGGCGATGCGCAGGGAAAGAAAGTCGCCAAGCTATACGACGGAGTGGGGGGAGTTGCCGATGGCAACTTGATTTACGAATCACTTCTGATGGTATAGACGTCTCCAAGTCGGCCATAGCGGAAGTTCAGGTATGAGGAGTGTAACTGCTGCTGCCGCCCCAAAGCGGAAGTTGTAGCTTCCGCGAAGATGTAATGTAATCGCACAAAGATAGCCTGCCAGATTTACTTCCTGCGCCCGCTTACTTCGTTCGCCGTTAATGACGGTGGGCACGTTTCTTAATTTCCGCTTTGATGTGCTCCTTGAAGCGATCTTCCCACCCTTCTGCATGAACGAAACGGTCATAATCTTTTGTTGTACCACGAAGCAGTTCTAGCCTGGATCGCTTAGAAATATCTTCCCAATTGTCATACAGCACATATAGCGCATTGCCATAACTCATGTTCTCAAATACGACTAAGTCATCAAAATATAGAGCACCTACATATGAACCGAAGTTGTTGCTTCCCTTAATGAGCTTTTTAACGGGGAACTTCTCGAATAGCTTGAGCCTGGATTCAATAGAACCTTTTTGCGCAGGCGTTAAGTTCACTCGCCCCCTCGACAGCGAAGCAATTAGCTGCGCTGCATGGCCAGGTGGGAATATCTCCCAGTCGAGCCGTACTGTGCCTAAGAAATCTTCCCTTGTCGCATTGCTTGGAAATACGCCAGATACACCGACATTTTCTTGCAGGAGATTCAAGCAAAAAAATATTTCATCATTGAGTCTTGTTGCGCTGCGATCTAGTAGCTGGTCGACTTCAAACTTTATCAGCACAGTATCAATGGTTGGGTCGTTCAATATCTCCATCTTGATTTGATATTTGCGAGGTTCAAATGCTTGCTGTTGATAAACCTCTCGGTCTTGATAATGGATATGTGTTCCGTAAGTTGAGGCGTCCCCGAAATTCGGTGTCTCCCAACTAAAAGTTTTAATGATTTTTGGAAGGTCTGTTCTCTTTATCACATAACCGTTTACATTTCTGTCCGAGTACTTGCCCGTGGTCGACTGCGGCACAATGTTGGCGACAACAGATGTCTTGTCGCCATCATGGTGTAGGCCAAGATGATCGTATAGGCCTGCCCTAATATCTGAAACGGCTATTTTCTTGGTGGCCGCAACGATGACAATGTCAGACTTAATTCGCTTGAGTTCAGCCGATATTGAAGGGGGCATGTCGCGAAACGACTGCTTCCATGGAAATCTCTTCTTCATTTTCTACCCTTTTCAGATTCAACTAGCCCCCAGCCGTCCAAGTAACACAGTGGCTACGTAGACATGTGATTGCAATCTACCGGCAATATCCACTACTTTTCAAGAGGAAATAAGGACTATGCATTGGGAGCAAGTCAAGTCCGAACCGGCGAGGCCAATCGCTACAGCCTCATTTCTGAGGTAGTGACAGCAAGTTGTCTGTCTTTCGACCATCGGCAACGGTTTGAACGTATTTGATACGACCATTGTTGTGGACATGGACCCAGGCCCCTTTAAGCTGAGGATTGCGGTCAGGGCACCACACTGAGTTATGCCCATTTTTCTCAATGTAGGCGACCATTTGTTCCCGCGTGGAATTCCCACTTTCAAGCACTTTGCCGCCATCAACCTTGTCCCACCAAAGGTGGCTGATGTGCTCATGTCCCGCACCGCCTGCCATGCGACGTGCCGTGCATTTGATTGTCGTTGCCATATTTAAGACCCTTTATATAAGGCGCCAAAAATGAAAAGTTCGGTGTAGGCG